>WNFI01402664.1_pt1 | contig 29034 bp, 27 predicted proteins | sample 5400471 | NCBI WGS metagenome assembly WNFI01 (sample SAMN13153348, study PRJNA577476) | soil metagenome | isolation source: 100 cm saprolite on Douglas fir-dominated hillslope | place: USA:California | collected 2013-09-17
CTTCAGGGCAACCGATTGCCGGTACGGCCGCTCGATAGACGCCAGCTCAACCGACAGCCGGGCGTCGCGCGCGGGATCCGCGCGCAGCTTGTCGACGCGCAGCGATACCGCCTCCAGATAGCGCGGGAGATGCTGGAGCCGCTCCCAGGGTGTGCGCGCCAGCCATCCCATCGCCAGTAGGCGGCCGAGCTGCTGCTTGATGTCCTGAAACGCGCCGGGAGAGGCTTTTTCGATGGCTGCGAGTTTCTTCTGGATCGAGGCATGCTCGGAGACGATCCCGCCTGCGGTGCGCGCGATCTCCTGCGCTATCAGGCTGAAGCGGCTGCGGCCGTCTTCCACGCGGCGCGCGAAATCGGCCCGGCCCATCGGCAGGGACTCGGCGAGGAACGCGCGATCGAGCGCCGCGGCGATCAGGTCTTCCTTCAGCGGTCCGAGCGCCGTGTCCCTGGCCAGTGTTCTTTCCAGATCACGCACGCGATCGCGGAAGGCGACCACAAGCAGCCGGCGCACGCCGACGCGGTGCATCTCGCGCGCTTTCTCCGGGGAATCGAAGACTTGCAGCGTCACGCCGTCCCCGGCATCGACCAGCGCAGGGTAGCCGATCAGCGTCTGGCCACGGCGCTCGAGCTCAAGGATTTCCGGCAGCTCACCCATCGTCCAGCCGGTGTAGCGCTCGGAGTCGGAATCGCCCGATTCGTCCTCGAGGATCTCTTGCGTTTTCTGCGCCAGCTGCCTTTTCAGCTCGGCGAGCTCTCGATCCATGCCGTGCTGGCGGCCATCCTCGCCGATGACCCGAAAGTTCATGCGCAGATGAGCCGGCACGGAATCCGGGCGGAACGCGTCCAGCGGCACCTCCAGGTCCAGTTGCGCTCGGATATGGCGGGCCAGACTGGCGCTCAGCGGTGTATCCGCCGGAGAGACTGCGTTGCAAAAAGCCTCCGCGAACTCCTCGAGTGGCCCAAGCTTGTGGCGCAGCCGCTGCGGTATCGACTTGGCGAGTGCTTTCACCTTTTCCTTCAGCAGCCCGCGCACCAGCCACTCGCAGCGCGCCGCCGGCACCTGGTTGAGCAGCGCGAGCGGCACGTTCAGAGTCACGCCGTCGCGCGGCGAGCCGGGCTCGAAGTGGTACTCGAGCGCAAATTTATTCAGGCCGAGCTGGATTTCCGGCGGGAAGTTGTCGCTGGTGATGCCAGCCGCCTCGTGCCGCATCAGGTCTTCGCGGGACAGATATAGCAGCTTTGGCTGGCCGCGTTCCGCCTCTTTGCGCCATGCCTCGAAGTTGGCGCCGTTGTGAATCGCTTCGGGGACACGCGCGTCGTAGAACCCGTATATCAGCTCGTCGTCGACCAGGATGTCCGGCCGGCGCGACTTGTGCTCGAGCCGCTCGATCTCCGCGACAAGCCGCCGATTGTGCGCAAAGAACGGCGCGCGCGTTTCTAGCTCGCCCTCGACCAGCGCCGAGCGTATGAAAATCTCGCGCGCCACCTTCGGGTCGAGCGGCCCGTAGTGCACCCGGCGGTTAGCGTAGACCGGCAGGCCATAGAGCGTGCCGCTCTCCAGCGCGACGACCTGGCCGCGGCTTTTCTCCCAATGCGGGTCGGCGCGGTGACGCCTGATGAGATGATCCGCGAGCTCCTCAAGCCAGCGCGGCTCGATGCCTGCCACGGTGCGCGCGTACAGCCGCGTGGTCTCGACCAGTTCCGCCGCCACGATCCATTTTCCGGGCTTGCTGGCCCAGGATCCGGGGTGCACGCGGAACTTGATACCGCGCGCGCCGGTGTAGCTGCCTTCCGCTTCGTCCCGCATTCCGGCATTGCCCAGCAGCCCGGCCAGCAGCGCGCGGTGGATCGGCCGGTAGCCTTCGGTCCTTTCCGGATTGACCGACGACGCCGGCCAGCCCATCTCTTCGAGCGTGGTTTGCAGCTGCGCGTGGATATCGCGCCATTCCCGCATCCTGGGAATGGAGAGGAAGTTTTCTCGGCACGCCTTTTCCAGCTTGCCATCGAATAGCTTCCATACTTTGAGAAAGCCGAGGAAATCGGAGCGCTCGTCTGCGAAGCGCGCGTGGCGCTCGTCGGCTGCCGCTGCGCGCTCGAGCGGCCGCTGGCGCGGATCCTGCACCGAGAGCGCCGCCGCGATGACCAGCACCTGGGCAAGGCAACCCTCGCTGCGCGCCGCGACCAGCATACGCGCCACCCGCGGGTCGAGCGGCAGCTTGAACAGCTCGCGCCCGACTTCGGTCAGCGCCTTTGCCTCGTCGACGGCGCCGAGCTCACCGAGCAGCGCATAGCCGTCGGCGATCGCGCGAGGGCTCGGCGGATCGAGGAACGGGAACTGCTCCACTTCCCCCAATCCCAGGCCCTTTGCGCGCAGGATGACGGAGGCAAGCGAGGAGCGCAGCAGCTCCGGGTCCGTGAATGCGGGACGCCGCTCGAAGTCCTCCTCGGAATAAAGGCGTACGCAGATGCCGTGGGCCACCCTCCCGCAGCGGCCAGCGCGCTGTTTCGCCGCCGCCTGCGAGATCGGCTCGACCCGCAGCATCTCGACCTTGTTGCGGTAGCTATAGCGCTTGACCCGGGCGAGGCCGGTATCCACAACGTAGCGGATGCGGGGCACGGTAAGAGAAGTCTCCGCGACGTTCGTCGCAAGAACGATGCGGCGCGCGCGCCCTGGCTTGAATACCCGGTCCTGCTCGGCGGCCGAGAGGCGGCCGTAAAGCGGCAGCACCTCGGCATTCTTGAGATTTCTCTTTCCCAGGGTCGCCGCGGCATCGCGGATCTCGCGCTCGCCAGCGAGAAAGACGAGCACGTCGCCTTCGCCCTCGCGGCAGAGCTCTTCGACGGCATCGGCAAGCGTCTGCTCCTCTTCATCGCGCGTCGTGTCCTCTGCATCGCCTTCCACCGGCCGGTAGCGCACGTCGATCGGATAGAGCCGCCCCGAGACCTCGATGACCGGCGCGCCGTCGAAGTGCCTGGAAAAGCGGTCCGCGTCGATGGTGGCGGAGGTAACGACGACTTTGAGATCCTTTCTGTCGGCTAGAAGCCTCTTCAGGTAGCCGATCAGGAAATCGATGTTCAGGCTGCGCTCATGCGCCTCGTCGAGGATGATCGAGTCGTATTGGCGCAACAGACGATCGCCTTGCGTTTCCGCGAGCAGAATGCCGTCGGTCATCAGCTTGATGACAGATTGATCGCTCAGCTCGTCGTGGAAGCGGACCTTGAAGCCGACTAGAGCGCCGAGCTCGCTGCCGAGCTCCTCCGCGATCCGCGCCGAGACCGAGCGCGCGGCGATCCGCCGCGGCTGGGTATGGCCGATGCGGCCCGCCGTGCCCCGGCCCATCTCGAGCAGGATCTTTGGGAGCTGGGTGGTCTTGCCGGAGCCGGTCTCGCCGCACACGATCACGACCGGGTGCTGCCTGATCGCGGCGCGGATCTCGTCGCGGCGCGCGTTGATGGGCAACGCCGGGTCGAAACGAATCACCGGCGTCATCTGCTATTCTTGTTCAAGTGCACCGACGGGCAAGCTGGGGGATCGCGATGTCGGCCAAGGCGCTTGGCTTGATTTGTGCGTTAGTACTTTCTGCTCCGGCTTTCGCGGATTCGGCATTCTACGCCGGGGGCTCCGTGGGCCAGTCGAGAGCGGCGTTCGGCCCCGAACAGTGCGTACACACGACAATGCCACGGGCGCCGAGCTGAAGCGCGAGTTCAGGGCCAGCTCCTTGAACATGGCGGTCAAAGCAGCGCTCACGCCTACCGATGCGTTTTCGCTCTTTGGAAAACTCGGCCTGACGCGCAATTTCGTGAAAGTCTATTCTTCCCCGGAGGGAACGGCGGAACCGACCTACAACAGGACCGGCGCGATGTACGGCGCGGGGATCGGCTATGCCTGGTCGAAAAACGTCTCGCTGCGCGCGGAGTACGAGCATTTCGGGACCTTTGGAAGGGATTTCCGGATGGATCCGGCAGCGCCGGGCAGCCTTAGCCTCGCCCTCTGGTCGGTCGGTCTCGCGTATAGCTTTCGCTGAGCACGCGTTCCACGTAGCGCGCGATGGGGTCAATCTCGAGATTCACCTTCGCGCCCCTCTCCAGACGTGAAAGCGTAGTGGCTTGGAGCGTGTGCGGGATGAGGTTCACCTCGAACTGCGCACCGTCCACCCGGTTGACGGTCAGGCTTACGCCGTCGACGCATACGGATCCTTTGCGCGCGAGATAGCGTACGAGCTCGGGTGGCGCCCTGAAGGCAACCACCCCGCCCGAGCGCTGCACCACCTCGCCTACGCCATCAACATGGCCTGTGACCAGATGCCCGCCTAACGGGTCTCCCATCCGCAGCGCTTTCTCGAGGTTCACCGCGCCCGGCCGATCGAGGCCGGCGGTGACGGAGAGCGTTTCCGGCGACACATCGGCGGTGATGCCGCGCTGCGTCAGCTTGGTGACCGTAAGGCAGACGCCCTGCACGCAGATCGAATCGCCTACGGCGACGTCGGAGAGCCCGAGGCTGCCGGTTTCGATCTCGAAGGGGGCGACGCGGACGATCTGGCCTACCGCCTGGACAATGCCCGTAAACACGGCGGCAGGTTACAGCAAAAAAAGGGGCTATTTTCTCAGTGGCTGGTTTGGTGCCCGTGCCAGGACTTCTCGACTTCCTTTTCGAGCGAAATGGCGGAGGTGGTAAGCGCGGCAGCGCCCGCGCCCACGGCGATCGAATTGGCTGCGACGTTCGCCTCGGCGCTGAAGTCGAGGAGAAACGGCGCAAGCACGAGCCACAACCCTATGGCCAGATTGAACCACTCCGCGTACCTCTCATCGACACTGACCTCGAAGTGCGAGCCGAGCGCGAGAGCGAGGCCCATGACCGCGGCATTCGCGGTGGCGGCCTCCAGGTGCGAATAGCCGAGCGCCCATGGCGATACCGCGAGCCATAGGCCGAGCGCGAAGCTCGCCCAATACTGCCACTTGGCCGCCGCCGTCATCCCGCTTCTCATAGCGAATGTCCTTGACGCGCAAGGAGCGCGCGCTACAGGATTCGACAGAGATCATGAGGCTTCGTTCTGGCGCGTCGAGCCGCGGGATACCGATCCGGATGTAGTGATGCCACGACAGGTTGAAGTGATTGGCGCAGCGTGGGGCCTGGGAGGCGCCGATCCCGGCTGCGCCGAGGCGCCGGCGGTGCTCGCGCCCCTGGTCGCGGCACGGCTCCAGCAGTGCGGCGTGCCGGTCATGCCCGGGCCGATGCTTCAGCCGCTGGCCGCCGAGCGGCGCAAGCAGTTCGCAGTGGCCAAGCTCTGCGGCCTGCTCGGCTCGGCGGTGGCGGACTCGGTGCGGCACGGCCGCCTGCCCTGCGTCCTGGGCGGCGACCACAGCTGCGCGGGGGGAACCTGGAGCGGCGTCGCGCGCGCCATGCGGGGCGAGTTCGGCCTGATCTGGATCGACGCGCACATGGACAGCCACACGCCGCGCACCAGCCATACCGGGCGGCTGCACGGCATGCCGCTCGCCTGGCTGCTCGGCGAAGACGACGATCCGCTGTACGGGCTCACCTCGGGGGTGATCGATTCGCAGCACGTGTCCATCGTCGGCGTGCGCAGCTTCGAGCGCGAGGAGGCCGAGCGGCTCGAGCGCCTGAACGTGCGGGTCTTCATGATGGAGGAAGTGCGCCGGCGCGGCCTCGACAGCGTGCTCGCGGAGGCGCTCGCCATCGCCACAACCGGTACCGCGGCTTACGGGGTCAGCATCGATCTCGATGTCGTCACGCCCGAAGAGGCACCCGGCGTAGGCACCCCCGTGGCGGACGGAGTCCGCGCGGCGGACCTTGCCCATGCGCTGAAGCAGCTTGGCGCCACGCTTGGCCTGGTCGCGCTAGAGCTCGGGGAGTCCTCGCCCCGCCAGGATCGCGATGGCTGCAGCGCCCGCGTCGCCGTCGACCTTCTGGCAGCGGTTCTATGCGGGCCGGGCGAGAATGCGCAGGTCCTCGCCAAGGCGCTCCACCGACAGGATTCTTAGCTTCCGCCTTCCTTCCAGGGAACCGGCGGTAGGCAGATCGAACAGGCCCTGGGCCGAATCGCCCAGCACGCTCGGGTTGAAGTAGAGCAGCACCTCGTCGACGCAGCCCTCGCGCAGGAGCGAGCCGTTCAGCCGGAAGCCCGCTTCCACGTGCAGCTCGTTGATTCCCCGCCTCGCCAGCTCCTCAAGCATGCGGGGCAGATGGACTTTTTTGTTTTCATTCGGAAGAACTATTGTTTCCGCGCCCTTCGGCGCTTTTCCGCCCGCCGCAGTAAAAATCAGCACGTTTCCGCCTTCAAGAATCCTTGCCCCCGGTGGCGTCTCAAGCCGGCTGTCGACGATCACACGCAGCGGCTGGCGCGGCGTCTCCACCTCGCGCACCGTAAGGCGCGGGTCGTCGGCCTTCACCGTACCGATGCCGGTTAGCACGGCGCAGGCGCGGGCGCGCCAGCGATGGCCGTCGCGCCGCGCTTCGGGTCCGGTGATCCATTGGGATCGCCCGTCGGCCAGGGCACTGCGCCCGTCGAGAGTCGCCGCCGCCTTGAGCCGAACCCACGGCCGGCCGCGCGTCACGCGTGACACGAAGCCGATGTTCAGTTCGCGCGCCGCTTCCTCCATCAGCCCGTGCTCGAAGCGGATCCCGGCCGTTGCGAGCGCGGCGCCGCCGCCCGAGGCCTGCGGATTCGGGTCGGTCATGGCAGCCACCACGCGGGCCACTCTGGCGTTGATCAGCGCCCCGGCGCAGGGCGGCGTCTTGCCGTAGTGGTTGCAGGGCTCGAGATTTACGTAGACGGTGGCTCCCGCGGCATCGCCGCGCGCTTTTTCCAGGGCGATTATTTCCGCATGCGGCGCGCCGGCTTTTTCGTGCCAGCCTTCCGCGACGATCTTTTCGCCTTTGCAAACGACACAGCCCACCCTCGGGTTCGGCGTTGTCGTATACAGACCCTTTTCGGCGAGCGCCAGCGCCCGCGCCATCATGGCGTGGTCGAACGCTGAAAACGAAGTCACTTGCGTCTTTTGCGGGGGGATTTCACTTCCTGCACCGCCTCGCGGAAATCATCGGGCGTCTCGAAGCTGCGGTAGACGGAGGCGAAGCGGATGTAGGCGATCTTGTCCAGCTTCGCCAGCTCCTTGATGACGAAGTCGCCGACCCGGCTGGTCGGCACTTCGCGCTCGCCGAGCGAGCGCAGCCGCTCGATCACGCGGTCGACTGCGCCTTCCACCTCGTCGGTCGCCACCGGGCGCTTGCGCAGCGCGAGCATCATGCTGCCCATCAGCTTGTCGCGGTCGAAGTCTGTGCGGCTGCCGTCCTTCTTCACCAGCCGCGGCATCTTCAGGTCGACGCGCTCATAGGTGGTGAAGCGCTTCTCGCAGCGGACGCACTTCCTGCGGCGGCGGATGGTGTTCGCCTCGAGGTTCGCCCGGGTATCGACTACCTGCGTGTCCTCGGAGCCGCAGAATGGGCATTTCATGATTGACGGGCCGTCATGTCAGATATAGACCGGGAACCTCGCGCATAGCGCCTTGATTTCGCCGGCGACGCGCGCTACCGAGGCATCGTCGTTCGGCTTGTCGAGCACATCGGCGATGAGATGCGACAGCGCCTGCGCCTCGGCGGCGTCGAAGCCGCGCGTGGTCATCGCCGGCGTGCCGATGCGGATGCCGCTCGTGATCGTCGGCTTCTGCGGGTCGTTGGGGACGGCGTTCTTGTTGACGGTAATGTGGGCGCGCCCGAGAACCGTCTCCGCATCCTTGCCGGTGATGTGCTTGGGCGTGAGATCGAGCAGGAACATGTGGCAGTCGGTGCGCCCCGAAACCACGCGCAGTCCCCGCTCCGTGAGCGTGCGCGCCATGATGCGCGCATTGCCGAGAACCTGCCGCTGATAGTCGGCGAATCCCGCCTTCAGGGCCTCCCCCAGGGCGACCGCCTTCGCGGCGATCACGTGCATGAGCGGCCCGCCCTGCAGGCCAGGAAAGATCGACGAGTTGATCGGCTTCTCCTGCTCGGGCTTGCCGAGGATCATCCCGCCGCGCGGGCCGCGCAGCGTCTTGTGCGTGGTGGTGGTGACGAAATCGGCGATACCGACCGGCGAGGGATACAGGCCCACGGCGATCAGGCCCGCGTAGTGCGCGACGTCGGCCATGAGCAGCGCGCCCGCCTTGTCGGCGATCGCACGGAAGCGCTTCCAGTCGATCGCGAGGGCGTACGCCGACGCGCCGGTCACGATGAGCTTTGGCTTCTCCGCAACCGCAATTTTTTCCGCGGCGTCGTAGTCGATTTCCTCCTTGGCGTTCAGCCCGTACGACACGACCCGATAGAGCTTGCCGGAAAGGTTCACCGGCGAGCCGTGCGTGAGATGCCCGCCGTGCGCGAGCGACATGCCGAGGATGGTGTCGCCGGGCTTGAGCGCCGCGGTGTACACCGCCTGGTTCGCCTGCGAGCCCGAGTGAGGCTGCACGTTCGCCCAGGGCGCGCGGAACAGCTGCTTCGCGCGCTCGATGGCGATCGACTCCGCCATGTCCACGTACTCGCAGCCACCGTAATAGCGCTTGCCGGGATAACCTTCGGCGTACTTGTTGGTGAGCTGGCTGCCCTGCGCAAGCAGCACCGCGCGGCTGACGTAGTTCTCCGAGGCGATCAGCTCGACGTGGTCTTCCTGGCGCTGATTCTCGAGCCGGATGGCGTTCCACAGCTCGGGGTCGGACTGGGCGAGCAGATCGGGGGCGAGCATTTTTGGTATCGGGGAGGAAGGCGGCGATTTTACCAGCCCCACCCCTCGACCCCTAGATATGGGCAGAAAGTCCCCGGCACCCGCTGCAAGTTGCGGTCAGACGGCGAGCGGCGGCAGCAGGTCCTCCGGCCGGTCGATGTCGCGGATGATGCCGGGGTCACCCAACGGAACTTTGACGATCAGTTTTTCGTTGGCGGCGAGCAGCTTCTTGGCCCCCTCGTCGCCGCGCAGCGCCAGGAGATCATCGAAGAATCTGCCGGCGATGCCGACCGGGTGGCCGCGCCTGCCGCGCCAGTAAGGCGCGGCCAGCTGCGCGCCGCCGGCAAGCGCATCGCGCACCGCCGCAATGGAGCTGCGCCGGATGAAGGGCATGTCGCCCAGAGCCACGAGGTATCCCGCGGTCTCGCCCGCGGTGCGCGCCGCGCAGGCGAGACTCGCGCCCATGCCTTCGGCGGCGTTCTCGCAGACTGAGACTTCGCAGCCTTCCGCTTTCAGGCTCTGCAGAAGCGCATCTTGATTCGGGCGAACGACGGCAACGACAGTCCCGATCTCTGACTTCAAATGCCGGGCGGCCTGCACGGCGATCGCGACGCCGTGAGGAAGCTCGTGGCGCAGCTTGTCGGAGCCGAACCGCTTCGCGGATCCCGCCGCGAGAAGCAGCCCGACTATTTGCCTCAAGGGGTCTTTACTTCACAAGCCGAAGGGTCGAAGCGCTGCGCGGGCTTGGCGGCCCAGCTCGGCTCGCTCACGCCGTGGCGCACCGCGGTCATCTCGGCCAGGATCGCGACTGCAATCTCCGGTGGCGTCTTCGAGCCGATGTAGAGGCCGACCGGGCCGCGCAGGCGCGCGATCTCGTCGGCCGAAACGTCAAACTCGCGCAGGCGCTCGCGGCGCGCGTCGTTGTTCTTCTTCGAGCCGATGGCGCCGACGTAGAAAGCCGCGGACTTGAGCGCTTCCATCAGCGCGAGGTCGTCGAGCTTGGGGTCGTGGGTGAGCGCGACGACCGCGCAATGGCCGTCGAGATTGAGCTCGCGCACCACGTCGTCCGGCATGCCGCGGTTGAGCGGCACGGCCGGGACATCCCAGCCGTTGGCGTACTCCTCGCGCGGGTCGATCACCGTGACGTGGTAGTCGAGCATGTGCGCCATCTCGGCAAGGTAGCGCGTCAATTGCCCGGCGCCGATCAGCACCAGCCGCCAGCGCGGCCCGTGCACGCTGGAAAGCACCCGGCCGTCGAACTCGAGGACATCCTGCCAGCGCCCCGCCTCGAGCGAGGCGCGGCCGCTGTCCATGTCGACTTTGCGGCGCACGAGCTGCTGATTCGAAACTCTTTCCAGCAACTCCTCTATTCGGCTTTCATCGGAAACGGGCTCCATTACCAGCTGGAGCGTGCCGCCGCAGGGCAGGCCCCAGCGCGTAGCTTCCTCGTTGGTGACGCCGTAGGTGACGAGCTGCGGTTTCTGCGCCGCAATGGATTTGGTTTTTATTTTTTCGATCAGATCATCTTCGACGCAGCCGCCGGAGACCGAGCCGACCACCTGGCCGTCGTCGCGGATCGCGACCATGGCGCCGATCGGCCGCGGCGCCGAGCCCCAAGTCTTTACGATGGTGCCCAGCGCCACGCGCCGGCCGGCCTTGCGCCAGTCTTCGGCGGTGCGAAGGACCTCGATATCAACGCTATCCATGGGCAAATTTTATCTCAACCTTGCATCCCGCCCCGCCCGGGCCTTCGCCGATCTGCAGCGTGGCGCCGTGCGCCGCCGCGATTTCACGCACGATGGCGAGTCCCAGGCCGCTGCCGGTGCCCGCCGTGCCGGGCACGCGGTAGAACCGCTCCACAACGCGGTCGCGCTCGCCGGCGGGAATGCCGGGCCCGTCATCTTCGACTTCGATGAAAGGCAGGTGTTCCCCGCCGCCTTCGCCAGGCGCGCGCCTTCCCGTACGCACCGTGATGTGGCCGCCGCGCGGCAGATACTCGAGCGCGTTGTGCACCAGATTACCGAGCGCTTCGCGCAGCAGAAGCACATCGCCATGCACGCTGGCGGGCTCGAGCTCGAAGCCCAGATCGAGATCGCGATCCAGCGCGCGGTGCACCCACTCGTCGGCCGCGCCTTCGACGAGCTGCCTGAGATTGACCTGCGCCGGCGGCTCGACGCGGCCACCGGGCTCCGCGCGGGCAAGCGCGAGCAGCTGGTTCGCGAGGCGCGCGGTGCGTACCGTGGCGCTGTGCACCTGCTCGACCTCGGCGCGTGCCGCGTCGGGAATCGCCTGCGCGAGGGCAAGCTCGGCGTGCGCCTGCAGCCCGGCGAGCGGCGTGCGCAGCTGGTGCGCGGCATTGGCGAGGAAGCGCTGCTGATTGCGATGCGACTCCTCGACCTGGATGAGAAGCTGGTTCAGCGCCCCGATCAGGGGCTGGGTCTCCGCGGGCACCTGCGCCGTACCGATCGGCCGCAGGTCGCGCACCGAGCGCTTGCGGATCTCGTCCGAGAGGCGCTGCAGCGGCGCCAGCCCGCGCGCGACGCCGAACCAGACGATGACCAGAGTGAGCACCGCGAGCAGCGCCTGCGGCAGCACGGCGCCGATCAGGATCTCGCGCACCAGCCGGTCGCGCTTGCGCATCGTCTCCGCCACGACGATCGTGCAGACCTTGCCCGCGCAAGGCGCGAGCAGCGTTGCGGCGCGCACTTTGGCTCCGCGGTAGGCCGCCTCGTAGAACAGGGTGCTGTCCTGCGCGCGCTGGTTGGGCGGCGGCAGCGGGATGCCGGCGTCGCCCGCGATCGTCTTGCCCAAGGGGTCTCGCACCACATAGTAGATCGTGTCGTACTTGTCGGTACGCAGCACCTGCTCGGCGGCGCTCGGCAGATCGACCGTGGTGATCCCACCCGTGGTCCGGATGCGCTCGCCGAGCGCCAGGCCCGCGTCGATCAGCGAGGCGTCGTGCGCCTCGGTCGCAGGATCGAGCGCCAGGTAGTAGGCGGCGACCGAGCTCACTGCCAGGATCCCGGCCACCGGCAGCAGAAGCAGGCGCAGCAAATGGCCGCGAAGGCTTCGGTCTTTCATGCCTTGAATGATAGACCGAAGCTTCAGAACTAGACCCGAAACTTCAGGAGGCCTTGAACTCCTCCAGCATGTAGCCGAAGCCGCGCACCGTGCGGATGCGGATGCCGGCGCGCTCGAGCTTGGAGCGCAGGCGCGAGATGTATACCTCGATCGCATTGGCGCGCCACTGTATCCAGCATCAGCGGGCCGTGCATTACACGCGGCCCGGTCTGCGCCTGCGAGCGCCGGATCAGGGCGCGAACGCGCGCGGTAAGCTCCGGCATGGCGAAGGGCTTCGCCATGTAGTCGTCGGCGCCAAGATCGAGCCCGTGCACGCGGTCGCTCACGGTGTCACGCGCGGTGAGCACCAGCACCGGCACTCGGTGCTCGGCGCCCCGCAGCCGGCGCAGCGCCTCGAAACCGTCCATCCCCGGCAGGCCGATGTCGAGGATCACGAGGTCGAAGCGCTCCTGCCGCGCGGCTTCGACGGCCTGCTCGCCGCTCGAAGTGACGTCGACCGCGTAGCCCTCGGCCTCGAGGATGCGCGCCAGCCCGGAGGCAAGGGAAGGATCGTCTTCTACGATGAGAATCCGCATGTCAGGTCACCCGCATCTCATGTTCCCTCATCGCGCTGCGCCGGAGAATCATGCGCCCTGTGATGCCGCACCTCGGCAAGCATCACGTACAGGACTGGCAGCAAATACAGCACTAGCAGCGTCGCCGATACCAGTCCCCCGATTACCACTACCGCCAGCGGTTTCTGCGTCTCCGCGCCGATGCCCGTGGAAAGCGCCATCGGCAGCAAACCGAAACTTGCCAGCAAAGCAGTCATCAGCACTGTGCGCAGGCGCAGCAACGCGCCCTCCGTGACGGCTTCTTCAGGGCTCTTTCCGTGCTGCCTTAGATCGTTAAAAAGCGCCACCATCACGACTCCGTTCAGGACCGACTGGCCGAAGAGCGCGATGAAGCCGATCGCCGCCGATACCGAGAGATAGATGCCGGTGACATAGAGCGCAAGGATTCCACCGATCACGGAGAACGGTATGTTGGCGATGATGATCAAGGATGAGCGGAACGACTTGAACGCGTCGAACAGCAGTAGAAAGATGATCAAGATGGAAATCGGGACGATCACGGCAAGCCGCGCCATGGCCCGTTCCTGATTTTCGAACTCGCCCGACCAGGTGACGTAGTAGCCTTCGGGTAATTTCACGTGACCGGCGAAGCGCGCCTTGAAATCGTTCACCACGCTGCCCATGTCGCGGTCGCGGATGAACACCCCGATGGCGAGCAGCTTTTTCCCATTTTCGCGGGAGATATTCATCGCGCTTCCTACGGTGCGGAACGTGGCCACCTCCGAGAGCGGCACGTAAGCGCCCGCCGAGGTGGCGATCAGCAGATCCTGCAAGCGTGAGAAGGTCCTGTCCTGCTCGTCGAGCCGGATGGCTACGCCGAAGCGCTGCTCTCCTTCCCAGATCTGGGTGACATGCTTGCCGCCCAGGGCAGTCTCGATTACGTCCTGGATGTCCTGCACGTTGATGCCGTAGCGGGCGGCACGCGCGCGATCGACGTAGATCTGTATCTGCGGCTGCTCGCCAAGCCGGTCGATGAATGCATCCGCCACGCCTTCGACCTGCTCGAACTGGCGTAGCGCCGTCTCGGCGAGCCCCTGGAGCACCTTGACGTCGTCGCCGAAGATCTTGACGATGATCTGTCCTTTGATCTGCGAGATGCTCTCCAGAATGTTGTCGCGCACCGGCATGGAGAAGCGCGGGTCGATGCCGGGAATCTTTCGGATTTCGAGGTCCATCTCCTGGAACAGCTTGCCGCGGCTGATCCCGCGCCGCCACTGCCCTTCCGGCTTGAGGTCGACGAGGAACTCGCTCATGTTGATCGGCTTTGGATCGGTGCCGTCCTCGGGTCTTCCCGCTTTCGACACCACACCTGCGACCTCGGGGAATTTCTCGATCGCGGCCCGTATGCTCCGCGCCATGCGCTGTGCCTCGGTCACCGAGACGCTGGTCGGCAGGTCAGCGCTCACCCACACGGAGCCTTCGTTCAGCTCCGGCAGGAACTCGGTGCCCAGGCGCGTGGCAAGCATAGAGCTTGCGGCAAGAGCAACGAGAGCCACGCCGATTACGAATCGACCGTTGCGCAGCGCCCAAGCGAGCGAGGGCGCATACAGCCGCTTGGCGGTGCGCGTGATCCAGTTGTCTTCCTCCGGCAGCCCTTTCTTGAGCACCGCTGCTGACAGCAGCGGCACCAGCGTCAGCGAAAGAATGAGCGCGCCGATGAGCGCCGAAACCACGGAGTACGCCATCGGCGCGAATATCCGACCCTCGTGCCGCTGCAGTGTGAAGATCGGGATGTGCGCCGCGATGATGATGAGCATCGAGAACAGTGTCGGCCGGCCCACCTCGACGGTCGCTTCCAGGATCAGATTCTTGCGCTTGCGGTCGTCGAGGGCGCGGTGGTCGTGCGCGGCGGCCGTAAGCTTGCGGAAAATGTTCTCCACGACGATTACAGCGCCATCGACGATGATGCCGAAATCCATCGCCCCAAGGGACAGCAGATTCGCCGGGACGCCAAGCCAGGTAAGGCCGAGAAACGTGGCAAGCAACGCGAGCGGAATGGTGACTGCCACGATCGCCGCAGCGCGAACATTCCCAAGAAAGAGCCATAAAACCGCCGACACGAGCAGGGCGCCTTCCACCAGGTTGGTGAACACCGTGGTCAGCGTTTTGCCTATCAGCCAGGTCCGGTCGTAGAACGGCACGATCTTCACGCCTCCCGGCAAGCCACTGTCGTTCAACTGGTCGATCTTGGCGTGCACCGCGTCGAGCACGACTGAGGGGTTCTCACCCCGTCGCATAAGAACGATTCCCGTGACGATGTCGTCCTCCTGGTCTTGGCCGGCCACGCCTTGACGCGGCACTCCGCCCACTTCAACCCGCGCCACGTTCCTGACCAGGATGGGGGTACCGCTGCGCTCGGCAATGACCGCGTTTCCAATGTCGTCGGCACTCTGGAAGAGGCCGATGCCGCGGATGAGATATTGCTGGCGCCCCTGCTCGACATAGCTGCCGCCAGCATTCGAATTGCCGCGCTCGATCGCCTGCGAGAGCTGCGCAAGCGTCACTTTGTAGTCGCGCATCTTGGCGAGATCGGGATGTACCTCGTACTGCTTGACGAGGCCCCCGAAACTCGTCACGTCGGCGACGCCCGGAACGAGCTTGAGTTGCCGTCCGATCACCCAATCCTGATAAGTACGCAATTCCCGGGCGGACGCTTTATCTCCCTTGACGCGATATCGATAAATCTCCCCGATGGCGGTCGAGAACGGCGCCAGCTGGGCCTGGATACCTGCCGGCAGGTCTACATTGGTGAGCCGCTCGACGACCTGCTGGCGCGCGAAATAGCCGTTATAGCGGTCGTCGAAAGTGATGATGACGAAGGAAAGGCCGAACTGCGTATGAGAGAAGAGCCTGACAGCGCCGGGCAGCCCTGATAACCCGACCTCGAGCGGAATAGTCACCTGCTTCTCCACCTCCTCGGCAGCGCGGCCGGGATAGAGCGCTATCACCGTCACCTGCGTGTCGGTGACATCAGGGAAGGCTTCGACGGGCAGGTTCTTGAAGGCGATCAAGCCCGCGCCGACGAAGACGATCAGCCCGAATACGATGAAGAGCGGCTGATAAAGCGCGAAGGAAACAGTGCGCTTGATCATCGACGCGGCTAGTCCTTAGCGGCGAGAATGCGCTCGAGCAAGAGATTGCCTTCCACCACGACCTTGTCGTTCGCAGCCAATCCCTGAAGGACAACCTGATGCCCATCGTAGGAAGGCCCGATGCGTACGGCTTTGCGCGTGAACTTGCCGTTGCCTGCTTCCGCGAACGCGAAGTACTGTTCGCCGCGAAGGTAAATCGCCCGCGAGGGCGCGAGTAAGCCGCCCTGGGTTGGAACATTCAGCTCCGCGACGACGAACATTTCGGCCTTGAGGCGCTTGTCGGTGTTGTTCACCACCCCGCGGACCTTTACCGTCCGAGTCTGCGGATCGACCACATCCGCTACGTGAGTGATGCGTCCTTTGACGTGATCTTCTCCGAGCGAGGTCGAACCTATTTGCACGTCCATCCTGGACTTCACCGAGCCGATATCGTTCTCCGCGACGTCTAGGAGGAACCACAGGCGCGCCGGGTCGGAAACGACAAAGTAAGGCTTGTCGGGCGGCGCGTCGGGGCGAGCCTCCTGCCCCGGATTGAGATTGCGCTCTACGACCACGCCCGCGATTGGGCTACGAAGGGCGTATTGCTGGTCTACCGCCTCCTCCGTGCCGTACAGCTTGAGGCGCTGCTGCGTGCGAGCGCGCTCCGCGGCGGTGCGCGCAAAGTCGGCCTGCGCCGACTGCAAATCCTTCAGGGGCGCGACCCCGCCTGCATGCAGCTCTTCGACGCGCGCCAGATTCTTCTGCGCGAGCGCATGGTCCTGCTCCGCCTTGCGCGCCTCCGACTGCGCCACGCCAAGCTCCGGCGCACCGATCACCGCTAGGGTCTGACCAGCCTTGACGCGGTCGCCCACGCGGGCCCTGATCGTGATCACCCGTCCCGCCAAGGGCGAAAACACCCGTACGGTCCGATCTTCGTCCCAGATCAGCCTTCCGTTCAGTCGCAAACTGAATTCGCGGCGCGGCTCGATCGGGACGACGATGATCGATGCGAGCTGCGAGCTGCCTTCCGGAAAGACGACCGTGGTGTGATTCTCGACACTCGGCTGCGCTGGCTCCTTGGCGCCGCGGTCCCCGCAGGCGGCAAGCGCGAGCACGAAGAGAATCGCACAAGCGGGGCGTTTCATTGCGGACGTCTCACCTGCCCGAGCGATTCGGCACTGCTGATGCCCGCGCGCCACGCGGCGAACGCCTTGGCGTGGTCGGCGCGCGCCGCGACCGATTCGAGCTGCACGGCGCGCAGGGTGCGGCGCGCATCGAGCACCTCGAGCACCGATATGGCGCCGCGCTGGAAAGCGAACGCGCGAGCGCGCCACGGCGTCGAGCGCAGCGTAGCGGTCGACTTCGGCCTTCTGGATGTCCCCGGAAAAGTCATAGCCGGTAAACAGCGGGATCGAAACCCCGAAACCGACCGAGTTGGTCGGCAGAGTCCCGGGAAAGCGCTCGTATTGCGCGCCGAAGGTGACGTCGCGCGTACGCTGCGCCTTTGCCAGGTCGCGTAGCTTCTCGGCGGTTTCGACCCGCGCCTTGGCCGCGAGCACATCGGGGCGTGTCTCGATCGCTTCCTCGACGGCAGCGGCGTCCGCCTGCTCCGGCGCGGGCCAGGCGTCGGTCGCCTGCAGCTCGTGCGCCGCGCGCTCAGCCCCGATCATGTAGCCGAGCGCAAGCCGCGCGCGCATGCGCTCGGTCTGGGCGCCGCGAGCGTCGTTTTGCGCGCGCTCGTAGTCGACTTGCACCTTGGCGACGTCCGCGGGCGCGAGGTCGCCTGCCTTGAGCCGCGCCTGCGCCGCCGACAGGGTGCGCGCGAAAAGCTCCGCCGATTCGGCGAGCACCGAGACTTTCTCCTGCGCCTGCTTCAGGTCGTAGTAAGCGCCGCGCAACGCGGCGAGCTGCTGGCGCAGCACGTCAAGAGAGTCGTTCTGCGCCGCGCGCTGCAACCCGGATGCGGCGTCCAGCCGCAGCTCGCGCTTGTCGCCGCGCTCGAACGGCTGGTCGATGCGAAACACCGTATCGACGCGCTTCTGGTCGAGGCCGCCGCCGCCGATCCCGGGATTCGAACTGAAGCTCGAGCTGTTGATGGAAAATGTGGCGTTCGGGCGCGCCCCGGCGATCAGCTGCTGCGCCTCCGCGGCGGCGATCGCGCGGCGCGCAGCTTGAAGCTCGCGGTTGTTGGCCACCAGCAGGGCTTCCGCTTCCGCAAGCGTGAGCGCGTGCGCACTCTGCGCGGCAAACGCCAGCGCCATGACCACAAGGAAAAAAATCCACCGCAACGAAAAACGTCGCCTTGTCACTGAGTCCGTTTCTCTCCCCCGGTGGCGACGATACGGACGAGGATTGTCCAATCCCTTACAATAAGCTTGCTTTGAGCTGACGCTGCACTGCAATATTGCGGTAAGACAAGTGCTTGGCTACGATGGCGCTCCCGCCGGATTTGCAATTTTTCACAGACTCCGCCCTAAGAAAGAGAGCGCATGCCCCTCAAGGTTTCCATGAAGGTGAACGGCAATCCCGCGTCCGCCGAGCTCGAGGAGCGCACCCTCCTCGTCACCTTCATCCGCGAGCATCTGCGTCTCACCGGCACTCACGTCGGCTGCGACACGGCCCAATGCGGCGCCTGCACCGTCCTGATGAACGGAAAAGCGATCAAGAGCTGCTCGATCGTCGCCATGCAGGCGGAAGGCGCCGACGTCCTGACCATCGAAGGGGTGGCGAAGCCGGACGGAACGCTGCATCCGATGCAGGCAGCATTCAAGGAAAACCATGGGCTGCAATGCGGCTTCTGCACGCCGGGAATGGTGATGAACGCGCTCGACTTCGCGAGGAGCCACCCCAATCCCACCGAGCAGGAAGTGCGCGAGAGCCTGGAGGGAAATCTGTGCCGCTGCACGGGCTACCACAACATCGTGAAGAGCATTATTGCCGGCGCGCGGGCCATGGCCGCCGCCAAGTAGCTGGAGACGAGCGATGCACGCATTCCAGTACCACAGGCCCTCGAGCGTGAAGGATGCGCTCAGTCTCGGCGCGCAGAAGCCCGAGGGCCGGTACCTCGCCGGCGGGCAGAGCCTGGTGCAGGCGATGAAGCTGCGCCTGTCGTCGCCTTCGGATCTCATCGACCTCAATGCGCTCGGCGACCTGAAAACGCTGAGGGCCGAGAGCGCTTCGGTGACGGTCGGCGCGATGGTGCGTCACGCCGAAGTCGCTGCCTCCAGCGGGGTGAAAAAGGCGATCCCGGCGCTCGCCGCGCTCGCCGGCATGATCGGCGACCGGCAGGTCCGGCACATGGGCACTATCGGCGGGTCATTGGCGAACAACGATCCGGCGGCGGACTATCCTGCCGCCGTGCTCGGCCTGGGCGCCACCATCGTGACGAACAAGCGCAAGATCGAGGCCGATAAGTTCTTCAAAGGCCTGTACGAGACGGCGCTCGAGCCTGGCGAGCTGATTACGTCGGTGTCCTTTCCCGTGCCGAAGCGCGCCGCGTACATGAAGTTCAAGAATCCGGCCTCGCGCTTTGCGATCGTCGGCGTCTTCGTCGCCGATTTCGGCGGCAGCGCGCGGGTCGGAGTCACCGGCGCGGGACCGAGCGCTTTCCGCCAGACGGATATGGAAAAGGCGCTCGCGGCGAAGTTCTCGCCGGAGTCGGTGGCGGGCATCAAGGTCAAGCCCGACGGACTGAACAACGACCTGCACGCCAGCCCCGAATACCGCGCGCACCTCGTCACCGTTATGGCGAAGCGCGCCGTGGAGGCTGCTTTGAAGTAGTTTCGCCCAGGTGAAATAGCCCCTGCTCCCGGGAGGAGGAGGGAAGGCCCGCCGTCTGGAAAATTCGGCGGGCCTTTTTTTATCGCCTAAAATGCTGTTTCCCGCCCCCATGCCACGCGCGCTGCCCAAGTCCATCGACGACACCCAGACACTGCTGGGGTCGGGCGACTACGTAGCCGACCGCAGCCTCGCGACCTCTCTTTTCCTGTCGCTCGCCATGCGACGGCCGCTGTTCCTCGAGGGCGAGGCCGGCGTCGGCAAGACCGAGATCGCGAAGGTCATCGCCCAAGGGCTCGGCCGGGAGCTGATCCGCCTGCAGTGCTACGAAGGCCTCGACATCGCCCAGGCAGCCTACGAATGGAACTACTCGCGGCAGATGATCGAGATCCGGCTGGCCGAAGCGGCCGGAGAGAAGAACAAGGACAAGCTCGGCGCAGATATATATTCGGAGAGATTCCTGGTCAAGAGGGCCTTGGTGAAAGCGCTCGAGGGGAATTCCCCGGTGCTGCTGATTGACGAGCTCGATCGCACCGATGAGCCCTTCGAGGCCTACCTGCTGGAGGTGCTCTCGGACTGGCAGATCACGATCCCCGAGATCGGCACGTTGCGCGCGGCCGAGCCGCCGATCGTCGTCATCACCTCAAACCGCACGCGCGAGATCCACGACGCCGTGAAGCGGCGCTGCTTCTACCATTGGGTCGACTATCCCGACGGGCAGCGCGAGCTCGAGATCCTGCATCGCAAGGCGCCGCGCGCCGCCGCCTCGTTGTCGCGCGAGGTGGTCGCTTTCGTGCAGCGGCTGCGCAAGATGGAGCTCTTCAAGCTCCCCGGCGTCGCCGAGACCATCGACTGGGCGAATTGTCTGGTGGCGCTCGACCGCGTCGCCCTCGATCCCGAAACCGTCAACAACACCCTCGGCGTGCTGCTCAAGTACCGCGACGACCTGGAGCGGATCGCCGGCGACGAAGCGATCCGCCTTACGGCCGAAGCCAAGGCCGCCGCCTGATTTCCGCGACGAGCGAAGGTCGCCTGGCCGAAAACGTCATGCATTTCGCGCGCCTGCTGCGCGCCGCCGGGCTGCGAATCGGCCCGGACCGGGTGCTCGACTGCGTGCGTGCGCTGGAGATCACGGGCACGCGCCAGTTTCCGCCGCGGCGCGAAGACTGGTACTGGACCATGTCGGCGGTGCTGCTCTCCCGGCAGGAGCAGCGGCCGATCTTCGACCAGGCCTTCGGCATTTTCTGGCGCGATCCGAAGCTCTCCGAGAAGATGTTGCAGAGGCTGCTGCCGCAGGCCTACGGCCGCGCCGCCAAGCCCGAGGCGCAGCAGCAGAGCCAGCGGCTCACCGACGCGCTGCTGCAGCAGCAGCGCGAAGCGCAGGAGCAGCGCGAGGAGCGCATCGAGCTCGAGGCGCGGCTCACTTTCTCCTCGCGCGAAGTGCTGCAGCGCATGGACTTCGACACCATGTCTGCCGCCGAGCTCGCGCAGGCGCGCCGGATGCTCTCGCAGCTGCGCCTGCCGCTGCCGGTGGTTCGGACAAGGAGAAAAAAGACAAATGCCCAGGGAAAGACGATAAATCTGCGCGCGACGCTGCGCGAGTCGCTGCGTGAGGGCGGCGACATCATCGCACTGGTGCGTGCAGCGCCGCGCGAGCTGCATCCGCCGCTTGTCGTGCTGTGCGATGTCTCCGGCTCGATGAATCCCTACTCGCGGATGTTCCTGCATTTCCTGCACGCCATCACCAACGACCGCGACCGCGTCTCGGTGTTCGTGTTCGGCACGCGGCTCACCAACATCACGCGTCAACTGCGCCACCGCGACGTCGATGTCGCGATGGCCAAGGTGGCCGAGGCGATCCAGGATTGGTCCGGCGGCACGCGCATCGGGGCGTCGCTGCGCGAGTTCAACTATCGCTGGGGGCGGCGCGTGCTCGGCCAGAACGCCTGCGTGCTGCTCGTTTCCGACGGCCTGGACCGCGAGGCCGGCGAGGGCCTCGGCGAGGAGATGGAGCACCTCGCCAGATCCTGCCGCAGGCTGATATGGCTGAATCCGCTCCTGCGCTACGAGAAGTTCGAGGCGCGCCCTGCCGGGGTCCGCGCCATGCTGCCGCACGTGGATCTGTTCCTGCCGGTGCACAATCTGAAGACCCTTGTCGATCTGGCGAAAGCGTTGAGCAGCCGGTCCGCGGCAACGAATCGGGAGAACCGCGCATGGAAATGACCGGCGAGCAACTGATACCGGCCTTGCAGCACGATACGTGGAATGCGCTCAACGACCCCGAGTTCCTCAAGGCCTGCGTGCCGGGCTGCGAGGCGGTCGAGCGCATCTCGGGGAACGATTTCCAGGTGCGGATGGTGGCACGCGTCGGCCCGGTAAGCGCCAAGTTCAAGGGCAAGCTCAGCCTCTCCGACATCCAGCCGCCAAATTCGTACTCGATCGCCTTCGAAGGCCAGGGCGGGGCGGCCGGGTTTGCGAAAGGCAGCGCCCGCGTGAGGCTGTCTTCAGAAAATTCCTCCACGAGGCTTTCCTATGACGTAAAGGCCAGCGTGGGAGGGAAGCTGGCCCAGATCGGCTCGCGCCTGGTGGATGCCGCGGCGAAGAAAGTCGCTGATGATTTCTTCAAGAATTTCAATGAGAAGTTGTCTTCGACAAAAGCCCACGACCAGATTCACGAGGTGCACCACGCGGAACCCGTGCCGCGCGATCCGGAGCTGCCCGCGGTTTCCGACTCTGCGCTGGGATTCCTCGCGGGCGGCGCGCTGCTGATATACCTGCTTTCGCTGATCGTGTTATTCGATTGATGGCCGAGCTGCTCTTCCGCGACGACGCCTACCTGGCTTCCTGCCAGGCGACGGTCGTTGCCGTGCACTGGGATGCAGTCGAGCTCGACCGGACGGTCTTTTACCCGCTGGGCGGAGGGCAGGCGGGCGATACTGGAATGATCGGCGATGTTTGCGTCGTCGACACCCGCAAAGGCGAGTCACCCGATTCGGTTCTCCACGTCTTCGCGCCAGGTTCCACGATTCCGAAGATTGGAGCTGAGGTAAAGGCCGGAATAGATTGGGAGCGCCGTTACCGGCTGATGCGGTTCCATACCGCGCTGCACCTCCTTGGCGCGATCGTGAAGGCGCCGGTTACCGGCGGCCGAATCGCGGAGGACAAGGCGCATCTCGATTTCGACATCGAGATGGAGAGGCTGGTTAAAGAGGAAATCGAGTCGCGAATCAATGAATTGATCATTTCGAATTCAAAAACAACAGCCAGCTGGATCAGCGACGCCACGCTCGACGCGCGCCCCGATCTTGTGAAAACCATGTCGGTCGCGCCGCCACGCGGCGAGGGCGGCGTGAGGCTGGTCGAGATCGCCGGGCTAGACCTCCAGGCCTGCGGCGGCACGCACGTGAAAAACACCTCGGAGATCGGTCCCCTGGCCGTCGCCAGGATCCGCTCCGAGGGCAAGCGCAACAGGCGCGTTACCATCTGCTTTCGGGAGGGGACATGAGCCAGAAAAGCGGCCGGGCCGAGCGCCGTCCTGCGGCGATCATATATGCCGAGCTGCGCAATTTCGCGCGCGCCTGCGAGACGCTCGAGCCGGCGCAGGTGCTGCAGCTGGCGAACGAGTTCTTCGGGCTCGCGGCGCGCGCCGCGGTCGTCTGCGGCGGCGAGATCCTGTCGGTGCAAAACGGCTCGGCAGTGCTGGCGTTTGCGTCGGGCGGCCAGGCGCAGGTCGCACGGCAGGCCTTGCAGGCGGCCCAGTTCATGCAGCGCGAGTTCGGCGCACTCAGCACGCGCTGGATGTCCGAGCACGCCGCTGCGGCCGCGGCGGCGCTGGGCCTGCATATCGGCGAGACGGTATTCGGCATGGTGGGGCCCGCCGGCGCCGAGCAATCCGCGGCCTTCGGCGACAGCGCAAGCGTGGCCGAGCGCCTGATGCATCGGGCGCGGGCCGGGGAAATCGTGCTCTCGGGAGACATCGTGAAGCTGGCCGGAGGCGCAAACGCCGCCCGCCCGCTGCCGTCCCTTCAGTCGGCCCGCCGGGCGGCGATTCCGATCTACGGCATCGTGCTGGAGAACCGGTTACCGCTCGCTTAGCCATGTGCAACCCGCCTGTCGATTGCCGCCCGCCTTCCGTCGGCCGGCGCCGGAACAGGAACTTGTTCCTCTCTGACGCTTCCTTACCCCCCTACCATGTAACCGTCGCTTTACTGGCGAGGCTCCTATGGAAGGCGTGGCAATTTCGGCGATGAAGGGGACCCGGCAAATCCAGGCGGGCGGGCGCATGCTCGCAGAGCGCAACGCGGCAGCGGTCCTCTATGCCGAGCTGCGCAATTTCACCCGCCTGTCCGAGATTCTCGAGCCCGAGCGGGTTCTGCAGCTGGCGAGCGCTTTCTTCTCCCTCGCCGCGGCCGCAGTCAAGGCGCAAGGCGGCGAGGTGTTCTCGCTGCAGAACGACGCCCTGGTGGCGGTGTTCCGCACCGGCAAGCCGGCGCAGTCCGCCGCGCATGCAATCCAGGCGGCGCAGGCACTGCTGCGCGATTTCGGGCCGGTGGGCGAACGCTGGCAGACCGACTTCGGCTTCCCCGCGACGCTTTCGGCTGGCCTGCACCTCGGCGACACCATCTTCGGCATGGCGGGACCCCAGGGCGACGAGCAGTACGTCGCCTTCGGCGACAGCGTCAGCATCGCTGAGCGGCTGGTGCACCGCGCGCGCGCCGGTGAAATCGTGCTGTCCGCGGAAGTGACCAGCGCGCTCGGCGCCGCAGCCGCCGGCCTCGGCGCCAAGCCGCTGCCGCCGCTCGACCTTGGCCGCCGGCCGGCGCTGCCGATCTACGGCATCCTGCTGGAAACCCGCCTCGACTTTACCTAGGCAGGTTCAGGAACCGGCTGCCTCACGCATCGCCGCCGCGAGCGATTCGGGCGGGTGCGCACCGGAAACGCCGAGCCTGCGATCGAAGATAAAGGTGGGAACGGCCGAGATGCCGAGCCCGCGCATTTCCTCTTCGAGCGCCGCCACCCGCTTTCCATCGGCCGAGCCCGGCCATTTGCTCACACCGCAGCGCAGCGCAATTGCGCCGAGCACCGCAGCGTCGCCAATATCCTGCGCCTCCTCGAAGTAGGCGCGAAACAACGAGTCGACTACCGGCGCGGCGGCGCCCTGCTCCTGCGCGAGCTGGATCAGCCGGTGAGCGGCGACCGTGTTGGGCGTGCGCTGCATGCGCTCGAACGCGAATTCGATCCCCTCGCGCCGCCCTTCCGCGGCGACACGCGCATCGAGCTCGCGACCCCGCTCGACGGAGCCGAACTTCGCCTTGCGGTACTCGGCGCGCGGCATGCCCTCCGGCGGCATGTCGGGATTGAGCTGAAAGGGCAGCCAGCGGATTTCCGGCGCGATGTCGTCCTTCACCAGAGCCAGCGCTTTTTCCAGCCGCCGCTTGCCGATATAGCACCAGGGGCAGATGACGTCGGAGGCGACCTCGACAGTCAGGGGTTTGGCCATCGCTATCGCTTCTTCGCGGGAATCGTCCAGAAGTAGATCGTCCGGCCGTTGAGCTCGACCTGCTTGTCCGGTTTCCACTCGGCCATGTCGAACTGGTGGGAGACGATTCGCGTGCCGGGCTTGAGCTCGTTCCACAGCCGCGGCCGCAGCTTCACGTTCAGGTCGGGCAGCAGGTAGAGCGTCACAACCGTCGCCTCGCGGAAATTCGCCTTGAATAGGTCCTCCTGCCGGAACGTGACGAGGTTCGTCACACCCGCCTTCCTGGCGTTGTCGTTGGCTTCGCGAATGCGCTCCGGGTCGATGTCGATGCCGATGGCGCGGATGCCGTACTTCTTGGCCGCGGTCACCGGAATGCGGCCATCGCCCGAGCCCAGGTCGTAGAGCACGTCGCCTCTCTTGACTTCGGCCAACCTTAGCATCTCTTCGACCACCTCCGGCGGCGTCGGGACATAGATGACGTCCGGGACACGGGGAGCGGTTTTCGCTTCCTGCGCCAATACCGGAGGAACGCCCAGAAGCAAGGCGGCAGAAACGCAAATCAACGCACGCATGAAATCTCCTTTCAGAATTCCCTAGTCGCCGGCGATCGTCATGTTCTCGACCAGAATCGAGCCGGTCGAGCGCCCGCTCCTCGTCAGAACATCGCTGCCGATGGCGACGATTCCCTTGAAAATATCGCGCAGGTTGCCGGCGATGGTGATCTCCTCCACCGGGAATTGGATTTTGCCTCCCTCCACCCAGTAGCCCGCCGCACCGCGCGAGTAGTCGCCGGTCACCAGATTCACGCCCTGCCCGAGGAGCTCGGTAACCAGGAGCCCGCTATCCAGCTTCTGCAGCATGCCGGCGAAGTCCGGCCCGGCGGAACGGATCATGAGATTGTGGTGGCCGCCGGCGTTGCCGGTGCTTTGCATGCCGAGCTTGCGTGCCGCGTAGCTGCCGAGGAAATAGCCCTCAAGCACGCCGTCGCGCACCACCAGGCGCTCGCGGGTCGCCACGCCCTCCTCGTCGAAAGGCGTGCTGGCGGACCCTTGCCGCTCGAGCGGCTTCTCCTCGATGCGCACCAAGGGCGAGAAGACCTGCTTGCCGAGGCTGTCGAGCAGGAACGAAGTCTTGCGGTAGAGATTGCCGCCGCTGACCGCCGAGAGGAAATGGCCGAGGAGATGGATCGCCACCGGCGCTTCGAACAGCACCGGCGCGCGGCGGGTCGTGATCTTGCGCGCGCCGAGGCGCGCCAGCGCACGTTGCCCCGCGTACCGGCCGAGCACCACGGGATCCGCGATCTTCGCCGGCACGCGCGAGGCGCTGAACCAGTCGTCGCGCTGCATCAGGCCCTTGTCTTCGGCTATGACCGAGCACGACAGGTAGTGGCGGGAGCCCTGGTAGCCGCCCATGAAGCCGAGGCTGTTGCCGAGCACGAACTGCGAGTGCTGCGCGGAAACCGTGGCGCCCTCCGAATTGCGGATCTTCTTCGATACCGCGAAAGCCGCCGCTTCGCAGCGCCTCGTGAGCTCGATGGCGTCCTCGGTCGCGAGCGCCCAGGGATGGTAGAGATCCAGCTCGGGCGGCTCGCGCGCGAGCAGCCCGGGCTCGGGCAGGCCGGCGCAGTCGTCCTCGGCCGTGTGGCGCGCGATCGCCACCGCCGCGTCGACCGTCTGCTCGAGGGCGGCACGCGAGAAATCCGAGGTACTGGCGTGGCCGCGGCGCACCTTGGGGCGCTCGCCGAAATACACCGAGACGCCGACGCCGCGGTCGCGGTTATGCTCGACGACATCGGGCAGGCCCTTGCGCACAGTGACGGTAAGCCCGTTGCCCTCCGAAACGTCGCAGTCGCAGCCGCTCGCACCCGCGCGCCGCGCCCGATCGAGCACCGCCTGCGCCAGCTCGCGCAGCTTCTGCTGCGTGCAGCTGAAGTCGCGCCGCCCCGAAGAAGGCTGCGGGGCGGAAAGCGGGGCGGACTGAGGGGACGGCTTGTGGGCCGACTTCGACTGAAACCTCGGCATGCCGCGCTATGATACAGCGCGATGCAGGACGAAATCGTCAGCAAAACGAAACGCAAGCAGGAAATGCATGCGTTGCAGGCGCTGGGCGTGGCGCTGGTTGCGCTCCCGGAGTCGCAGCTCGGCGGCCTTTCCCTGGAAAGCAATCTCCGTGAGGCCGTCCTCGCGGCGAAACGCATAAAAAGCCATGAGGGGAAACGCCGCCAGATGCAATACATCGGGCGCCTGATGCGCGGGGTCGATGCCGAGCCGATCCGCGAGCAGCTCGCGGCCATCGAGGGGCATTCGGCACAGGCGACCGCGCAGCACCGGCGCCTCGAGGCGTGGCGCGAGCGGCTCCTCGCCGACGACGAGGCGCTCACCGAGTTCGCCGGGGCCTTCCCGGGCGCCGACCTGCAGGCGTTGCGGGCGCTGCTCAGGAATGCCAGGAAGGAAATGAAGGAAGGCAAGCCGCCGCGCGCTTACCGGGAAGTGTTTCGATTCCTGAAAGAATCGTCCCAATAGCGTGGAAGACGAGCTGCTAATAGGGCTGGTGTCGATCAGCGACCGGGCATCCGCCGGCGTATACAAGGACGAAGGCATCCCCGCACTCAAGGAGTGGCTCCGCTCGGCGATCGCCTCGCCCGCCTGGCGCGAGGAGACGCGGCTCATCGCGGACGAGCAGGCCGTTATTGAATCGACCTTGAGAGAATTGGTGGATGAAAAGCGCTGTCACCTCGTCCTCACGACGGGGGGCACCGGTCCCGCGCCGCGCGACGTTACTCCCGAGGCAACGCTCGCGGTGGCCGACAAGGTGATGCCGGGCTTCGGCGAGCAGATGCGCGCGGTAGGCCTGAAATACGTGCCGACCGCCATCCTTTCGCGCCAAGTAGCCGTGGTGCGCAAGCACGCCCTCATCATCAATCTTCCGGGGCAGCCCAAGGCCATCCGCGAGACGCTAGACGGAGTTTTCGCGGCGGTTCCCTACTGCGTCGACCTCATCGGCGGCCCCTATATCGAGACCAACGAGGCCGTAGTGAAGGCCTTCCGCCCAAAGTCCGCGTTACGCAAGAAATAGTGGAAACCGTTGAAATTCAGACCGGTGCGCGGCCGGCGGCGGCCGTCATCTGGCTGCACGGCCTGGGCGCCGACGGGCATGACTTCGAGCCCGTGGTACCCGAGCTACGGCTGCCGCAGACCCTGCCGCTGCGCTTCGTCTTTCCGCACGCGCCGATCCGGCCGGTCACTCTCAACCAGGGCATGCGCATGCGCGCCTGGTACGACATCGCCCGATTGGGCGGCGAGCCCGAAGACGAAGCAGGGATACGCAGTTCAGAGGGCTTGTTGAAAAGCCTCATTTCACGGGAAATGGAGAACGGAATAAGCCTCGAAAAAATCGTCCTTGCAGGTTTCTCGCAAGGCGGGGCGATTGCGCTGCAGACTGCGTTGCGCTACCCGGAGCCTTTGGCCGGTGTTCTGGCGCTTTCGACCTATTTACCTATTTCTCAGACATTGGATAAGGAAAAAAGCCAGGCCAACCGCAACGTGCCGATTTTCATGGCGCACGGCCTCTACGACGACATCATTCCGCTGCGCCGGGCAGAGCAGTCATCGAAGATTCTGGCGGATCTTGGATACGACGTGGAGTGGCGCACCTATCCGATGCCGCACTCGGTGTGCGCCGAGGAAATCGCGGACATCGCGCGCTTCCTCGTCAGGATTCTCGGATCATCTCCCTGAATCGCACGATGTCGTAGTCGTCGCCGCGCTCGGCGACCTCCTGCGGCATGTAGACATAGCTGCGCCCGCCGCGCTGGTTCTCGAGATTCTGGCCAGGAACGAATACCCCCGTGCGCAGCGCGACCGAAGCTTCCCCGGTGCCGAGGCCGGGAGCCGGCAGCAGCACGCCGGATTCCTCGCCGCTGCGCAGCGCGAAGCGCGCCAGCTCGGGCGCACGCGACAGCGTCTGAATGCCGACGCGCGCCTCCTGGTTCGAGACCTTGCTGACCCGCCGCACCATGCCGACCACCCAGTTGTTGCCGCCGTCGGGCTGCATCGCGAGCAGCGCGCCGATTTTTAGCCAGTCGCCCTTGGTCTGCGGCACTACCGCCCCGAAGCCGCCGGCGCTCACGTTCTCTACGATCCAGTTCTCCGCGACCTGCCGATCGGACTCGAGCGACCCGCCGGCGCCGTTCAGCGCGCCCACCACGGCTTCGAAGCCGTGCACGATCGACAGGCGCGATTTGACGTTGTGGCGCGGATGCTTGCGCTCGGGCGGCGCCGGCGACCAGTACAGCAGGAG
>WNFI01089764.1_pt1 | contig 29023 bp, 21 predicted proteins | sample 5400471 | NCBI WGS metagenome assembly WNFI01 (sample SAMN13153348, study PRJNA577476) | soil metagenome | isolation source: 100 cm saprolite on Douglas fir-dominated hillslope | place: USA:California | collected 2013-09-17
TCCGCTGAACTTCTGGTGCGACGATCGCGAGCGCCTCTGGGCCGCCTGCCGCGACGTGGTGCTCTTCTGGATCGAGCGCGGCGTGAAGATCTTCCGCGTCGACAACCCGCATACGAAGGCGTTCCCGTTTTGGGAGTGGATGATCGCCGACGTTCAAGCCACGCATCCTGAGGCGATCTTCTTTTCCGAAGCGTTCGCCCGGCCGAAGACGATGAAGCGCCTGGCGAAGCTCGGCTTCACGATGTCGTACACGTACTTCACCTGGAAGAACACCGCCTGGGATCTTCGCGGCTATGTCGAGGAGCTCTCACAGGGCGCGGCGGTCGAGTACTTCCGCGGCAACTTCTTCACGAACACGCCCGACATCCTCAACGAGTATCTCGTCGCCGGCGGACGGCCCGCGTTCCGCATTCGCCTGCTGCTCGCCGCGACTCTGTCGCCGCTGTACGGGATCTACAGCGGATTCGAGCTCGGTGAGAACACGCCGCTCAAGCCGGGGAGCGAGGAATATCTCGACTCGGAGAAGTACCAGCTCAAGCCGCGCGACTGGAATGCCGCCGGGAACATCAACGACGACATCGCGCGGATCAACGTCATACGCCGAGACCACACAGCGCTGCAACGCGCCGATAACGTCACCTTTCATCACAGCGAGAACCCGGCGATTCTCTTCTATAGAAGGTCCGATCAGCCGCCGCCAAAGCAGTGGGTCGGGTCGCACTGGCAGCCGATTCCCGAGGCGGTTCGACGCCCCGAGCGTAGCGAAGGGGTGACACTGAGACGCGATCTCCTCATCGCCGTGACGACCGATCCGAAGATGCCGCAGGAGGCGATGGTGCATGTCCCGATCGCTGAGATGGGGATCGGCGGGGACGAGCCGTACGTCGTGCGCGATCTATTGACCGGCGCGAGGTACACCTGGCGAGGGGTGAGGAACTACGTGCGGCTCGATCCGAACACGGAGCCGGCGCACGTGTTTCTCGTAGAGCGACCGACCATCTGAGCGACGCCGCCTTTAGCTATGAGCCCGGCTTCAGGACTACGAGATGGTAACCGTGTTCGTCGTCGCGTCGTACGTCGTCGTATACCGCGACAGACTGCTTGTCCCCTGTCCTCCGACATTGACGCCAGAAGAATTGAATTGCGCGCCGTGGACCGGACACTGAAACGGAATCGACGTGTTCGACGTGAGCTGGACCGTGCCGCCCTGGTGCGGGCAGATCAGCGAGTATGCAACAAAACTCGACGCGCCCGTGCGTTCGAGTGCGACCGGAGTGTTCGTCTCCGTGACCAGGACGATGCCGCCGACGTTGGCGAGGCCCGGATGGTTCGCCACCGTCACGATGACCGAGCCTGAGAGTGGCGACGTGTCGATGCCCGTCTGACAGGCCGCGAGCAGCAACGCGCCCAGTGTCATCGACGACTGGACGACGAACTCGCGTCGCCCTATCTGCACGAGCTCAGACATGGACCACCGCCGAGCTCCAGTCCTTCTCGTTCGCGTCCTGCTCGAAAACCGTGTCGATGTCGACCGTCAGGTCGTTTGCCGTCCGCGTGATCAAATAGCGATCCATGCCGCGCGTGGCGCGCCCCTCGATGAACGTTCCATCGGGCCGATACTTCGAGTGGTGCTTCGGACACTGAAACTGTTTGTTGTCCTCTTCCCAGCGGAGCGCCGTGTTTTGGTGCGGGCAGGAGAGCGCGAATGCGTAGATCGTGTTCTGCCAGCGGACGAGGATGACTTCGTTGTCCCGATCGATCGACACGCCGTCAGCCGCAGGAACGGGATAGCTCCGCAGCGCACCACCCTTCGTCTTCGCGGAGATCAGGCGCAGCGGCTCGGCGAACAGCCGGGATGGAGCCGAGACAAGAGCGAGCGCGGCCACCGCGGCGATGCCGGCGTCGTGTAAGAACTGGCGGCGGCTGTATTCAGCGACGACGCAGCTCGTGCAGGAATTGAGTTGGTCAGACATGAGCGAGGTACACTGTTTGAAGGGAGCCGGTTCCCCATTTATTGGTCGCCCTGAGCGCAGCGAAGGGGTGGCTGCTGGTCACTACCGGTTCTTCGCCACCCACATCACCAGCGTGCTCGCGGCGGCCAGGCCCATGGAGGCGACCGCGACTGTCCGATGGCGCTGCTCTGCATTCAGACCGTTGCCCGCGATGGCGCTTGCCGCCGCGAACCCGCCGTCAGCGACGAGCATCATCGCCGTATGAGTTACGACAAGACTTCGGTTATCGCTGAGCTGGGACCAGCCTTCGACGAGATTCCATCCGCCGGTGATAGTGTTCAGGCCGAACAACCCGCTGATCGCGACCGCCAGACTGATATGCGTCGGCTTGACCCACCCCGCGATCGGCGTGCCGCGGGCCATGAGCTTGTCGCCGACGACATACTCCGCAGCGAACAGCGGAAGCTCGGCGTAGCTCGCCCAACGGTGGATGGTCAGCCGCTGGTAATAGGCGTCGCTGAGCTCGACCGCCCGGCGACGACGGATCGTGTCCGATGGTGCGGCATTTGCCCGACGGACAGGGCCGATGGTGTCGATTGACGCCGTTATGTCGGAGAGTTGTATTGTGGCGGCAAGCAGGAGTGATAACACAGTGATTTCGTGGTGACGTGGCCCAGCGCCATTCGAGAGCAGGCTGTGCGCGTTTTATGCCTTGGAGACACGCGAAACTCGTGATTCCCTATATGAGCTAGCAGCTGACAGCCCGCAGCCCGAGCCATCAGCCACCTCCAGCTGACAGCTGGATTGAGCTGACAGCTCCGGCTGCGAGCTGTCAGCTGCCGGCTCAAGTTCCTCTGAACAAACTATCCAAGTGCGCACCGACCCCCTCTGGTACAAAGACGCCGTCATCTACCAAGTCCACATCAAGAGCTATCGGGACTCGAATGCCGACGGCTACGGTGACCTCAAGGGGCTGACCGAGCGGCTCGACTACATCGAGACGCTCGGCGCGAATTGCATCTGGCTGCTGCCCTTCTATCCCTCGCCGCTCCGGGACGACGGCTACGACATCGCCTCGTACGAGTCGATCAATCCCACCTACGGCACCGTCGAGGACTTCCAGAGCTTCCTCGAGGCGGCCCACGCCCGCGACATTCGGGTCATCACCGAGCTGGTGATCAACCACACCTCCGATCAGCACCCGTGGTTCCAGCGCGCGCGGCATGCGCCGAAGGGATCGCCGGCACGCAACTGGTACGTCTGGAGCGACGATCCAAACAGATACGCCGGGGCCCGCATAATCTTCACCGACACCGAGCAGTCGAATTGGGCCTGGGATCCGGTGGCACAGCAGTTCTTCTGGCATCGCTTCTTCAGCCACCAGCCCGACCTCAACTTCGACAACCCCGAGGTGGTCGAGGCGTTGACCAACGTCATGCGCTTCTGGTTGCGCATGGGCGTTGACGGGCTGCGGCTCGACGCGATCCCGTACCTCATCGAGCGCGACGGCACCAATTGCGAGAACCTCCCCGAGACCCACGCCGTGCTGAAGAAGCTTCGCGCGGCGATGGATGAGGAATTCGAGGGCCGCATCTTCCTCGGCGAGGCCAATCAATGGCCGCCGGATGTCCGTCCCTACTTCGGCGACTCCGACGAATGCCACATGGCGTTTCACTTTCCGGTGATGCCGAGGATGTACATGGCGATCCGCCGCGAAGACCGCACGCCGATCGTCGACATCATGCGCCAGACGCCGGAGATCCCCGACGATTGCCAGTGGGCGATCTTTCTCCGCAATCACGACGAGCTCACGCTCGAGATGGTGACCGATGAGGAGCGCGACTACATGTACAAGGAGTACGCGAAAGATCCGCGCGCGCGCATCAACGTCGGCATCCGTCGCCGGCTTGCGCCGTTGATGGAGGGCGGCCGGCGCCAGATGGAGCTGATGAACGCCTTGTTGATGTCATTGCCGGGAACGCCGATCGTCTATTACGGCGACGAGATCGGGATGGGTGACAACGTGTACTTGGGCGATCGCAATGGCGTGCGCACGCCGATGCAGTGGAACGGCGACCGCAATGCCGGTTTCTCCGATGCGGATAGCGCCGCGCTGTATTCGCCGGTCATCTCCGACGCGCCATTCGGCTACCGCGGGGTCAATGTCGCGGCCCACGAGCGCGTGCCGACGTCACTGCTGCTCTGGATGCGCCGCCTGATCGCCGTCCGCAAACGGCACCTCGCCTTCGGCCGCGGCACATGGGAGTCGCTCGACGCCGAGAATCGGCGCGTCCTCGTGTTCCTGAGGCGGTTCAAAGGTGAGGCGATTCTCTGCGTGAACAACCTATCGCGCTTCGCGCAGTACGTCTGCCTCGATCTGCACGAATTCGAGGGTCGCGTCCCGGTCGAATTGTGGAGCAACAACCCCTTTCCGCCGGTCGGCGACCGGCCCTATCTACTGACGCTCGGTCCGCACAACTTCTTTTGGTTCAAGCTCGCGTCTCCCGAAGAAGCGAAAGCGGCGCAGCGGTGACCTCCAAGCATCGGGAAGAGACGGCGATCGCGACGCTGCGGGTCGATCGACTTCGTGACACGCTCACGGTCGCTGCCCTCGCTGGGTTGAGCGACCAATCGATCATCGCCTACCTCGCGGCGCAACGATGGTTCGGAGCCAAGGGTGAGCGTCCGTCCTCCGCCCGCGTGATCGACGTCGTGCCGCTGCCATGGGACGAAGACGCCCTCGGCATCGCGATCGTCGAGGTCGGATCGCCGAATGGAAAATCGCTCTACCAGATGCCCCTCGCGGTGCGCGAGGTAGACCCGACGAAGGTCGCGGCAGCGGATCCGCGCGCCGTCGTCGCCAGAGTAGTCGCCGCCGACGGCGAGGCGTCGCTGCTCGATGCCGTCGGCGATCCCGTATTTCAACGCCAGCTGGGGAACGCGTTCATCGCGCCGAGGTCCTTCGATTCGCCCACCGGTGGCCGATGGTCCATCGAGCGTGTGAGCAAGACCCCGCTTGTCTTTCGACCGCACGCCGAAATTGTCGTCGGCAGCGCGGAGCAGAGCAACAGCGCGTTGATCTTCGACAATCAGGCGTTCCTCAAGCTGTTCAGAAAGATCGAGACCGGCGTGCAGCCCGACGTCGAGATGACGCGCTTTCTCACCGTCGACGCGGCGTTTCCGCACGTACCGGCGTTATTCGGAACGATCTCGTATCGACACCAGGGCAGCGAGGCGATCGCCGCCATGTTGCTGGAGTATCTCACGGGCTCGCGCGACGCGTGGGCGTACCTGCTCGACAGAATGAAATCGGGCCAGTCGCCCAGCGCCCTCACGGCGGAGATCGAGCGGCTCGGGGTGGTGACTCGGGAGCTGCACGATGCGCTGGCCGGCTCGGCTGCGGCGAAGGCGCCTGACTTCACTCCCGTACACGCTGGCGCCGGCGACGTCGAGCGATGGGCGCAGCGAACGAAGGAAACCGTTCGCGAGGCGACAACGTTGCTCGACCGCCAGCGGACCGCGGGCAAGCTCGCCGCACCGCGAGCCGTCGAAGCGGAGATTCTCGTTCGCCGCCGCGATCACTACCTGACGTGGATCGAAGAGGTAGCCGATCTCGTTGGCGACGACGGCGGCGCGAAGATTCGTATTCATGGGGACTATCATCTCGGTCAGGTCTTACGAACGAAGAGCGACGCGTTCGTCATCATCGACTTCGAGGGCGAGCCGACCCGGCCGCTCGCCGAGCGCCGCGAGAAGACGAGTGCATTGCGCGACGTCGCCGGCATGCTGCGGTCGTTGGCCTACGCCGCGGCAACACTGGTTCAGCCCGACGCACGCGGAGCGAACAAGGAGGACACTCGGTCGCCTGCGGAACGCGAGCTGGCAAGCGGGCGATGGGAGCGGGACGCGCGTTCCGCGTTTCTGCGCGGATACACGGGCCGGATGAAGGACGAGCGGAATCTCTTTCCGAAGGACGCGAAGCGGTTCGATGCGCTGCTGTCGCTATTCGAGGCGGAGAAAGCCTTCTACGAGCTCGCCTACGAGTTGAACCACCGGCCGGGGTGGGAGTGGATTCCCATGAGGGGAATTTCGAGGCTGCTGGTGAAATGATGATTTCGCCCTGAGCGGAGCGAAGGGGTGACTCTCAGTCAAATACCTACCCCTTCGCTTCGCTCAGGGCGACATGGCGTCAATCGAATTCCACTCTCGGCTGCGCCTGCTCCGCTCCAACTCTCCCACTCACAATCTCGGACTTCGCGTAATTCTCGCCCTTGATCGGGACCTCCACACACCGCCGCAACATCGTCAGCTGCCCAACGTGCGTCAGCGCATCGGCGATCGGCCCCTGAAACAGTTGCTCCGCCGATCCCTTCAGTGGCGCGTCCGACGCCAGGTAGTCATCGAACCGCTTGAGCGTCGCGAAGAAGCGCTTGACCTCCGCGTCCCAGGCCATCGGCGGCGAGTCGTGCCATTCGTGCGAGCGCTGCGCGAGGGCCAGCGCCCAGTCGAACAGATCGCCGATGTGGGCGAGGATCTCGACCGGGGTCCGGCTCGACTTCGACACTTTGAACGTGGCGAACTTCGGCGGCGCGCCACGCACCGCTTTGGCCCCGCGATACGCGACGGTGGCAATGGTGTGGCGAAGGAGGTCGCGCGCCGTTTCGGCGCGAGGCATGTCCGCCCGGCTGGGTCGGGTCAGGTTGTCAGTGTTTCGCATAGAGCGGCGAGAATAGCGCACTGCCATGGACCCCGACAGTGCACTCGGCTCAGCCTAAAAGAAACGCCGCCCATTGCGAGGCGGCGTGGCTGCGTTAGAACTCGCGGCGCTTCATTTCCTTGAAGAAGTGCTCGCGGTCGAGATCGTTGTCGTCTTCGGGCTTTTGCGGCAAGGTATTGTCGTAGTTCTTGCCGGAGCGGCCCTTGGAGAGTTTCTCGGCCTTTTCGACGTTCTTCCGGATAAGCTTTGCGAGTTGTTTTTCGTCCATGCTGTGGCGGGAGACGAGGGACCAGGTGACTACAAGTTTAGGGGGAAGTGCAGGCAAGTGCTAGCGTTTCGCTGTCAGGTCCGGTCTTTGCCCGACGAACCGAACGAACCGAACGAACCGAACGAACCGACGAACCGCAGATCATGTCCATCCTCCCGCACAAAACCGCATGAGAATCTGGCCAGGGCTGCCCTATCCCCTGGGCGCCACCTGGGACGGCGAGGGTGTCAACTTCGCCCTCTTCTCCGAGAACGCGACCGCGGTCGAGCTGTGCCTGTTCGACGGGCCGGACGACCCGATCGAGTCGGACAAGATCCTGCTCCGCGAGCGGACGGATCAGGTCTGGCACTGCTTTCTCCCCGACATGCGGCCGGGCCGGTATTACGGCTTTCGCGTCCATGGACCGTACGACCCTCACAACGGCCACTGCTTCAATCCGGCCAAGCTCCTCATCGACCCGTACGCCAAGGCGATCACGGGTGAGATCAAATGGAATAACGCGCTCTTCGCCTACAAGGTCGGCACCCCGAACGAAGATCTCGAGATCGACAACGCCGACAGCGCTCGCGGGATGCCGAAATGCGTCGTCATCGACAACGCGTTCACGTGGGACAACGACCGGCATCCGCACACGCCCTGGAACCGAACCATCATCTACGAGACCCACGTCAAAGGGATGACGATCAAGAACCCGGACGTCCCCGAGAACCTCCGCGGGACCTACCTGGGACTGTGTAGCGATCCCATGATCGACTACTTCCGCGCCCTTGGCGTGACGGCCGTCGAGCTGCTGCCCGTTCACCAGTTCGCCATCGACCGGCATCTCCCGCAAAAGGGCCTGACGAACTACTGGGGCTACAACTCCATCGGCTTCTTCGCTCCCGACGTTCGATACGCGACCCGCGGACTGGGCAACCAGGTCTACGAATTCAAGTCGATGGTCAAGACCTTCCACTCGGCGGGCCTCGAGGTGATCCTCGACGTGGTGTATAACCACACTGGTGAGGGAAACCATCTTGGCCCGACGCTCTCGCTCAAGGGGATCGACAACACGACGTACTATCGCCTCGACGCCGACAAACGGTTCTACACCGATTTCACCGGCACGGGCAACTCGCTCAACATGCGCCATCCGCGCACGATCCAGCTGATCATGGATTCACTGCGCTACTGGGTGACGGAGATGCACGTCGACGGCTTTCGCTTCGATCTCGCCCCCGTCCTCGCGCGCGAGCTATACGAAGTCGATCGTCTCTCGGCGTTCTTCGACATCATTCACCAGGACCCGATCCTATCCTCGGTGAAGCTCATCGCCGAGCCGTGGGACATCGGGCCCGGCGGCTATCAGGTCGGCAACTTTCCCATCCGCTGGGCGGAGTGGAACGGCAAATACCGCGACAGCGTGCGGCGTTTCTGGCGTGGCGACAAGGGTGAAGTGCCGGAGCTGGCGTCGCGTCTCGCCGGCTCGAGCGACATCTACCAGTGGAGCGGCCGGTCGTCGTACGCGAGCATCAACTTCGTCATTGCCCACGACGGCTACACGATGCGCGACCTCGTGAGCTACGAGAAAAAGCACAACGAGGCGAATGGCGAAAACAACCACGACGGCACCGACGACAATCTCAGCCGCAACTGGGGCGTCGAGGGCCCCAGCGACGATCCCGCGCTCGAAGACCTCCGCTATCGCGTCATGAAGAGCATGATGGCGAGCCTCGCGTTCTCCCAAGGCGTTCCCATGGTGTCACACGGCGACGAGATTGGCCGCACCCAGAAGGGGAACAACAACGCCTACGCGCAGGACAACGAGCTGACCTGGGTCGATTGGAATCTCGGCCCGCGGCAGCGCGAGCTGCTCGGATTCACCCGCCGAGCGTTTGCCATCCGCGCCTCGAACCCCGTGCTGCGGCGTCGCCACTTCTTTGACGGTGACGAGCCGAGCGCGGAGTACGGAAAGGACGTGATGTGGGTGCGGCCCGACGGGAAGGAGATGACGGGCGATGATTGGAAGAACGCCGATAATCGCATTCTCGGAATGCTGATCGCCGGCGAGTCCACCGACGAGACCGACGAGCGCGGGCGGCTCCTGCATGGCGACACCCTGCTGCTGATCGTCAATGCGGGCGAGACCGACGTTCACTTCACCGTGCCGGTGCTCGAGAAGCAGGGCCTGTGGGTCGAGCTGCTCGACAGCGCGCGACCGGAGCGTCATGTGATCGACGCGGGCTGGGTCTTCGTCGACGCCCATTCGCTGGTGCTCCTCCGCCACGGAGTCGAGCGCCGCATGCCCGGGGCCGGACTGGAGAGTGCGGCGCATCCGGTGGGATACAGCGTATGATGGATAGCAGCGGACGGCTCAACCATGACACGTAAGAAGGAATCCACCGCAAAGCGAAAAGGACCGCTGCCGCCAGCATTTCCGCCGACGCTGAGCGACCTCGATCTGCACCTCTTCAACGAGGGCACGCATCGGCAGCTCTGGAAAAAGCTCGGCGCGAATCCGCGGGTGATCGACGGCGTGTCCGGCGTGGCGTTCGCCGTCTGGGCGCCCAACGCGCGGCGCGTCAGCGTCGTCGGTGATTTCTCCGATTGGGACGGCCGAAAGTTTCCGATGCGCCCGCTTGCCTCGAGCGGCATCTGGGAGACCTTTGTGCCTGGCGTTCCCGAGGGCGCGTTGTACAAGTTCGAGATCCACACGCGCGAGGGGCAGCTTCGCCTCAAGACCGATCCCTTCGCGAAGAAGCTGGAGCAGTATCCCGGCACGGCGTCGATCGTGGTCGGCGATAGCACATTTCCGTGGCAGGATCAGACCTGGGTCGAGCGGCGCAACCGCGCCAACCACGCGCGCGAGCCGCTGTCGATCTACGAAGCGCACCTTGGCTCATGGGCGCGCGTCCCCGAGGAGAGCGGTCGCCCGCTCAGCTACCGCGAGATCGCCCCGCTGCTCGCCAAGCACGTGACCAAGCTCGGGTTCACGCACATCGAGCTGATGCCGGTGATGGAGCATCCGTTCTATGGTTCATGGGGCTACCAGGTCAGCGGCTACTTCGCGCCGACGTCCCGTTACGGGTCGCCTGATGACTTCCGCTACTTCGTCGAGGTGATGCACCAGCACGACATCGGCGTCATTCTCGACTGGGTGCCGGCGCATTTTCCCAAGGACGACTTTGCGCTGCGCCGCTTTGACGGCACTGCCCTCTTCGAGCATGAAGATCCACGGCTCGGCGAGCACCCCGACTGGGGCACGCTCATCTTCAACTACGGGCGGAACGAGGTCCGCAACTTTCTCGTCGCCAACGCGCTCTTCTGGCTCCGCGAGTACCACATCGACGGCCTACGCGTCGATGCCGTGGCGTCGATGCTCTATCTGGACTACTCCCGCAAGGCGGGAGAATGGCTGCGCAACGTTCACGGCGGCCGCGAGAACCTCGAGGCGATTCAGTTCCTGAAGGAGTTCAACCAGGCCATTCACGACGAAGAGCCCGGCGCCATCACCATCGCCGAAGAGTCCACCGCCTGGCCCGACGTGACCAAGCCCGTGAGCCAGGGGGGCCTCGGTTTCACTTTCAAGTGGAACATGGGGTGGATGCACGACACGCTCACCTACTTCGCGCTCGATCCTGTCCATCGCCGGTACCATCAGGATCAGCTGACCTTCGCGATGGTCTACGAGTATTCCGAGCAGTTCATCATGCCCCTCTCGCACGACGAGGTCGTGCACGGAAAGGGCTCGCTCCTCTCGAAATTGGCCGGCGACGAATGGCAGAAGTTCGCCAACCTGCGTCTGCTGCTGGCCTACATGTTCACGCGTCCAGGCAAGAAGCTTCTCTTCATGGGGGTGGAGCTCGCCCCGTGGGACGAGTGGAATCACGAGGCCAGTCTCGACTGGCATCTCGCCGATTCGAGCGGCCGTCGCGCCAACCATCAGGCATTTCTCACGCGGCTGCTTCACGTCTATCGCGAGCGTCCGTCGCTCTGGCGCGGCGACGAGAGCTGGGAAGGATTCGGCTGGATCGACACCAGTGACCGGGACAACTCCGTCATCTCCTACGTTCGCCGCGGCGGCAACGAGCACACGGTGACCGTCCTCAACCTCACGCCGATTCCGCGCGAGCACTACCGCATCGGCGTTCCGGCGGCGACTCGCTACGAGCGCATCATCAACACCGACGACCCGGAATGGGGAGGCAGCGGGTTCGGCGGCGTCGCGACCTACGACACCGAACCCGCGCCCTTTCACGGATTCGAGCAGTCGATCGTGGGCACCTTGCCGCCGCTGGGCGCACTGGTGCTCGGACCCTCCTCACGTGTCGCCCTGAGCGCAGCGAAGGGGTGAGTCCATGATGCCGAGAGTCCTCCCTTCGCGGAGTTTACCACGAGGAACGAGGGGCTCAGGGTGACAGATACCTCGTGGACCGAACGTCTCGCCGAGCACCTCGGCGTGCTGTCGTCGTACATCGATCAGGACGGACGTGTCCGGGCCACCTCTCCCGAAACGCGTCAGGCCATTCTCACGGCCCTGGGCTTTGCCGTGTCATCCGAGCAAGCCGCTGAGGAACGTCTGCATGCGCTGCTGGATGAGGGTCGCAAGCGATTGCTGGATCCCGTGGTCGTCCATGAGCGCGGTGCCGTACACCCTCGCATTCGCGCCCATGCTCCACGGCGCGGCGGCGCGCTGCGCTGGAAGACCGAAATCCGCAGCGAGCGTGGACGCGTCGCGTCGCGCGACGGTCTCTATGATTCCGCCGGTCCTCTCGAGATCCAGGCGCCCGATCTCGGCGTCGGCTACTACGACGTGCGGGTGACGCTCACTGGCAGGCACGGCGAGCTGAGGGCGAACCAGACGCTGATCGTCGTGCCGCCGCGATGCATCGGCCCGTCGGATTTGCTCGGCGATCGCGACGCGTTCGGAGTCACGGCCAACCTGTACACCCTACGCGGACGGGAAAACTGGGGAATCGGCGACACCGGCGACCTGTCGGCCCTCGTCGACTGGGTTGGCGGTATCGGCGGATCGTTCGTCGGACTCAACCCGCTGCACGCCCTGCTGAATCGCGGCGAAGACATCAGCCCGTATGGTCCGACGTCGCGGCTGTGGCGGAATCCGATCTACATCGACGTCGCGCGTGTGCCGGAGTTTCGCGAGTCGCCGGCGCTCGCCGCCCATATCAATTCGCCCGAGATCGCGGCCACGCTGGCCGAGCTGCGGCGCCCCGACCGTGTTCAGTATGAACAGGTGTGGGCGGCGAAGTCGCTCGCGCTCGACACACTACATGACGAATTCCTCCACCGCCGGGAGCGTGACGCGACGAGCCCGCGCGTGGCGGCCTACAACGAGTTTGTCTCGAGAGGCGGGAAGTCCCTCCACGACTACGCGACCTGGATGGCGATCGCCGGCAGCTCGGCGAGGTCGCCGGCGAGGCTCGCGCACGCGGCATGGAGATCGGTCTCTATCAGGACCTGGCCGTCGGCTCGTCGGGAACGGGCGCGGATACCTGGTCGCACCGGAACCTTTTTCTCGGCGGCGTTACGATCGGCGCGCCCCCCGACCCGTATTCGGACTTCGGCCAGAACTGGGGCTTGCCCCCGATGAATCCGTGGGCACTGCGCCAGGATCGGTATCGATACTTCATCGATCTGTTGCGCAGCGGCTTTCGACATGCCGGTGCGCTGCGGGTGGATCATGTGATGGGCCTCTTTCGCCTGTTCTGGATTCCACAAGGCGCGACCGGCCGCGACGGCGCGTATGTGCGCTACCCATCGAGTGACCTGCTCGGGATTCTCGCGCTCGAAAGTCACCGCCATAGGGCGATCGTCGTCGGCGAAGACTTGGGAATCGTTCCCGACGAGGTGCCGCCGGCAATGGCGAAATGGGGACTGCTCTCCTCGAAGGTGCTTTACTTCGAGCGCCTGCCCGATGGGACATTCCGCCCGCAATCTGCGTACCCCGAGTCGTCACTCGCCTCGGCGAACACGCATGACATGCCGACGATCGCCGGATTCTGGACCGGACGCGACGTCGAGCTGCGGGAGACGCTGGGCCTCATCGACAACGCGCGCGCCGACGACGCCGTCGCCGAGCGCGTGATCGAGAAGCAGGCGTTGATAGATCGGCTCCGTGAGGATGGCGCGCTCCCGCTGCGCGAGGTCGTGGCGACGGATGCGAGCGGGATTCCGGCGATCAAGCGCGCCATCCACGACTTTCTCTGCGGGTCGCCGGCCTCGCTGGTCGGATTCTCGCTCGATGACCTTGGCGGCGAGACCGAGCCGGTCAACGTTCCCGGCGTCGGCATCGACTGCTTCCCGTGCTGGAGTCGCAAGATGCGGCGGACGATTCCCGAGATCGCCGCAACGAGCGCCGAGGATCTCGCCGGATGCATGAGTCGCGCGCGCCAGTCTTAAGGGCGACCTATCGAGTCCAGCTCCACGCGGGGTTCACGCTTCGCGACGCCACCGCGGTGGTTCCATACCTCCATGAGCTGGGGATCTCGCATCTCTACGCATCGCCGTTTCTCGCCGCGCGCGCCGGCAGCCGTCATGGCTACGACATCGTCGATCCCCGGCGCATCAATCCTGAGTTGGGCACTGACGATGACCTGAACGTTCTCGCTGCCGAGCTGCATCGGCGCGGCATGGGACTGGTCGCCGACATCGTCCCCAATCACATGGCGGCGAGCGCCGAGAATCGGTACTGGGAAGACGTGCTGTCGCACGGCGAGCGGTCGCGCTACGCATCGTGGTTCGATGTCGATTGGAACATGCACTCTCACCGCCGTGTTGTGCTTCCGATCCTTTGCGACGAGCTCGACGCCGTCATCGAGAGCGGAGAGCTGCGCGTCGCGGTGAAGGAGACGGGCGCCCGGTTGGTTCACTTCGACGCTTCGGTACCGATCTCCGCCGACACCGCGCCGGATTCACTCCACCTCGCACAATGGGATCCGGCGACGGCCAAAGAGGCGGAGCGCCTTTTTGCCGGTCGCGATGGAGAAGGCCGTCTCCGCGCACTGCTCGACGCGCAACACTACCGGCTCGTGGCATGGCGGCGGGCGACGACCGAGATCAACTACCGGCGATTCTTCGACGTCAACGATCTCGTCGCTCTCCGCGCCGAGGACCCGCACGTGTTCGCCGAGACACACGAGTTGATCCTCAGACTCGTTGCCGACGGCGTGATCGACGCACTACGGGTAGATCACGTGGATGGTCTGCGCGACCCCGCGGCGTATCTGGCGCGGCTGCGGGCCGAGATCGATCAACGCCGAGTTGGGGGAATTCCGATCGTCGTCGAGAAGATCCTGATGTATGGCGAGCAGCTTCGAGCATCATGGCCGGTCGAGGGCACGACCGGATACGAGCGGTTGAACGACATCGAGGACCTCTTTGTCCATCCTGAGGGGTTCGCGTTCATCGAGCAAAAGTACCGGTCGCTGCGCCGGTCGTCCGAGTTGACCTTCGAGGGCACCGTCCGCGCCGACAAGCGCGCGGTGCTCGACCGCGCCTTCGCCGCCGACGTCAAACGGCTGGCGAGGCTGCTCGACGAGCTGTTCAAAGATCGAGGTAAGGCATCGACGCCCGAACAGATCTATCACGGCCTCGAGGAGTTTGTTGCCGCGTTTCCGGTGTATCGATCGTATATCGACGCGTCTGGCTCTGTCCACCCGGACGACAAACGCATACTGGAGGCGCTTGCGGCACACGCGCCGGGTGCCGATGCGACGGTTGCCAACACCATCGCAACACTCACCCTGAGCCCACCAACCCACCAATCCACCAATCCGCCAATCCACCATCCCATCCCACCATCCCACCATCCCACCGAATTCATCGATCGGATGCAGCAGCTCACTGGACCGGCGATGGCCAAAGGCATGGAGGACACGGCACATTACGCGTACGTGCCGCTCGTCTCACGAAATGAAGTCGGCGGTTCGCCGAACCGGCCGCTCACAAATGCAATCGAGCACTTTCACGACGAGAACGCGCGCTATGCCCTCCACCGGCCTCGCTCGCTCGTCGCCACGGCGACGCACGATGCGAAGCGGAGCGGCGACACGCGCGCTCGCATTACTGCCCTGTCGGAGTTGCCGAACGAATGGCAGCGGTCGGTCGCGCGCTGGCGGAGACTCAACCGCCGCCATCGGAGCATTGTGCGCGGGCGCGTCGTTCCCGATCCGAACGCCGAGCTCTTTTTATATCAGACGCTCGTCGGCATCTGGCCCGCCCCCCGCGCTGGACGGCGCGCGGACGACGTGCCCGACAAACCGTGGCGCACGACGGCACTCGACCGGTTGCGGCAATACATGCTCAAAGCGGTCCGCGAGGCAAAGCTGCGCACCTCGTGGACGGAGCCAGACAAGGCATACGAATCGGCGTTGATGGACTTCGTGGCCGCATTGTTCGCTTCGTCGGAAGACGATCCGTTTCTGTCTGACGTTGGCCGGCTCGTTTCACGCGTCGCGCCGATCGCCCAATGGAATTCGCTGGCGCGCGTGCTCCTCCATCTCACGATGCCAGGGACGCCGGACATTTATCAGGGCGACGAGCTGTGGAACTTCGTGCTCGTCGATCCCGACAATCGCCGGCCGGTAGATTACGCGGGGCGCGCGTCATCACTTGGTGCGGTGATCGCCGTTCCGGCGGCGGTGGACGTCGAAGACGTCTTCAGCCACGGCGCACCAAAGATGCTGGTGACCCGCCGCGCCCTCGCGGCTCGATGGCGACACGAAGGTCTGTTCACCGCCGGCGAGTATCAGCCGCTTGGCGTTACGGGGCCGCGCTCGAAGAACGTCGTCGCATTTGCCCGATCGAGCGAAGGAGAGCATGCCGTGATCGTGGCGCCGCGACTGGTGGCAGACTTGCTCGGGCCACCAGCCGCGGATCGTTGGCGCAACACGGTGGTCGAGCTGCCGACAAACATCGCGCGGGTCGTACTTCGCTGTGCGATTACGGGTCGCATCGCGGTCATTCGCGAGAACAAACTCGTTCTGGCGGAGACGACCCCCGAGATGGCGTTCGGGCTATTTCTCGGGAGCGAGTAATTAGGCGCCGTCGCCCTCAGCGAACCGAATCGCAAGCGCCGTCGCCCTGAGCGAAGCGAAGGGGTAGGACTTGGACGCCGAGAATCCTCCCCTCGCTTCGCTCAGGGCGACTGAATCAAAAGAGATACCCAAGCCCAACATAGATGGCTGCTGTCGATTCCTTCGAGTGCCCCACGTCCACCCCGACCACGAAGTCCTGCCCATACCGAAGGCGAGCCCCGCCCCCGTATCCGACGTGCAAATCGGACAGCAGGCCGGATGTGCTTAACCCACTGGCCCACACCCGACCAACATCGGCGAAGCCGCTGAGCACCAACGCCGACGGCCGCTGGCGCACTGAGAAGGTCGTGACTCGCCACCGCAGCTCCTGATTGGCGAACGCCATTCCCTTGCCGACGAACCGGTTCTTGGGCCAGCCGCGTAGCGAGCCCGATCCGCCGAGCCCTTCGTCGTCGGAGAATGAGCCCTGGGTGGTGGAGAGCTCGTAGAACGGGACCGCGCCCTGGATGTTCTGCGCCAACACTCGTTCGGCGAAGACGATTCTCTCGGTGACCGGCACATAGAAGCGAGCCGTCCCCGTGATCCGCGTGAAGTCGTAGTCGCTGCCGAGAAACTTGGCACCTCGCTGAATCAGGAGCTCCGTCCATTGCCCATGTGTCGGACCCGTCTCGCGATCGCGCGTGTCGAAAACCAGGCCCACGCGCGCATATGTCGCTCGCATGTTGGGGATCGCCATGCCCTCGGAGAGGAGGAGCGTTGTGGAATCGAACGGCTTTTGCGTGATCTTCGATGTGCGAATCCCCGCTCCGAAGAGCATTCGGAGCGGTCCCATGAAGGGCCGCTGTAGGTCCGTGCTGAGCCGTACCCCGACTCGCCCGTATCGATAGTAGTATGGATTCACGCGCTCGACCGCCGTGTCGTGCGGCGTATTGTTGCCGATCCCGTAATACGGTGTGACCAGCTGCTGCTCCCGGCCGAGGAATCCCCCCCAGCGCCAGTTGCCCGGCAGCAGATGAGGCGCGTCGAAGAACACCGTGGCGTCACGCCGACCTTTCGTCGTGAGAAACACCGACGGCTGGATGAGATAGGCGTACGGCTGCACGCCGCCGTTGCCGTAATTGAACGCCTGGGCGATGACGCCGTATCCGAAGCCCTCGTCGGCGTTGAAGTTCAATGCGGGCAGTCCGCTGACCTGCCATCCGCGCTGCGCCGGCGGAGGCGAGGCAGTCTGGGCTGCCGCGGCGGAAGATGCGCCGAGCAGGAGCGTGACGACAATTCTGCGGAGCATAGTGACCTCAGTGTAAACGGGACGCGACAGAATCGTCCGGGCAAGTCGGAAACCGGTCACTCCGCGGTCACCACGCTCTTTCAGCGGGCTTCGGCGAGTGTTTGCAGCATTGCGGCGTACGCCGGATGTGACCGCACTGCGACGAAGTCTCCGTCGAGGTGCACGGTCAGATTCAGCGGTGTGTCCATCAGGCGGAGTCCCTGACGTACCGCCTGCTCGAGCAATGCACATGCCTCGGGCGCTCGACCCCGTACGGCGGCCATGTCTGCCCGCCATCGCAGAGCCTGGCCCATCAGGAACGGGCGCTTCATCGTCGCCAGGTGCCCATCCACTCGCCGCGCGGTCGCCGAATCTCCGAGGTGCAGCGCCGATGTTCCCAGCCTGCCCTCGGATTCGATGTCGAGGGAGTCACGTCGGAGAAGGGCGGCGAATGCCCCCTTCGCTCGCGCGTAATCTTTCGCCTCGTAGAACGCGTGTGCCTGGCGGCGGAGCTGAACTTGGAGAGCGGTCGGCGGAAGAGCGGCTAATTCCGCCGCCGCCCGGCCGAAGAAGCTGTCGGCTGCGGCGCCATGACCATGGGCGCGTAACTCTCGGCCGGCGAGGATCATCAGATCTTGATGATCGCCTGTGGAGTCGCCTGGCTCGTCGTTGACATTGTTTGCCGGCGGAATGCCGCCATCCACCGTTTCGCGGAGATCTCCGTCGTTACGGGTCGCGAGCACGCGCACCAGGCTGTACGTCGACGGCGGATGATGCCTGAATCGCCTGAGGCCCGTCCTGGCCACCTCTCCTTCGGCGGCGAAGTCGCCGGCTTCATGGAAGGCCTCGGCCGCCCACTCCCAGTACGCGGGCGCCGCCAGGTTGAGACCGCGATCCGGATCCGTCTGCGCAAGCGCGGCCAGCGCGGCGCCCGGCCGCCCGGCGTACAACGATGAGACAACCACCAGCAACGGCATCTCCGCCGAGCCGGGACTGAGCGTCTCGAGTCGCTGCGATATGGCGAGGCGACCGATCGCGTCACCGCGCAGATCGGCCTCGAACAGCTCGAACGCGCCCCTTTCGAGCCGCGACATCTTGGGCGCCAGCGGCCGAACGCGGCGGACGATGTCGTTGACGCCGGGCCACTGCGACTTCACGTCGAGGATGTACGCCTTCATCAACAGCGGCGTCGCGTAAGTGGTATCGAGTCTGGCCGCTGAATCGAGCTCGGCGAACACCGAGCCCGTGTCTCTCGGCGACGCGAAAAATCGCTCCCAGGCGCGGCTGACCCGCTCGAACGCCTCGAGCGAGGGAGGGGACGTGTAACTCGCCGTCAGCCCGCCCGCTGTCGTGTCGACCTTCTGCCCGAGAAAGGTGACCGTCGGAACGAGCAGGGCCTTGATGAACGCGTCAGCCGATTCGCGCGTCCCGTAGTATGGTCCAAGGGATTTGATCGTCTGCTTGGTCGCGACGTCGATGATGCTGACGTTCGCCTCGAGCCGGCTTCCCTCCTTGTAGTACTTCCCGATGACGACGTACGCCGACCCGTTTTCTTCGGCGAGGGCGATGTTGAGGTCGCGGGCGCGAAGCACTCGCGGAATCGCGCCGACGACCTTGCTGTCGATGAGCGCTGTGCGGGAGTCGACGACCACGAAACCCGCGTCGTTCAACTCGCGCGAAAACCAATCGGCAATCTGTTCACCGAGTGCGTTGAGGGTCGTGTCGCCGGTCTGGTTCTCGAACGGCGCGACGACGATCTGCCGCGCACGGACTGCTACCGGCCTACGCGATATCAGTGTACGTAGGACTGCTCTGGTCTCGGGATCGATGCGTCGGTACCCGACCGTCAAAACGGCGAGAATGATGATCAGCCCAAGCCCGAACGCGATGCCAGCCCGCGAGCGTACGTCATCACGAGTCGCGAGGCGACCAGGGATCGGTAGTTGTTCGGCCTCTGAAAGTTCAGTTGACCTATTCTCTGCTTTGGTCACCGCCGGCTCCGGCGACCTCCGCCAGCTTCCCGAACCAATCGCCTCGGCGAGTGCGGCGACCTCGGGCTCCGGCGCCGAGCCGAGCTCCTCACGGAGCAGCGACTCATGAATGCGAAACTGCGATATCGCGGCGCCGACGTCGCCACTTTCGGCGAGACATCGGATCAATGCCCCGGTCAGCCTGCCGCTCAGCGGCTCGGCCGCCGCGAGCGTTCGCCAATGACCGGCCGCGTCGCGCCAGGCACCGCGCGACTCCGACTCGATCGCCAGCCGCTCGATCGCCGTTGTCCACATGTGCGCGTAGCGCGCCCGCTGCTCACCGGACCAGCGCTCGAATTCGACCGAGTCTTTGAGATGAAATCCGTCGAGAAACGGGCCGTTGTAGAGCGCCGCTGCCGCCGCGTAATCGCCGGCCGCGATCGCCGCCTCGAAGTCCCGTGCGTCGCTGGTGATGATCGACGGATTGAGCGACAGTGACGCGGTCCCGACGATCACTTCATCGGTGCCGAGCTCGCGCCGAAGCGAATAAACGGCCTGCTTGAGTGCATGGCGAGCCCGCTCCTCGTCGCTCTCCGGCCAGAGGTGAACGAGGAGCTTATCGCGGCTGAAGCCGGTTGGACCCGCGGTAGCCAGCACCGCGAGCAACGACAGTCGACTACGTTGAGCCGCCGGCCCCGTCAATGGCGTTCCGTCGCGCGACAGGGCTAGCCCGCCAAAAGTCGTCAGTCGCAGCAAAGCGATCTCGAATCTGGTGGAGGCATCGAGACTTACGATGTTTCGCTAACCTATCTGGTCGAGTATTCCTCACGCTAGACAGCATTCGCCGCTCAGGATGACAAACCGGGCGGTCTCTGCAATATCTTGTGGCATGATTCACTCATCCGAAAGCCGTCTGTTTGCCCCTGATCTCGATCTGTCCCAACAGCTTCTCGCCCAACGAAAGCGCGATTCATGACCGCTACTCCGACGAATTCGACCGTTGCCTACTTCTCCATGGAGATCTGCCTCGAGCAGGCGATCCCAACATATAGCGGTGGCCTCGGCGTTCTTTCCGGCGATACGCTCCGCTCCGCCGCCGACCTGGCCGCGCCCGTGGTCGGCGTAACGCTCCTCCACCGCGAGGGCTACTTCGAGCAGCACATCGACGTCATGGGGAACCAGACCGAAGCTCCGGAAGAGTGGAAGCCAGAAGAGATGCTCGAGCCGGTGGACGCCCGCACGATCGTCATCATCGAAGGACGCACCGTCCACGTTCGGGCGTGGCGGTACTCGATCCGTGGCGTCACCGGCCATATCGTTCCGGTGTATCTCCTCGATACGCGGCTCCCCGAGAACAGCGAGTTTGACCGAACCCTCACTGACGAGCTATACGGCGGGGACTCGCGATATCGCCTCTGCCAGGAAGTGGTGCTCGGAATGGGTGGCGCGGCGATGCTTCGTGCGCTCGGCCTCGAGGGAGAGCTGCTCTACCACCTCAACGAAGGCCACTCCGCGTTGTTGACGCTCTGCCTGCTTCAATGGCAGATCGACGACCGCTCCGGCTTTTCGGTGGACGAAGAAGATCTCGAGCGCGTCCGGCAGCGGGTGATCTTCACGACGCACACGCCGGTCCCCGCCGGACATGACAGGTTTCCGCTCGACATGGTGAAGAAGGTGCTTGGCGAAAAGCCCTACGCGTTGCTCGAAACGGCGGAGCTGATCGACGAGTCGGAGTTGAACATGACGCATCTTGTTCTGCGACTGTCGCGATTCGTCAACGGTGTCGCGATGAAGCACCGCGAGGTGTCGCAGGGAATGTTTCCGTCGTATCCCATCGACTCGATCACCAACGGCGTGCATGCCGGCACATGGACGGCGCCGGCCTTTCAGACGGTGTTCGACAAGCGGATTCCTGAGTGGCGAATGGACAACTTGTATCTGCGCTATGCCGTCGGCATTCCGCTGGAAGAGATCCGCGCCGCGCATCTCGAGGCGAAGGAGACGTTTCTGACGGCGGTGAAGGAGCGAACGGGCGTCGCCCTCGACCCCAAGGTCTTCACGATCGGGTTCGCTCGGCGCGCGACGCCCTATAAACGGGCCGATCTCGTCTTCACCGACACCGAGCGCCTGGCGCATATCGCCGAGAACGTCGGACCGATCCAGATCGTCTACGGCGGCAAAGCGCACCCGCACGACCTCGGCGGCAAGGAGCTGATCCGTCATATCTATCAGGCGGCCAGTCGTCTCGCGAAGAAGGTCACCGTCGTCTACGTCGAGAACTACGAGATGGCGTTCGCGGCGCTGATGGTCGCCGGCGTCGATCTCTGGCTCAACAACCCGATGAAGCCGCTCGAGGCCAGCGGGACGAGCGGGATGAAGGCGGCCTTGAACGGTGTCCCCAGTCTGAGCGTGCTCGATGGGTGGTGGATCGAGGGCCACGTCGAGGGAGTGACCGGCTGGTCCATCGGCGGATTGGATCCCGAAGGCGATCAGTCGAAAGATGCCGGCGAGATCTATCTCAAGCTCGAGCGCGTGATCCTGCCGCTGTACTACGGATTGCCGTTCGCCTACGCTGAAGTGATGCGGTCGGCCATCGCGCTCAACGGATCGTTCTTCAACACCCAGCGCATGGTCGAACAGTACGTGCGCAACGCGTATTATCCGGCAGCGCCCACCGAGCAGCCGCAGGCCGCCGTCGGCTAGTCTTCGCCTCGTTCGAGCTCGGCCTCGAGCTCGTCGCGCTTTCTCAGCGCGCGCATCGCGGTTCGACCCGTCGCCAACGCACCGAGCACGATGTAGATGTAGAAGGTGTAGAAGCGCCACCAGAGCAGCGCCGGTGCGAAGAGCTCCGGACCGATCACTTTGCGCAGCGCCGCCGAGAATGCAATCTCCACGGCGCCGCCGCCGCCGGGCGCCGGCACGACTGCGGCGCCGTAGAGAAAGCCGAGCGGCCAGAGGGCCAGGGGGGCGAGCTCGTTTAGGCTCGTGGGCCAATGTCCTCGCGCGCCGTAAATGATCGCCGGCAACACGACGAGTCGCACCGAGACGTGGACCACCGACGCCGTGAATGACGCGGCGGCCCACTTCATCTCGATGTTCCGCATCGCATCGACGGTTTTTCGCACCGAAGCCAGCCAGCGCTCGATGACTCGCCACCGTCGCTCGCTGATGGGCAGCCTTTGCGCCCATCCGGGTGGTGTCGTGCGCGTCGGATGCCGTGACAACATCACCGCGAGCGCCGCGATGCCGAGTACGAACGCGCTGTACAGCCCCACGACTCCCACGAGCGCGCCAATCACCGCGCCAGCATGTCGAAAGATGATGGCGACGATCACGACCACCGTCGCCAGCGACAGCATCTCGAGAAAGAGCTCCGCGTAGAGGACGACGAGCGCATCCGACGGCGAGATGCCGCGTTCGGCCAAAACGAGAAACCGCGCCGGCTCGGCCCCTGAGCGAGCGGGAGTGAGCGAGGCGCCGAAATCCCCGGCGAGGCAGGCGCGCACCGAGGTGCGGAACGAGAGACGAATCCGGACGGCCTTCGCGCTCCAGGTGATCTTCCACGCTCGCGAGATGACTTCGGTGGCCACAGCCGCGATGGCGAGCAGGTGCGCGGTCAGCGGCAGATTGATCTTTGTCCCCTGTCCCCACCAATGCGCGGTGAAGTACGCCGAGACGCCGATGACGGCCGCGAAGGAGAGCGCGGTGAACAGCCAGCGCTTCCAGGTCACGCGGATAGAGCGATCAAAGTCTTCGTCATAGCCGGGGGAAAAGTACACCTGTCGATGACGGGCGAGACCACTAAATCCCCAGGCGTATTCTGAAAAACGGGACCATGCTTGCCTAAAGAGAACACTCTGGAACGCCGTGAACGATTCCCGATGCTCGCAATTGTGAGGTCTACGCGGCGTCAGGAGTTGCCGTTGCGTAGATCTCGAACCATGGCGCCGAGCGCGCGGCGGGACCGCCGAATCCGCGAATCAGTCGCTTCACCAACCGCTCCTCGATCCGCGCCCATCGGCGCGTCCATGCGTCGGCCGTCGGAACGAGCGCGTCACCGATGACGGAGACCGTGTCGAACCCCGACGCCGTCAGCAGGGCGCTCAACGAGTCTGGCGTGAATCCCCAGCGATACGGGAAGGTCAACAAGTTGTTGTGGGCGAGAAGGGCACGAGCAATGGCCCCGGATCGACGGGCCCATTTCCTATAAAACGCGCCATTCGGAACGCGGATCGCGAGGACGCCGCCCTGGCGAAGCCGTGCGTGAGCCGCGATGACCGCGCCTCGTGGGTCGGCGAGCTGATCGAAGGTGTTCCATATGGCAACGGCGTCCACCCGCTCGCGATTGACGTCTCGCAACTCGCCGTCATGAACGTCAAAGCCGAGCGACCGGGTGAATGCGTTGATCGCCGGATTGATGTCGACCCCGGCGGCGCTGAAGCCCGACTCGCGGGCGACCGCGAGAAAAGCCCCGACATAACTTCCAACCTCGAGCACCGCTGCGCCGCGGCGCAGCATCAAGTGGAGGCGGCGGGCCTGGCGCCGATACGAATTGCGCTGCACATCATGCAGCGCTTGCAGCATCTCGCGAGGCGGGCAGTCACGCTCGTACGTGGACTCGACTTCGAAGGTGCGTTCGGTGGGATTGCGGTAGACAAGCCCGCATTCTCGACACGCGACGAGACGAAAGGGTGCGTTCTGCGAGAAGGCCACCCGGTCGCGGAGCCGCTCGATCGGGAGTCCCGGGTTGAGACGACGCGCGTGAAACGCCCACAGCGCCTCTACTTCCCGGCGAATATCCTCGGCGTCGGCGACGAGCTCTGATTCCGAGTGCCCGCAGACGATGCAGTGTGACGGTTCGTAGGCGGGCGATCGCACGGTCCGGAGCTAGTGCAGGGACAATGCCTTCTCCGGATTCTCGAGCAGCTTCCTCCACCGTCCTACCATCGCACCATCCATCAGTGGATCAGATAGTACTCGACCTTCCCATCATTGAACCGTGGAATCGCGAGAATATTCCGCTTTGTGTCGACACCGATGTCAGCTGGCGCGGAGACATTGGTGACGTACCGCGTCATCGTTCCGTTCTTGATCATGTGGACCGCGCTGTCGGCCCAGCTCGAGACGAGAATTCGGCCGTCGGCGAGCTGCTCGATACCGTCGTACTGCCCCGGGCCCGAGACGAGCTTCGTCGGATACTTCGACCCCGGAACGAGCGTTTGGACATCCTTTCCGCCGAACGCCGCGAGCAGCCAACGCTGGTTGCCCGCATCCCACGTCAATCCGTTCGGGTTGTTCAGCGAATCGCCCTCGGCCACGGTGCTCACTTTCCGTCCGCTGATTCTGAAGATCCGGTTGACGCCCGGGTGCGAGATATTGCCCTTGGCGTCGAACGCGATTCCCGTATCGGTGACGTAGATCGCGCCGTCGGGGCCGACCGCCACGTCATTGAGAAAGGTCGATCCCGCGATCGGAATGTCGGCGACCTTCGCCCCGGTTCGTTTGTTGATCGCGTGCACCGTGCTGATGTCGGCGACCCACAGGGTATCGCCGGTGATCGCCAGACCCTTCGGCGCGTCGAGCGTGATCGCCGGGCCACCGCCGGACGCTTTGCCCGACTCGACGAGGATCCGCGTGATGCTCGTCGAGTCCGCGCGCACCACGACGATGAAACCGTTGCCGTCTTTCTCCGACGGATTGCCGTTGATGTTGCTGACGAAGAACACGTCCATATCGGCGTCGTACTTCACCGATTCCGGCACTTTCATGCCGCCCGTCTCCCCCATCTTCATCGCCGGTTCCACCGCCGCGCTCGCCGCGGCGGGTGTGGTGTCGGCGGATTTCGTGCAGGCGATACACAGTACGACGGCCGCGAGAACGGCGATTGGTTTGGTCATCATCGCGCGATCCGTTCCTTGGCTCAGGGTGATGCGTCAGTCGCCGGCGCCGCGAGCGCCATACCCATGGCGTGGTAGCCCTTGTCCACGTAGACCGTCGTGCCGGTCACTCCGGACCCCAGCGGGGAGCTGAGAAAGGCCGCGACATTTCCTACTTCGGCCGCCGTGAGCTTCTCGGTCAGCGGGGAGTTGAGCGACACATAATCGATCATCTTGCCGATGATTCCGATAGCGCTCGCTGCCCGCGACGCGAACGGCCCCGCGGAAATGGTATTGACCCGGCTGCCCCAGGCGCGGCCTGCCTCGAAGGCGAGCGTCCGCGTGTCGCTCTCGAGCGCCGCCTTTGCCGACGACATGCCGCCGCCGTAGCCGGGGATCACCCGCTCGCTCGCCATGTAGGTGAGAGACAGGAACGACCCACCGTCGCGCATCAACGGACCAAAGCGCTGCACCATCGATACGAACGAGTACGCGCTGGCACTCACCGCGCCGAGATAGCCGTTTCGGCTGACCTCGAGCAGCGGCTTCTTGACCTCTGAGCCGTTGGCCAGCGAGTGGATCACGATGTCCAGCGGCTTGCTCCCGAAATCGTCCACGAACCGTTGCCGGACACCGTCGATCGAGCAGTCGCCAACTTCCTTATATCGCTTGCTCGACCTGATGTCTTCGGGGATGTCCTCGAACCGGTCATAGATCGCGTCGAGCGGGTAGATCCGCTCGAACTCGAGCAGCGTGCCCGACGAGAGCTTGCGGGCCTCGTCCATCCTGCCGCGCTCGAGGAGGTTTCTGAAGATGATCAGGGCCGGCGGCCAAGTGCCCACGCAGACCGACGCCCCGGCTTCAGCGAGCGCGTGCGCGATGGCAAATCCGAACCCACCATCGTCGGCGACGCCCGCGACGAAAGCTCGTTTCCCGGAAAGGTCGATTGGGAGCATGGGCATGAGATTAGTTAACTAGTCGGCTAGTTATCTAGCCAACCCACCAACCCACCATCCCACCAACCCACCATCTCGCTAACCCACCAACCCGCCAACCCGCCAACCCGGCACACATTCTGAATCAGCGACCGCCAGTGTCCAGTCCAGTACGCCAATTCCCGGAACGAAGGGTCGCGGGTGCCTTGCCCCCTGCGTCAGGGCCGTCGTTCGCGCGCGGTTTGTGGCGAATTGCCGCCGCCGACGTCTCGAGCGGCAACACCGTCCGCCTACTCCGAGACGGGCCGGCGACCTTTGCCGCGATGCTCCAGGCGATCAATGGCGCGAAAACGCTGATCCTGCTCGAATGCTACATCTTCCGATCAGACGAGGTGGGGCAGCAGTTCGCCGATGCGCTGATGGCGGCGGTCCAACGCGGAGTGAAGGTGCAGCTGTTGCTCGACTGGATCGGCATCCGTGGGACGTCGAAGGCCTTCATCCACAACCTGCGGCACGGCGGTGTGGATGTCGCGATCTTCAATCCCCCCGGCTTCCGCCGGTGGCTGGGCCTCGTCCCCCGCGATCACCGCAAGCTGCTCGTCGTGGACTCGACGATCGGGATTACCGGCGGCGTCGGTGTCGGCCGCGAGTGGACGACCGGCATCCTCAAGCATCATCGGGCGCTCTGGCGCGACACGGCCGTCTCGGTCAGCGGACCGGCGGCCGGCGACATGGAGCAGGCGTTCGACCACATGTGGCGGCGGGCGACTGGAACGGAACGCCGCGGCTCGCATCGCTTTCTTCGCCGCCGTGCTCGCGGCGCCCACCTCGACCCCTCGGTCGCCACGCCGGCGCTGGTCGGCATCATCGAAGGTGAGCCGCTTCGCTTGCGGGTCGCCCGCGCATTCCAGATGCAGGCGATTTCGGCCGAGCGTTCTATCTGGATCGCCACCGCTTACTTCGCGCCGTCGGTAGCCGAGGTCGAGGCGTTGAATGGCGCGGCGCGCGATGGCGTCGACGTGCGCATTCTCGTGCCCAGCCGCAATGATCACCCATGGGTCTCGCTCGTTGCGCGTCGCTACTATCGCCGGCTGCTGACCAACGGCGTGCGGATCTGGGAATGGCAGGGCGAGATGATGCACGCGAAGACGAGCGTCGTCGACGGCCGCTGGGTGCGCGTCGGCTCGACCGACTTCAATCTCCTCGGCGTCGCGATCAACTATGAGCTCGACGCGATTATCGAAGACCAGACCCTGGGTCGGGAGGCGGAAGAGATGTTTCTCGCCGATCTCGACGGCTCGCGCGAGATCACGGGCCCCCACATCGAGGAACCGACATGATCGGCCTGTTCACGCGGACGCGCGTAGGCCTCACGGCTCTTCTGCTGACCGCGACGGTGAACGGCGCCGGCGCGCAAAGCGACACCATCACCCCGCCGCGTCCTCTTTTCACCTGGCGAGACGGAGTGCTCGCCGGGGTGTTCGTCGCCGCCACGGTCGGAATCGCCCCGATCGATCGGCACTATGCCTCACGAGCGGCGACGCTCTTTCGCGTCGTGGCGCTGCCCGGCTCCGCGATCATCGGCACGTCGATGTATGCCGTTGGCCGCATTATGAAGTCGCATCGTACAGCCGATCTCGGGCTGCACGGGACCGAGGCGCTGTTGATCGGCGAAGGATTGGCGAGCGGCATGAAGGGTGTCTTCGGCAGACAGCGCCCGTACGTCGATTCGACCAACTTCAATCCCTTCAAATGGCGCTTCATGGGCGGGTTTTCCGGCGATGACGGTCGGCGCTCGTTTCCATCGGGCCATGCCGTTGCCGCCTTTTCCGCCGCCGCCGCGGTCACCGCGGAAACCAGTCGCTGGTGGCCATCGTCACGGTGGCTCATTGGTCCGGCGATGTACGGCGGAGCCGGGCTGGTCGGCCTGTCGCGCATGTACAACAATGTTCACTGGGCGAGCGACGTCATCATGGGCGCGGCGATCGGAACCTTCGCCGGCAACAAGGTCGTGCGATATCATCACAGCCATCCCGGCAACACACTCGATGCCTGGCTCGTGAACTTCTCGATCACGCCAACCGCCGCCGGCCTGGCCTGGAGGGCGTCGATTCTTCCGCGCCTCGGTCCGAGCAAGTCGTCGCGCTGATTCGTTGTGATGTCGCCCTGAGCGCGGCGAAGGGACTGGTCCCGGATCGCGAGACCAGCCCGACGCCCAATGTTAATCCCGAGTGCCGACGATGAACGCGGCCGCGACCATCCAGCGAAGGTTGAACTGCGCCGAGCGAGGCTGCCACCGCTCCGAATCGTTCAGAATGTCTCGCACGAGATACTGAAAGCGCACGTGCCGCCGCCACATCAGCTTTTCGGCGCTCAGATCGACGCGAGTAAAGCCCGGGACCGTTGGCAGGTAGCCATTCTGAATCGAAGTACGAATAGAGGGCGCGGCCGTACCAGCGATTTGCCCGGCGCGACTCCAGGCCGATCCGCGCCGCCGCGATCTGAAGCGTGCCAGGTATCGAGGATGGGGGAGCAGTCCCCCTGAGCTCGAAGTAGCCGGTGTCGCTCGGCGGCGCGATCGGCCAGCCGGAAACGGAAGACACCCGTGTTCCCACCAGGAGGGCGCTGCCGTGGGGCAGGGCGTACGTCCAGGATGCGTCGGCAATACGCGCGCGGCGGACGGCGGTGGGGAGCGGTGCGCCGAGTATCGCTGGATCGATCCACGCCCCGTTCTGACTGGCGGCTTCGCCGGTGGACGCGAGGTCGAGCGCAAACACCCCGCCCTCGCCGGCGGCGAAGCGGCTGGCGATCAATCCTCCCACCTGCGTCGAGCCAGCGCCATGAGTCGCGGTCAGCGCTGTGGCATTTGTCCATCGGCCAATCGCCGGCGCGTCGAGGCGAGCGGAGGCGCGGACGTCGGTGCGCGTCGGCAACAGGTTGGCCGGCTCATCGATGCCCCACCGGTCAACCGCTGCGCCTAGAGTCAAGCGCGCGTCGCCAATC
>WNFI01513025.1_pt1 | contig 29021 bp, 30 predicted proteins | sample 5400471 | NCBI WGS metagenome assembly WNFI01 (sample SAMN13153348, study PRJNA577476) | soil metagenome | isolation source: 100 cm saprolite on Douglas fir-dominated hillslope | place: USA:California | collected 2013-09-17
ACCAGGGGGCATCATGGCTGAGAAAAAATTTGTCGTGCCAGAGATTCTTCCCATCCTGCCGGTTCGTGACACCGTCCTGTTTCCGGGCGCTGTCCTGCCTTTGACCGTGGGACGAGAGAGTTCTCTGGCGTTAGTGAATAGTTTGCATGGCGACGAGAAGCTTCTGGGAGTGGTCGCGCAGCTCGATCCGCGAGTCGAGGATCCTGCGGCCGCCGACCTCCACAAACTCGGAACGTTGGCCAAGGTGCATAAGACCGTAAAAATGCCGAACGGCAACGTCGTCATCTTTCTGGAAGGCCTGCAGCGCATTCAAGTGCTCGAGCTGATCGGCTTGCGTCCATTTTTGCAAGCCCGCGTAAAGGCAGAGCCGGACATCATCGGCGAATCGGATACGGAACTGGAAGCGCTGCAGCGAAATGCGCAGGATCTCTTCCGCGACGTGGTAAGCCACTCGCCGCAGCTTTCCGACGATCTGCAATCCGCGGCCATGAACATCGATCATCCGGGGCGCCTGACGGATTTCATCGCCGGCACTTTGCCGTCGCTTTCGACGCTGCTGCGCCAGGAATTGATCGAGACCGCCAGCGTGCGCAAGAGGCTCGAAACGCTGATCCGCGAACTATCGAAGGAGCTCGAGGTTCTGGAGCTTCGTTCGAAAATCCACGAACAGGTGCAGGAGCAGGTCAGCCAGAACCAGCGCGAGTACCTTCTGCGCGAGCAGATGAAGGCGATCCAGAAGGAACTCGGCGAATCCGACGATTCGATGCAGGAGATCGACGAGCTTCGCAAGAAAGTGGAAGAGGCGGCTATGTCCGCCGAAGCCAAGAAAGAGTGCGACCGCGAGCTGAAGCGGCTGTCAAAAATGACGCCGGCGTCCGCGGAGTACATGGTTTCGCGCACGTATCTGGAATGGATGACTTCCCTGCCGTGGAGCAAGTCCTCGGGCAGCTCGGAAATCGACATCGCGAAGGCGCACGAAATTCTCGATGAAGATCACTACGACCTGCAGAAGGTGAAGGAGCGCATCCTCGATTACCTGGCGGTGAAAAAACTTCAGCCAGGGATGAAGGGGCCCATCCTTTGCTTCGTCGGACCTCCGGGCGTGGGTAAGACTTCGCTTGGCAAATCGATTGCGCGTTCGCTGGGACGCAAATTCGTGCGCATCGCTCTTGGCGGCATGCACGACGAAGCCGAAATCCGCGGCCACCGGCGCACGTACATCGGCGCGTTGCCCGGACAAATTATTCAGGGACTGAAACGCGGGGAAACGAACGACCCGGTCATGATGCTGGACGAGGTCGACAAGCTCGGCCGCGATTTCCGCGGCGATCCCTCATCGGCGCTGATGGAAGTTCTCGACCCGGAGCAAAACAATTCGTTCCGCGATCACTATCTGGACGTGCCGTTCGATCTCTCGAAGGTGCTGTTCATCGCCACGGCGAACTGGATGGATCCCATCCCTGAGCCCTTGCGGGACCGCATGGAGATCATCGAATTGCCCGGCTACACGGGAGAAGAGAAGCTGCACATCGCGCACAAGTACCTCATCCCAAAACAGGCCAAGGAGCACGGCCTGAAAGTCGGCGAGCAAATCGACTTCACCGAAGAGGGGCTGCGGGAAATCATTCACAGCTTCACGCGGGAAGCGGGCGTGCGCAACCTGGAACGCGAGATCGCGACGATCACGCGCAAACAAGCGCGGCGCATCGCCGAAGACAAAACGGAAAAGATGGTCGTGACACCGGAAGTAGTCCGCGAATTCCTGGGCGTGCCGAAATTCCGCACGGAGAAGGAAGTCGAGGAACGCGTCAAGAGGCCCGGCGTTGCCGTCGGACTGGTCTGGACGCCGGTGGGCGGCGACATCATCTTCATCGAAGCGACCCGCATGCGTGGCGGCAAGCAGTTCACCATGACCGGGCATCTGGGCGAAGTCATGCAGGAATCGATGACCGCGGCACTAACGTGGACGCGCGCGAATGGCGAGCGCTACGGCATCGATCCGGACTTCTTCCGCAAGCAGGACATTCACATCCATGTGCCGTCGGGCGCGGTACCGAAGGACGGCCCGTCAGCCGGTGCGGCGATGGTGACGGCGCTGGTCAGCTTGCTCAGCGGGCGTCCAGTGAAAGACCGGCTGGCGATGACCGGCGAGATGACGCTCTCGGGCGTGGTTCTGCCCATCGGCGGCGTCAAGGAAAAAGTGCTGGGAGCCAAGCGGGCGGGCATCACCGAAGTCCTCCTGCCTGCAGATAACGAGCCGAATGTCGTGGCGGATCTCACTCCGGAGATTCTCGGCGATATTAAGATCACCTACGTGCGCACGCTGGACGAAGTTCTGGAGCACGCGCTCCAGAAGGAGGCGGTGACACCGCCGATCGTGCCGCAGCCTGAGCCAGAACAGAAGCGCGTTGGCCCGGGGAGCCCAAGGGCAATTCACTGAAAAACAGATAGAGCATGAGGGAAGGGTGCCCGCCGCGGCGGGCGTCCCTACGAAGAGAAGAGTGGGAAGGCCCGGCGAAGTTTGCCGGGCTTTTTCATTTTCGATACGTGGCGCTGGCGAGGAACTGACTCCTGCTAACATGTTTCCTGGAACATGCCGCGCGAAAAACAAAATCCAACAGATGCGCCCCGGGAACTAGCCCAGCGCATTACGGAGGCGCTGCTACGAGAACGCGTTGTGCCGCGCTTTGTGGATTCTTACGTCGTCGAGAACGGCCGCCATGCGCTGCAAGTTCACGCTTCGCTTTACCGCGATCTTCTGGCTCTGTTGCAGCGGGAGGCGCTGCTGGCCTTGACAGTGCGGTCCCTGGCGATCGTTTGCGACGAGCCGCAACCGGCGGGCAAAGCCAAACCGCCGCCGCGACACACCGACGCCGCAAGCCCTTTGAAGCGGCGGACCATCCCTTCGTCGACCGTTGCGCCTTTCTGCTGGATTCGTCGTTCATGGAGAAGGCGCGGCTGGCGGCGAGCCGCGCGTTAACGGGCATCGAGGAATTGGCGGCGCAAATTGTCGCGGCTCAAAGACAGCCACCGTCAAATTCGCGTCTCCAATGAAGAGCAGGGAAAATCAGGAAATGCGCTCAACCTGGACGGCGGTGCCATAGGCGAGCACTTCGGTGACGCCTTGCATCACTTCGGTGGCGTCATAACGCATGCCGATGACGGCGTTGGCGCCGTGTTCGCTGGCGTGCTGCAAGAGCAGTTCGAAGGCATCTTCGCGCGTCTTCTCGCAGAGGTTCGTGAGAATGGTGATGTTTCCGCCGATAATGGTCTGAAGCGCCGCGCCGAGATTTCCGATCACGCTTCGCGAGCGCACGATAATTCCGCGCACGATGCCGAAATTCCTGACAATGCGATAGCCGGGCAATTCGAGGCCTGACGTCACCATCCCGAAATCCACTCGTGGCATTTTTGTTCTCCTTAGTACGGGCGTTTACCGGTGCGATTCTAACCGTTCGAAGAGCGCTCTGCGAACAATCTTCCTCTGCTATTCTCAGGGAACATGGAGACACTATTTTATTTCCTGGCGTTTTTGCAGGTCCTCCTGGGGATGTATCTCATCTGGCAGGCTTTGCAGTGGCTCGGCTACGTGCGGAGGCGCCTGCACGCGGATCCGGGATTCTACGCGCCGCGTGTGGCCGTGCTTTGCCCCTGCAAGGGCATCGAACCGGGCCTCGAGCGCAATCTTCTGTCGCTTACGGAATTCGAACGCCAGAACTACGAGATTTTTTTCATTCTCGCCTCAGGCTCAGATCCAGCGCGCAGCATCGTCGAGCGGGTAGCCGCGAGCTCGAAAGTGAAAGCCCACGTAATCATCGCGGGAAGCCCGAGCAACTCCGGCGAGAAGGTAAACAGCTTGCGGGTGGCCGTGGAACAACTGCCGCCGGAATTTGAAGTGCTCGTCTTCACCGATTCCGACGGGCGTCCCGGCAAAAACTGGCTGTATCACCTCGTGGCGCCGCTGGGAGACGTAAGGATCGGCGCGACAACCACCATGCGCTGGCTGATTCCCAATCGCGGCAATCTGCCCACCGCGCTCCTCGCCGCGTGGAATGCCCCGGTGGTCACCATGCTCAGCGAGAAGGGGAAAAATTTCTGCTGGGGCGGAGGCACCGCCATCCGCCGTAGCATCTTCGAGCAATCGGGTGTTATGGATGAGTGGAGAAACTCGGTCAGCGACGATTATTCCTTGACGCGCACGATGGAGCGCAACAATCGCTCGATTGTTTTCATACCGGAGTGCTTGACGCTCTCTTACGTCGAGACCGATTTCCGGGGATTGCTGGAATTCACGAACCGCCAAATCCTGATCACGCGCGTGTACGCGGATAAAGTGTGGGCGCCCGCGGCCGTCACGCATCTTCTGTACTGCTTGACGCTCTTGCTCGGCGTGATTCTGATCCTGAGCGACTTTTTCGAACAGAGACCCGCTTTTCACATCGCGACGCTGACCTTTCTTCCTGTTCTACTTTCGTCCATCCGGAGTGCCATCCGGCTCATCGGTGTGACGGAAGCCCTCCCCGCTGGGCGATCCCAGATCATGCGGCAAGCCTGGATATACATTCTGTTAACAGTTTGCGTCCCGTTCCTCTACATCGTAAATTTTGTGAACTCTCTCGTCACACGCAAGATTCGCTGGCGGGGTATGGCATACGAATTGATTAGCCCGGAGCAAACGCGAATCATTCCATTCTGAGGCTCTCGATGGCATGAGGCTGGGCCTCGGCGTTTTCCACAAGGCATAGAGAGCGTGTTCCTGTTCTCTTGGATTCTTCCTCTGTTCCGGACCCTATTCTTGGTAAGAGGGAAAAATTTCGCGTACCGTGCAATTCCTACCTTCAAATGAGTTTGAAGGGGTTCGAACCCGGGCGTAAGCCCTCAATTTTTGAGTAAGTTGCATATTCTTCCATTCGGCAGAATATTTGCAGGGAGAGGGAGTTCGGTAAAACCGTCTCAGGCGCACTTTCAGGGAGTCCCCGCACACGCCTGGTCGTTGCCGATCAGTCGGTAAGAGTCGCCGAGCCACCAGTCCTCTTTTTGGCTTCTTGCCTGACTGTCTACCCCATCTGGGGGAATATGCCTCGTCGAGGGGCGATGAACTAAAAATTCAATAGGCTTCGGTTCCGTCACGAGGCTGCATTCTGAGGGGGTGCACGTGAAGGTGATCCGCAGAAGTGAACATCCGCAGCAATTGACAAATTCCCGCCCGGCTTTTCCCCGCGATGTTTTCTTTTTCCATGAAAAAAGTACTGGAGTGGCCCACTTTCAGGTCGAAGCCGGACCAGACGGCAGGTTTCCTGTGGAACAGGCCGCCGGGCTGCTGGCGATGCACTGCATGGTGAGGGGCCAGTCCACGAGCGATTACATTGTGATGGTCCAGGCCGAGGAGGAGTCCCTGGAAGGCCTCAAAGAGAAAGCGGACAAGCTATTGGAGGCGGGGAAATCGGTCGGCAGCCAGGTGAAGATGACGCGCCGGGAGGAAGAAGTTCTCTCCGGCCTGATGAAGAGCCTCGCCAACAAGGAAATCGCCGCCCACCTGAATCTCTCCGAGCGCACCGTAAAATTCCATGTCTCCTCGCTGCTCGCAAAGTTCCGCGTGCGCGGCCGTATGGAGTTGGTTCGTGAAGCTTCGCGGCAGAGCGTTGGCGCCATGTCAATGCCCATGCCGGCGCCGGCATGGGAGGCACGCACCTTTGCGCCCGCGCCAAGAAATTATCCCGCTGCCCGGCGGTCGGTATCGGTTGTTCCGCTGGCCAAGCGGCAATTGATGGCCTAATTCGGATTCCATTCCAGTTTTTGAGGCACATGAAAAGGCCCCCGAGCGGATCGGGGGCCTTTTCATTCTTAGAAGACTTGCGGGAAAAGACCGCTACTTCGCTGCATCGTAGAGTTCAGCGGCTTTGTCCCAATTGACGACGTTCCACCAGGCCTTGATGTAATCACCGCGCAAGTTTTGATACTTGAGGTAGTACGCGTGTTCCCAGACGTCCAGCCCAAGGACGGCCTTGCCACCGCCCGTGAGCAGATACGGAGTGTCCTGATTTGGTGTGGAGTCGATCGCCAGTTTCCCATCTCGGACGACCAGCCACGCCCAGCCGGAACCAAAGCGGCCCAGTCCGGCGGCCGCAAGTTTTTCCTGAAATCCAGCGAACGAGCCAAAGGTCGAATTGATCGCCGCCGCAAGATTTCCCTTGGGCTCTCCCCCACCGCCCTTCTTCATCAGTGTCCAGAAGAGAGAGTGGTTCCAGTGGCCGCCGCCGTTGTTGCGGACGGCGTTGCGAATATTCTCCGGGACCGAATCGAGACCTTTGAGAAGATCATCGATCGACTTGGCTTGCAGACCAGCTTGGCCTTCCAAGGCCTTGTTGAGGTTGGTAACGTAGGCGCCATGATGTTTGTCATGATGGATTTCCATCGTCTTGGCATCGATGTAAGGCTCGAGTGCGTCAAACGAATACGGCAACGGGGGCACGGTAAAGGCCACGGGTTTATCCTCCAGAGTAAGATTTGAATCCGAATTGGTCGCGGTGCCGGCGCGCAAAAGACCAGGTGCAGCATTTCCTGCCCCAAGCAATCCTGCGCCGACGATACGCAGATGTCACCGCTTTGCCAGCTGGGCTTACCGGTCTCTGCGCCTCCAGCAACTTTCCCCTCGCGTTTTTATTGGATGCGCGAAAGCGCCCAACGGGCAGATTCGGCGAGGACCTGATCCTCCGAAGACGCGAGCCGCTCCAATACGCCGCTGATTCGATCGTGATCCGCCGTGCCCTGCCGCAGGCCCGAATTCCCGAGCGCAATGCAGGCGTTGCGTATCAGGCCGCGCCATTTGGTACGTTTGATGGGGCTTCCGCGAAAGAGTTCGCGAAAGTCTGCTTCGGTAAGTCCGAGCAGCCATTCCAATCTTGGAAGGTAGAGTGATTCGTCTTGCGGAGGAAGAGGCGTCGAAGTGAGATTTTCCTCTGGCGTAGGAAAAACTCTCGGCTGGAATTGCGGCATCGTGGCAATCGGTGCGCGCCGGTTCCACGGGCAAACGTCCTGGCAGATGTCGCAGCCGAAAACATGATTTCCCATCGGCTCGCGGAACTCTTCCGGGATGGAGCCCCGCAGTTCGATCGTCAGATAGGAAATGCACTTTCGGGCATCCATCACGTAGGGCTCGACGAAGGCTTGCGTTGGACACGCGTCGAGGCAACGCCGGCAGCTCCCGCACAAGTCCGGCGGAGGTAGCTCGTTCGTCCCGAGCGTCGGTTCGAGATCGAGAGTGGTGAGAATGACACCGAGAAAAAAGAAGGAGCCAAGCATTTGGTTGAGCAGCAGCGTGTTTTTCCCGAGCCATCCTAAACCGGCGTATTTCGCGAGCACTCGCTCCTGGACCGGTCCCGTATCAACGTAAGCGCGCGCCTCGAATGGGCTTTCAATTCGTTCGCGCAGGGATTCAACGAGCACGTCCAGTCTCTCCCGCAATACCTCGTGATAGTCGTCGCCCCAGGCATAACGGGAAATCCATCCGCTCGGCTTGCGGTCATCGATGGGCAACGCAGGATCGTTGGAAAGCGGCTGCGCGATGTTGTAGTTGAGCAAGCCGACGACGGCGCTCCGGATCCCCGGCAAGGCGCTTTGGGGATCGGATCGCCGGGGATCCGCGAGGTACTTCATTTCGCCGGCGTAGCCCCGGGCGAGCCACTCCGAAGTTTGTTCGAGTTCCGGAAACTTTTCCGCGCGCACGACGCCGCAAAGGGCGAAACCAAGCGACTTCGCCTGGTCCACAATCCACAACGTATCGGCAAGCGGCATCATCCAGAAGATTGTGCCGCAGTCGGGCGAATCAAGCGAGCCTCAGGCTGGAGGGAACTGCGGCGCCCGGGGCTAGCCTTGTACCGCATCGCGGGAACGCGCGAGCTGAATGAAAATTCTGATGTCGTGCTCGAGATGACCGGCCGGTTGAGATCACCTAAAACTTCGAAGCGCGGTGCTCTCGTCCGTAAAAACATCAAATACTGTGTACAGCTTGGTAATCTGAAGAAGGTCGCGCACTTTCTTCGTCAGGTGCAGCAACTTCAGGTCCCCGCTATGATTCTTCACCGCCGTGAATCCGCTGACCAGCTCGCCGATTCCTGAGCTGTCGATGTAATCCACGTCAGCCAGATTCAGCAGAATCATTTTCCTTTGATCATCCAGCAGTCCCCGGATCGTCTTTCGCAGCAAGGCGCTGCCGTCTCCGAGCGTAATTCGGCCGCTCAGATCCACAACGGTGACTTGCCCGGCATCGCGATGTGTCGCATGTAGTGACATCTATTTCCTTACGCTTCCTGTTGGGGCGCGGCGTTTTGTCCGCCTTGGCCATTCGGGGGAGCGCTCCCCGAGGCGGGCAGTTTCTTTGACATCACGATTTCCGCGCCGCCCGTTCTGCCGGAAACCACATCGAACTCGTCCATGAAAGCACGCATCAGGAAGATCCCGCGGCCGGAGGTGCTCAGCAGATTTTCCTCGGCGAGCGGGTCCGGAACATCGGAGAGCCTGAAACCCAGGCCCTCGTCCAGTACGTGAATAATCATCCTGTCCGCCGTGAGCTCGATGGCAAGATGGATTTTCTTGTCGGGGCGCTCCTGGTTCCCATTGACGCTCTCGACTTGCGTCTCCAGCGTCATTTCGAGGTGCTTGGTGTCGGAGGCCATCTTTTGTGTTGCAGCCGCCCCAGGAGCCCCTAATGTGAGCGCTCTATGGGTAACATAGCAACGGAAAGCGAGTCAATGGCGCAAGCCGGCCATCCCTCATATACGTTAGATGCTATGCGCGGCAAGTAGGCAACCGCGGCCGCCGGGAACGCCAATCTCCCGATTGGCGATCTGAATTGACGAACGTCACATTCCAATTGCAATTGATATGCGCTGTTGGATCTCAGGCCCAGTACGACCGATCCAGCGTGCGATACTGGATGGCCTCGCTGAGATGCCTTGGCTCTATGCCTCCCCCGCCATCCAGGTCCGCGATCGTGCGCGCAACCTTCAGAATGCGGTCATGGGCCCGCGCGGAAAGCCCGAGCCGCGTAATCGCGTTTTCCAGTAATTTTTCGCCTTCAGGCGAAATCGCGCAGTGCTTGCGGATCATCTTCGGCATCATCTGCGCGTTCGCATAAGTCTTTTTCTCGCTTTGAAACCTTTCGAGCTGCCTGTTTCGCGCCGCGATCACCCGTTGCCTGACGCAAGCAGAATCCTCCGCGGAAGACGGCGCTCGCAGCTCCTTGTACTTCACGGCGGGAACCTCGATGTGAATATCGATGCGATCCAGCAGCGGGCCCGAGATTTTCGAAACGTAGCGCTGAATCATGGGAGGCGTGCAGTGGCACTCCCGCGTCGGGTCGCCGAAATAGCCGCACGGGCAGGGATTCATCGCCGCCGCCAGCATGAACCGTGACGGAAACGTCACCGAGATAGCGGCGCGCGAAATGGTCACGGCCCCGTCTTCGAGCGGCTGCCGCATGACCTCCAGGACATTTCGCTGAAATTCGGGCAGTTCGTCCAAAAACAGCACGCCGTTGTGCCCCAGCGACACTTCCCCCGGACGCGGCACGGCGCCTCCGCCAATCAACCCTGCATCGCTGATGGTGTGGTGTGGAGAACGGTACGGCCGTGTGCCTACCAACCCACGGCTGTCCTCCAGCACGCCCGCCACGCTATGGATGCGCGTCGTCTCGATGGCTTCCTCGAGCGACATCGGCGGCAGGATCGTGGGGATGCGCTTCGCCAGCATGGTCTTCCCCGCGCCGGGCGGCCCGATAAACAAAATGTTATGCCCGCCGGCGCAGGCCACTTCCAGCGCGCGCTTGGCGGCTTGCTGCCCGTGCACATCGCGCAAGTCCACCGAGTACTGCGCCGCCTCGGAGAGCATCTGCCGCGCATCCACCTTTACCGGAGTGAACGACTCCGGCGAATTCACCAGGTCCACGGCTTGCGGCAGCGACTTCAATGCATACACGTCCACGCCTTCCACCACCGCCGCTTCCTTCGCATTCGCTTCCGGAACTGCAAGCGACTTCAACCCGAACTCCCGAGCCGCCAGCGCCGCCGACAGTGCTCCGCGCACCGAGCGCACGCTTCCATCCAGCGACAACTCCCCCAGAAACATCATCTTGTCCAGTTGCTTGCCAAAAAATTGCCCCTGGCAGCCCACCAGCCCCAGCGCCATCGGCAGATCGAATCCCGACCCTTCCTTGCGCACATCGGCGGGCGCCAGGTTGATCGTCACGCCCTGCCCGTGAGGAAATTCGAATCCGCAATTTCTCAGCGCGCTCTTAATCCGCTCGCGGCTCTCCTTGACCGCGTTGTCCGGCAGCCCCACCACATTGAAGTCCTGCATCCGCGCCGATCCCACGTCCACCTCGACCTCAACGAGGTATGCGTCAATCCCGTACACCGCAGCACTCTGCGTCTTGAAGAGCATTGTGAAGGCATGCGCCCCAGCTCTGCCGGGGGTCAAAAGGGAAGCGGCAATCTCCGCGCGCAGCATAAATCAATCCACTAAGATACGCCAGCGATACTCCTGACCTCCGCATCGGCTTCCGGTGTCGCCCTACGCATGCCGCCATCTCCGGCACCAAGATTCCTATTATGAAGAGACCTCACTCAACCGTCTTGGCGGTGGCATTCGGAGCCTTACTTGGTCTTGCATCGTCCGGAGTACTGTCCGCGCAACGAACTTCTCACCCAGGGAGTGAGCCGTTTACGCCAACTCGGATGGACTGGTTAATCGTCGAGCTGCAAGCGTGCTGCCGCCACGATGGCCTGTCGGTAGAGGGTTTTGACCTTCAGTTCACAAACCCAGACCCTGAAACTGTTCTCATTTACGTGACCTACCTTCCAACCGTTGACCGTGCCGCGATGAGTGTCACGATCGATTCAGTGAAGAGGGTCGTCGATATCAAAGCTAGGAGCTACGGTTGGCAGAACTGGGTTAAGGTAAGAGAAGATGTACACATGGGGAGCGGCCGCCAATAACTCGATGACAGTCAAGAGCAGCGATTTCAGAATCTCAGATACCGTGCGGGCAGCGTTCCGCTGCGACGGAGAATCGGTCACCGTTCAAATCATATGTGCGAACAAAGCCGCCGGCTCTCCTATGACCTACACGTGCGAAGAAGCGGTTGCACTTGGAAACCGAATTATTGAATCTGGCTCCTGGGACGAGTTTCCAGTGAGTGGAATTCCAGTTGATGGCCTGAAGAATTTTGGCCACGCGCTTCGCAAGTACGGGCTGGACGGAGGCTAAAGTAGGTATCCTCGCAAGGTCTCGTCTCCGATCTCAGCGGAACTCAAGGTTAGCACTGAACAGCGGGCGGGTGGCCGCCACGCGATCCGCCAAAACGCCTCTGGGTGGCCCATCCCTTTCTGCGGTTTGTGCAGAAAGGGTGGGGCTGCCTTGCGCTAGCCGCTGTTTCTTATCTACTTGACTCAGGCCCCACACCGCACCGACATCAACCGCCCGAGCAAAAACCTAGAACCTTATCGCGTCCAGCACTGCGCAACACCGACAACTTCCTCTTGACGAGCCCCTATTTCTCTGGTATAGTAGCTTCTGGGTACAATTGCAGCTAATTTCCGTCCTCGTCTGTGCCCACCTACGACTCGCAACAATGTGCACAATTTTGGTGCAACGTAAGTCCCTTTAGATGCAACACTTCCGGCCCCCCTCGTATGTGTTGCAAACAAAGGACTTGCGCAATACTTAAGTCCCTTAGATGCAACACTTACAAAAAACATGGGGGTACAGGGGAGCGTTGTTGGTGGTTAACCAGGAGATGAGGATTCCTGTCCCGCCTACCACGACTCCTGTCGGTGCCCTGCCGCCGCTCTTCTTCTTGCAAGGAACCAGCATCAACCCGGTCGCCGATTCCCTCGCACAACCGGCAATTGCACCTTCTTATCTAACCCTTTTGTTTAGAATGAATTGCGCACTCTTTGGCGCAACGGCGCCGTCATAACCTCTTTGTTTTCTGATGGTTGCGCACTCTTTCGATCGTGACGGGGGGTGGGGGGTATCTCTGGCCAGAAGCCTAAAGAATTACTTTAACCTGAATCCCGATGCCGGGTGGAGCGGAGGACCGAATATTGTGCGTCCGTTCTCTTGCACAAGTACCAGGAAAGCGACCGAAGACGGGGAGGCTACTCTTTGCCTCTCAAACGGCTTTTCTTGCCATTTTCCAGCAAGGCGCTGATGGCGTTCACCAGCGCCGCGCCGCTCGCGCGCAACTCGCCGATGCGGTCTCGCGCCACCTGCTCGAGCAGCTTCTCGCCCCGCGGCAGCAGCGCCACCAGCACGCGCCTGCGGTCATCCCGGCTGCGGCTCCGGCGCACGTATCCATGCGCCTCCAGCCGGTCGATCAACTCCACGGTGCTGTGATGCTTCAGCGCCAGCCGGTCCGCCAGCGCCCGGATGGTAGCTTCTTCGCCTTCGGGAAGGCCGCGGATCGTCAGCAAGAGCAGATACTGCTGAGGCTCCAGGCCCGCCTTCTGCGCCACCGCGTCCCCTTCGCGGACGAACTTGCGAATGAGGTAGCGGAGTTCCGCGAGGGCCTGGTATTCCGCCGTGGTGATTTCTTTTGCCACGAAATAACTATATCGCAATGCGATATATTCTGCCACTCAAGCGCCTCCGTGGATTCTTTCGGAATTTGCATCTCCGCAAGCACTTGTAGGGGCGCAGCATGCTGCGCCCCTGTTTGGCAATCAGTTGACGCCATCGCCGCTCTCGATTCGTGTGGAAACGTTGAGGTGAGAAATTGCTTGGTAGAAAATCCGGGTTACAGCGGTTTGCGAAACGATTTCTGCGTTTTGTAATGCTCGTAGCCGTTGCGTTCGTAAAACTTGTGCGCGCGCTCGCGAATTACGTTGGAACGGACCGACATGCTTTTGCATCCGTGTTCGCGCGCCCAATCTTCGGCGGCGGCTAGCAGTTGCGCCCCCGCTCCCAGGCTGCGCTGCCCTTCTGCAACGACAAGCCCGTTCACTTCCGCGCGGATTTCAACCTCCAACAGCGGCTGCTTGCTCACATGCACCCAGCCGATAACTCCCGCTTCGAGTGAATCTGCCACGAATACGGCGTGCTGCGAGGACGGCTTGATTCCCTGCAACCTCTTGCTCATCTGTGCTGGCGTCGCCGGATACCCGAGCTGGCCCGCGAGTACGGCAATCTGCGCTGCATCAGCGCTCCTCGCGCGACGGATCTTCATCGCTTTGTCCCGGCCAATGTATGTCATCTTGTTCAAGCCGTTTCCCCTGGCGGCCGCTTTTGCACGGCGGCACTCTTCAATTCGCGCAGCGCGTCCGCGGCAATCCAGCACTCGGTTTTGTGCGAATTGCTGCGGTTAAAACGTTTTTTCGGAATCGAGGAGGATCGTGACCGGGCCTTCATTGACCAGCTCCACGGACATCATCGCCTGGAAAATACCGGTTGCGACGTTCACGCCAAGCGTGCGAAGCACTTCGCAGAATTCTTCGTAGAGAGCTTTGGCTTGTTCCGGCGACGCCGCTGAGATAAAGCTTGGCCGCCGCTGCCCGTGCGCATCGCCGTAAAGCGTGAACTGCGAGACGACCAGCGCGCTGCCTTTCACATCCAGCAGCGACCGGTTCATCTTACCCTGCTCGTCTTCGAAGATGCGCAGGTTCGCGCACTTTTCCGCCATTGATGCAGCGACAGCTGACGTATCTTCGCGGCCGACGCCGAGCAGAATCATCAGCCCGGCGCCAACCTCGCCCGCCACGCGCCCTTCGACCGTTACTTTCGCGCGGCTGACTCTCTGGAGAACCGCTCGCATGCAACCGGCTCAGTCTCCGCCCAGTTTCATTGGCTTGCGTGGCAGCAATTCCGGCAGTTGGGCAACATTGTAGGCAAACACCGCCAGCACTTGCGCCCCTTCCGTCAGCTCATCCCAACGCACGCGGTCCAGCGTGTCCGCCTGGGAATGGTGCGTCTTGTCGTAATCCGCGCCCTCCTGCACGCACCAGAACCCCGGCACTCCCGCGCCATCGAACGGCACGTGATCGCTCCCGCCTTCGGACCGCAGCGTCGGCTCAGCCAATCCGACGTCCTTCGCTCGAGCCAGCGGATTCAGCGCGCGATCGATCGTCTCTCGCACCGCGTAGTTTCCCATCAGGCCGATGGTCAGAACCTTTCCGGTGCCGCTGTCGTGCACCAGTACTCCGGAGATCTTCTCCAATTCTTTCTGATGCGCCTTCACATAAGCCTTCGAACCGTTCAAACCCTGCTCTTCGCCGGTGAACAGCACGAACCGGATCGTCCGCTTCGGCTTCACGCCCAGCTTTTGCAGCGCACGGGCCGCTTCCAGCACGGCCATCGAGCCCGTGCCATTGTCCGTCGCGCCGGTTCCCAAATCCCAAGAATCGAGATGCCCGCCGACGATCACGACCTCATCCGGTTTCTCAGTGCCCGGCAGGTATTCCCGTCCGATGGCGCTCATGTTCTTCAGTCCGAACCATTTTTCCGAACCTTGCAGCACCGCGCCGACTCCTTCCTCCGCGAAGAATTTCGTTTGTGCCTGCCGCAATTTGAGGTACGCCTCGAAATCAAATGGTTTGCGATCGTCCGGCTTCGGCATCGCCACGGGGATGGTGTCTTCTCCCCACGGCGTCAGCAAAGGATGCCCCGGCGAAACCATTTCCCTCGGGCGCCCGACGATGACGAAAGCTCCCTTCAATTTGCCTTTGTACTGCTGTAAGTCCTCCGGTTTTTCCGCCACAATTCCGATCACCGGACCGCGAACAGTGCCCATAGTGCTGGCCGACCAACCCGCAGTCTCCAGTGTCAGCATGTGGTGCGCTGGAGAAATAACCTGCCCTGTCGCCGGACCGCGCGTCCAGCTATTTGCAATGGTCCATGGCTCCAGTTTCGCATTCGCAAGGCCAAGTTCCTTGAAGCGTTCCATCGTCCAATGACTCGCCTGATCGAGTTGTGGCGAACCGGTAAGCCGCGGACCGATGCGGTCCGCCAGATATTGCAGGTTCGACTTCAGCTCGCCCTGGTCGGCTTTCACCTGCTCCAGAATCTTCGAATCCATCTCCGCGATTGAATCGGGCTTGGGCGGTTCCGCCTTGGCTGCGTCCGCTGACGGCCGGTAGGGCAGTGGGCGCCGCGGCAGCATCGCGGGCAGTTGCGCCGTGTTATACGCCCATGCCGCGAGCACCTGCGCACCTTGGTTGAGCTCGTCCTTCCACACTTTGTCGAAAGTATCCGACTGGCTGTGATGCGTCTGGCTGTATTCTGCACCGTCCTGAACCACAAAGAACCCCGGTACGCCCACATCGTCAAACGACGCGTGGTCTGTTCCGAATGACCTCCGCATGGTCGGTTCAAGCAGCTTCAGTTCCTTCAGCGGTGCAAGCACTTGGTCTACGATTTCTCGATTCTGATAATTGTCGTGCAATCCGAGCGTCAGCACGCGGCCCGTGCCCGTATCGTGAACCAGCACGCCCGAGATCTTCTCCAGCTCATTTCTGTGGGCGTCCACGTACTTCTCGGAGCCGACAAGCCCCTCTTCTTCACCGGTGAAAAGCACAAACCGGATTGTTCGCTTCGGCTTCGGATTCAATTTCGCCAGAGTTCTCGCCGCTTCCAGGACTGCCATCGAGCCCGTTCCGTTATCCGTCGATCCGGTGCCGAGGTCCCACGAATCCAGGTGCGCGCCGAGGATCACCACCTCGTCCGGCTTCTCGCTCCCGCGAATCTCCGCCACGGTGTTGTAGACATCCATGGGCTTGTCGCCGAAGGAGTTCGTCATTTCGATTTCGACTTCCACTTTCCCGTGCTTCTGCATGCGGAACAGCATCCGGTATCCCTCTCCGGTGATAAATGCTGTCGGGATCGCGCCGACATCGAACTTTTCCCCGCCGATGCCGGTCATGTTCAGCAGGCCGTGCGGCTTGTTCGAATCGCGCAGCACCGCCGCGACACCTTCCTGCTTGAAAAACTCGTTTCTCGCGCGCGCCACTTCTTGAAACGCGGCGAAGGGCGAAGGTACCGGCGGCTGTCCCTGCACCGGTGGCGGCGTCTGCATCGGGCGAATGAATTCCGCGTCTGGAGTTTCCGGCTTCGGCGGAGAAAGGCTCGCAGGCTCCTGGTAGATGACGATCGCGCCCTTCAGCTTCCCGCGAAACTTTTCAAAATCCTCTTTCGTTTTCGCGTCAAAGTACAATGCCGGCCCGCGCACTACTCCGTTGGTGCCGGGCGACCATCCGGCCGATGCAATCGTCAGCAGATGTTCCGTTGGACTCACAATGCGAGCGTGCGCCGTCCCGCGCGTCCAGGAATGCGCAATCGTCCATGGCTCCAGGTGTACGTTGGTCAGGCCGTACTCGCGGAACTTGGCCGCGGTCCAATCGCTGGCCTGCTTCAGTTGCGGCGAACCCGTCAGCCGCGGCCCTATCTCGTCCGACAGATACTCCAGGTTATCCATTGCCTGGCTGTGATCGTGGATCTCGCTTAATATCTGCGCGTCCGCCGCAGCGAACGCATTGCTATCATCAGCCCCAGGCTTCGCCGACCCCGCCCGCACTCCGGCCAGGACAAGCACCGCAACACACACAACCATTGCCACTCGACGCGAGTTCATTCGATCTCCCTCGAAGTCTTCAACAAGATTTCACTGAAAGAGTTTCAGCATCCTCGCAAAGGCAATTCCACTCGGTTTCCACCATGGCCGTGCGGTCCACTCTCTGGACTTGTTCTTATAGACGTGCGGAGCCTCTCTTTTCGTTTCGCCGTTTTTCAGCGACTCTCGGCTCTCACCGTGATTTCCCATTTCTTCTCAACGATTTCTCAGCGTACTCTGCGTCTCTACGTTTCGTCTTTCTTCCGTTTTTCCCCGGTAGCGGCAACGCCGCAATTCCGCGCGGTGAGCGCTGGCACCTGGGACAAAAATAACTGCTTCGCCCCGCAACAATCGCGCGCCGGATCGGCGCCTTGCAGCGATAGCAGTTTTTCCCTTCGCGTCCGTACGCCCGATGGTGCCGCTGATATTCTCCCGGCTCGCCTTCCGCGTCAAGAAAATCGGAAATTGAAGATCCGCGCAGCACGATCGCTTTCTGCAAAATGTCTTGCAGCACGCGCCGCAATGTCTCCGCTTGTTTCCGGGTTAGCTTGGCTCCCAGCCGCGCCGGATGGATCCTGGCCCGCCAAAGGCTCTCATCCGCATAGATATTGCCAACGCCACGCAGCACGCTCTGGTCCAGCAGCAGCGCCTTGATCCGCGCGCGCCGTCCGCAAATCCGGTTCGCGAATTCCTCCTTGCTCACTTCCAGCGGGTCGGCGCCGAATCCGGCCAGCTCTTTGGCGAGCGAGGCTTTGGTCAGGTAGGCGATGCGGCCAAAACGCCGCGCATCGGTGTAGCGCAGTTCGCGCCCGTCATCCAGAAGCAGGCAGACGTGAGTGTGTTTCTCCAGAGGTTGCCCCGCCGGACTCGGCGCAATCTGGCCCGTCATTCCCAGATGCACGAGCAGCGACGCGGGAGCCGCATCCCCATTTGTGGCGACGCGGGATTCTCCATGCACCGCCGATAGCCGCAGCAGCATGAATTTACCGTAACGCTCGACCGCTTCGATCTGGCGGCCCGGCAAGTGTTGCTCCAGCGCGGCCGGATCGTCGATAAAGTCCGTCTTACCCAGCGTGACAGAAAGGATCCGCCGCCCGAGAATCGCTTGCCGCAATCCTCGCGCTACCGTCTCGACTTCGGGAAGTTCTGGCATGGGAGAACCGAACCCTCAAAATAGCACACCACTGCAACCAATTCTCTCCGCAAGCGATCTCAACGCGTTCAACGATTTGTTCGTCAGCTTTTCAGAAAAAACCAGAAAACGAAGAGGTAACAATCGCGATTGAAAGGGCGCAGCGGTGCTGCGCCCCTACAAAGAGAATCGCGCCTGAGCTACTTCTTGTGATAATTCGGATAGGGCGGGTGCTCCGGGATCAGCACGGGGCTCTTCTTCAGCGCCTCCAGCGTGACCTCCACTGCCTTCTCGAGTTGCCGGTCGTGCCCCGCCGCAACCGAAGCCGGATCGTTTTCCACTTCAATATCCGGCGCGATTCCGTGGTTCTCCACTTCCCATTCGCCTTTTAGGCCGTAGATGGCCACGCGCGGCGCCGTCACGAAACCTCCGTCCATCAGCGGCGGATAGCCATAAATTCCCACCAGCCCGCCCCAGGTGCGCGTGCCGACCAACGGCCCAATTTTGTCCTGCTTGAACATCCACGGCAGCGCATCACCGCCCGATCCGGACATTTCGTTGATGACCATCGTTTTCGGACCATAGATTTGCGCGAGCGGCGAGCAGAACGCTTCCCCCTCGCGCGAAATCGCGCAGTTTCGCAGCGGGCGCTTCAGCATGTCGATGATGTAGTCCGCCACTTCGCCGCCGTGGTTGTAGCGCTCGTCGATGACCGCGCCTTGCTTGCCAACCTGCGCAAAGTAGAAGCGGTTGAAATTGAGCCAGCCGCCGACCGCCGTGTCCGGAACGTGCACGTAGGCCAGCTTTCCTCCGCTTAGCTCGTCCACCTTGCGCCGGTTGTCTTCTTCCCAAGCGCGGTTGCGCAGCGCGAACTCGCTCGGCAACGGCACCACCGTGACCTCTTTCGCGTCTTTGCCGTCCGCGTTCGGGCCCACGTTGATTTTTATTTGTTTTCCCGCAGTATTCTCAAAGAAGCTGTAGACCTCTGCCGGCGGCCGAACCTCGCGCCCTTCCACTTCCAGCAAATAATCGCCCGGCTTCACATCCACACCCGGCTGCGTCAGCGGCGCGCGCAGTTCAGGGTTCCAGTTCTCTCCGTTGTATACTCGGGCAAAGCGGTAGCGGCCGTTCTCGATCTTGTAGTCTGCGCCGAGCAATCCCCCCTTCACGTGCTTCGGCTCCGGCACATCACCGCCACCCATGAACATGTGGCCGATGGTGATCTCTCCCAGCATTTCGTCGAAGAGGTAGTTCAGGTCCCCTCGTCCTGCCAAACCTTTCAGATAGGGAGCGTATTTCATCTCCGCGGCATGAATGTCCAGTCCGTGGTGATGCGGGTCGTACAGGAAGTCGCGCTCGATGCGCCAAACCTCGTGGTACATCTGGTTCCATTCGGCGCGCGGGTCGACGTAGACCTCCATCTCATCCAACTTCAAGCCTCCCTCTCCGGGCTTCGGCGCAGCGGCGGTCGCGGCGATGAACCATCCCGGCCCCTGGCGGTACAGCACTTTTTCGCCATTGGCGGAAACCGCGAAGCCGTTGATCCCGCCGAGGAACGGCTCGGTCTTGCGCGTTGTAAGATCGAATTTAGAAACCGTTACCGGCGCGGGCTCCCCGAAACGCGGCACGTCCACAATCTCGGAGAGGAACAACGTCCCAGCCTTGCCTGTGTCCAGGCTCACATAGTTCGCGGCTTTGATCGGCAAGGAAACGATCCGCTGTCCGATCCCATCCAGGTCGATCGTGACCTTGACGGCTTCCTCCTTCTTCTCGCCTTCCTTACCCTTCTCTCCCTCTTTGTTCTTGTCGGCTTCTTTGCCTTTGTCTCCGCCCGCCGAATCTTTCTTCTCTTCAACCGCTTTTTCTTCGTCGCTTTGCGGCACCACCGGCGAGGGATCGCCCTTCTTGAGCACCGCTGCGTAAACACTTCGTAGAACCGGATGCTGGAAGCTCGACAAATCCAGCCAGCCCGCGGAAAGTCCCACATCCGTGCTTACGGCGAAAAACAGCGACTTCCCGCCCTTATCGAATACCGGATAGCGCGCGTCGCTGATCCCGTCCGTGATTTGCGATTCTTTGCCGGTCTCTACCGAGTACACGAAAACGGCCCGCAAATGATTCTCGAGCAGCTTGGCGTACGTCAGCCATTTGCTGTCCGGCGACCATGACTCAGCGAATCCAGACGTCGGATCATCGTAGCGATCCGTCGTCACTTTTAACGGAGCGCCCTTTTCCACGTCGACATACCACAGGTTCAGCCGCTTGTCGGTGTAAGCAATCTTCTTGCTGTCCGGCGACCACAACGGCGTGTAGAAATACGACGGAGGATTGCCCAGACTGATCTTCTTCACGACCTTGGAGCCCGATTGATCGGCGATGTGCAACGCATACTCGCCGGACTCATCCGAAAAATAAGCGATCGATTTCCCGTCCGGCGACCACGCCGGACCGCGCTCAGCCACCGCTGCTGTGCGCGTCAAATTGCGGATATCGCCCTTTTCTCCAGGGGCCGTAAGAATTTCACCGCGGGCTTCGAACACGGCGCGCGCGCCGGTCGGCGAAATCGCCGCATTCTGAATCTTGTCGCCCACCTTCTCGTAGTGCGGCCGCGTCGCCGGCAGGTCTCCGGCGATTCGAATGCTTACCTTCTTCGATTTGCCGCTCGCCGGATCAAATAGAAAAATCTCGCCAAACTGTTCGTAGACCAGCGCGTCCGGTCCCGCGGAAAGCGACTTGAAATCGAGCCCTTTGTTCTCCACCACCTGTTTCACGGCCTTCGTCTTGGTGTCGTACGCGAAGAGCGTCGCTGCCCCGTTGCGGTCGGAAAGGAAATAGACGGTGTCGTTGAACCAGACGGGATGCGAGTCATTCGAATTCTCGCGCGGCACTTTTTCCAGCGCCAGGTCGCTCAAGCGCACGATGTAGATTGGCGTGGTCTGCCCTCCGCGATAGCGCTTCCAGGACGTCTGCCAGATTTCGTTCGGCACATAGGCGATTCGCGTCGCGTCCGGAGAGAACCACGCGGCTTCCCCACGCCACATCGGCAGAACTTCTACCGGGCCGCCTTCGGGGGCGACCGTGTACAGACGATCGAAGTCCGCGTAGGCTTCGCGCGCCGAATGAAACAAAATGCGTTTTCCGTCCGGCGTCCATCCCGCTGCGATATCGGCTGCGGGATGCCAAGTCAGCCGCCGCGGCTCGCCCCCTTCCGCCGGCATGACGAACACATCCACATTCCCGTCGTACTGGCCAGTGAACGCGATCCATTTTCCGTCCGGCGAAAACACCGGCAAGCCTTCGTGTCCGCCCGTGGTCAATTGCCGGGCATCGCCGCCGTCACGCGGCACACTCCAGAGGTAGCCGCCATAAGCAAAAACCACGTGAGTCTTGCTTACCGTAGGAGAATGCGCCAGCAGAGGCGTCTCTTCCGCCGCGCCAGCCACCGCCGCAAAAGCCAGCAAAATACCGATCAGAATCGCGATTCGAAAGCGCATGCTTCCTCCCGGAGAAGATTCAACCGTTACTTGGAAATGATGCAAGAGCCGGCAGCGTGGCCGTACTTCAAAATCATCTCGTGCTTTGGGACCCACCACCACGCAGAACCCACGTTGTCAGATGCAAGTAGTGCCAAAAATGTTTTCAGAAAATGAGACTGATTCACGGTAGGAGCGCGAATACCCGAACTGGCCCGCCGGAGCCGCCCTCCAGCTTGATCGGCGCAACGATTAAAAACGCGGCCGTTTCGGGCAATTCGCTCAGGTCGGCCAGGTTTTCAAGGTGATACAGACCTGCTCCCAACGCCAGGTGATGCACCGAATAGTCGCTCGACGCTCCATAATCGATGCTGAGCGTGTCGCAGCCCAGCCCGCTGACTTTGCGCCCAATCAGCAGCTTCGCCGCCTCCGGCGAGAACCCCGGGAAATGCATCTTGCCCTGCGCATCCTGATTCCGGTACTTCTGCGCATCCGGCCAGCGCGACGCCCATCCCGTCCTCAGCAGCACAATCGCGCCTTCTGGAATCCGCCCGTGCCGCTTCTCCCATTCTTCGACGCGTGCGGCGGGAAGCTGATAATCCGCATCCTTAGCACTCTCGGCGCGGACATCGATCACCACTGCTGGCCCGAACAATTGCTTCGCGGGGATTTGGTCAACCGTCGTCTTCCCCGGCGGAAAGTGCGCCGGCGCATCCAGATGCGTCCCGTAATGCTCCAGCATCCAGAAGCTCCGCGTGAAGTAGCCGTTTTTCTCGACGCTCGCGTTGACCTTCGCTTCGAAGTACTTCTCATCCCCCGGCCACGGCACCAGCTTGTCGTTTATCGCGTAACTCAGGTCGAGCACGCGCGTCTTCCCGGAGGGAACACCTTCAAGCATCGGACCATGTTGCATATTCTGTAAGAGGAGCGTAGAAAGGGCAGCAAAACAAACGACAAAAAGACTGGAGCGGCCAAAGGCAGCCATCTCTCACCTCAGTTCACTTTGCAGCAAACGGCCCGCTCACAGCTCCGGGTTCAGTTGTGGGGCAGCTACTGTGCGCGCGCGTGGCATCAGGGCAGCGGAATTCCCGGGGTCGCGACGATCCCCGCCATGCGCAGGATTTCCTGATACTCCAAGTCGGTGAGCATCGAAATAATGAACCGCACATTCTTCAGCAATTTCATTTTCTTCAGTGCGGGATTCGCGCGCAGCTCCGCCAGGGACACCTGCCGGGGCAACTTTTCGAAGGCGCGCAGGTCCGCGACCAGATTTTTTCCCTTGAGGTCGTGCGGGTCCGGGTATGGGTCTCGCGTGACTTCGGCGATCGAATACAGCGTTCGCACCGGGGCCGAGTGGTAGCACAATACCCGGTCGCCCTTGCGCACCTGTTTCAGCGCGCGAATCGCGTCGGGCTTCGCCCCAGCACCGTGCCACATCTCCTTGCCCTTTACGAAGAGAGTGTCCCAATGATAGTGGTGTGGGTCGGCGCTGAAGATCCAGTAGTGTCGTTGAACAGTCGTTATCGCCATCGAGGCTTCGAGTCCGCAGCAATATACACGCTGGCATCCAAAAAGCGAAACAAAATATGAGGGTTAGAAGAAATGGAGCCTTAGAGGTGGGATCAGGCCCGGGCGGCCATGTTTTGGAAAAATCAATACAACCGCTTTGTTTTCAATTGTTTATAGAAAACTAGCCTGCATCCACGAAAATATCTTCTCCGCGAACCTCAAGGGCGTAGCAATCCACCCCCACTGTCGGATTCTGGCTAATCTTGCCGGTGGTCACGTCGTACTGCCAGCCATGCCAAGGGCAAGTCACTTTGTTTCCGTCCATAACTCCTTGGCCCAGTGGCCCGCCCCGATGCAGGCAGGTGTTGTTGATGGCGTAGAACTTGCCGCCCACATTGGCCAGGGCAATTGCTTTGCCCTCCACCTGAAACTCCCGGATCGTTCCCGGCGTGATCTCATTCGTTTTCGCTGCTCGCGCATACGCCATCTCTTCTTCGCTCTCCTCTTCCCTTCCGTCTCTGTGCTCTCCGTGCTCTATGCGTCCTCTGTGTTAAATTCTTTCTTTGGTCTTTTCTTTCTTCTAGATCCGCCCTCTCTCTTCTCTATCGTGGCTCCGGCGTTTGCGCCACCATCACTCCCTTTTTGAACTCTTCCACCATCTGCGGCCGCAGGCGCACTTCGGTGGGCCGCTTCGCCAGCGTCATCTGATCGATTTTGTCCTGCAGCTTCAACAGCGCGAAGAAAAGGGCTTCCGGCCGCGGCGGGCATCCTACAACGTACACGTCTACCGGTATGATGCGATCCACGCCTTGCAAAACCGAGTAAGCGTTAAAGGGTCCACCCACGCTGGAGCATGCTCCCATCGAAATGCACCACTTCGGGTCCGGCATCTGTTCCCACACGCGCTTCAGCACCGGCGCCATCTTCAGCGTCACCGTGCAGCCCAAACGTCAGCGGCCAGATCGCGCTCTTCCGCGCCCAGTTGAACACGTAGTCCACCGACGTAATCATGAAATTCTTTTCGAACCGTTGGTCTAGTACGCCCATAGGTCGGTCCTTCCTTGGTTACGCCGAGTATATTCACCGTTTTCTCTGGAGTCAAAAACTCTCTGACGCGGCCAGGCGCGAGGCGGGTGCACCGACCTCATCTCGATTTTGCCGCCAGTTGTTGCGCCAGGGCGCGCCCGATGCCGGACCCCGCCCCCGTCACCACGGTTACCCCGGTACTTAGAAATGACATTAGAATGCCTCGACGCGAGGATCGGCGGCCGGGCTTGCCGGAAAGACCGCTGCCCGGGCCACTCATATCACAGTTTTTCGGCAGGAGCCACGCGTTCCGAGAAGAGGGGCCTGCCTTTTCTGAGCTTAAGGGAAGGAATGCTCCATCCAGGCCAACCAGGCCTCGATTCGAAGGGTTAGCCGCTCACTTTTGTCCCGTAGAGGAGAAGCGCGCCTTCCGCCTTGAAAGCGCGCAGTTGTTCCGCGTCCCGGAACCACCGGCCCGTGTAGACTTCCGGCGACGGGGATCGATCCACGATGCGCTCGTGCGCGATGTTCGTGAATCCCGCATCACGGAACAACCCACCCCATTCCTCGCCGGAGAAAAGATGCGTTGGGACCGCGAGGAGATTTCCCCACTGGTGGCAGTGCGGATTGTCGCGGTAATAGTTGATCAGGATCCACGCCGAGCCCCCATCGCTGAGAACCCGAAAAATATCTTTGATGCCCGCCGCGGGATCGGGCCAGTAATACGAAGATTCCACGGAAATCGCGTGAGAGAAGAAATTTGGCTGCCAGGGAATTTGCGCAACTTCCCCCGCGACGAACATCAAATTGTCGAAGTCCACGCTGGCGCGCCGCGCGTGGCGGATCATTTCGTCCGAAATATCCATCCCCACCGCGCGGCCATCGGGCACTAATTTCGCCAGCCGCCGCGACAGCCAGCCCGCTCCGCAGCCTATGTCCAGGACGTTGTCGGTTCGCGCAAGCCGCATCTTCTCCAGCACCGGCAGCGTGATGGGCAAGTGATCTTGCTCCATCCCCTCGCCCCGCCCCGCTTCCGCCCAGCGGTTAAATTCCTCGCGAAGAGAAATCGAGGGATCAGTGGGAGGCATGAGAAGAGAGAGCGAGCCGGTTGCGCACAATCAGTTTCTTTTCGACTGGGTCCACGACAAACCCGAGAACTTCGAGAGCTGTCGCGCCAAGGACCGCCTCCTTGCCCGATTCTCCAAAAGCAACTGGCACCGGAGCTTTTCTTCCGTCAATGATCAATAGCACGGCAGTAGTGTCGCGTTCTAACACGCGGCCATCCGCGAGTGAGAACGGCAAGCGCGAGAAAGCTGTCACGCCAAGCTTTTGAAGGATTTCCCCGGGTATCCATGACAAGGTGGCTCCGGTATCCACGAGTAGCGAGATTTCTTCTGTCCGCCCAGGAGCAGCCAGGCTCGCTAACTTCACTTTCACCTCAAACATTCCCATTGGGGATACCCCAGCTTCGTCAGACGCCTTGCACCTTCGCCAGCAGCTCCACGAACTTCTGTTTGCGTTCCGCCTGGTCGTGGCCGCCTTCCGCATCCGCCATTTGGGTGATGTTCATCGAACAGAATTTCGGCCCGCACATCGAGCAGAACTTCGCTTCTTTGTAAAAATCGTCGGGAAGATTTTCATCGTGCATGGCTTTCGCCGTCGGCGGGTCGAGCGAAAGCTCAAATTGTTTGTTCCAGTCAAACAAAAACCGCGCATAGCTCAAGGCATCATCGCGGTCGCGCGCGCCGGGCCGGTGCCGCGCCACATCCGCGGCGTGCGCCGCGATTTTGTAGGCAATTACGCCCTGCTTCACGTCTTCCGCATTCGGCAACCCGAGGTGCTCCTTCGGGGTGACGTAGCACAGCATCGACGCGCCGTGCCATCCGATCATCGCCGCGCCAATCGCGCTGGTGATGTGGTCGTACCCCGGCGCAATATCTATCACCAGCGGCCCCAGCGTGTAGAACGGCGCCTCGTGGCACCACTCCATCTCCTTGTCCACCTGCTCCTTAATCTTGTCCAGTGGCACGTGCCCCGGCCCTTCAATCATCACCTGAACGTCGTGCTCCCAGGCCTTCTTCGTAAGCTCGCCGAGCACTTTCAACTCCGCGAATTGCGCTTCGTCGCTGGCGTCCGCGATGCACCCCGGCCGCAGTCCATCGCCAAACGAAAAGCTCACGTCGTGCTTCTTGAAAATCTTGCAGATCTCCTCGATGTTCTCGTAAAGAAAATTCTGCTTCTTGTGGTGCTCCATCCAGTGCGCCATCAGCGACCCGCCACGGCTCACAATTCCCGTAATCCGCTTGCGCACCAGCGGCACATGCTCGCGCAGCACGCCCGCGTGAATCGTCATGTAGTCCACGCCCTGCTCGGCCTGCTCTTCGATCACTTCCAGCATCAGGTTAAAAGTGAGGTCTTCCGGGCGCCGCACGCGAGAAATCGCTTCATACACTGGCACGGTGCCGACCGGAACGGGCGAGGCATCTATAATCGCTTTGCGAATGGTGGGAATGTCCCCGCCGGTGGAAAGATCCATCACAGTATCCGCGCCATAGTGCACCGCGTGATGCAGCTTCTTCAGCTCCTCGCTGATATTCGAGCTGGTGGAGGAGTTTCCGATGTTTGCATTGATCTTGCATTTCGTAGCGATGCCGATGGCCATCGGCTCCAGGTTGCGGTGATGGATGTTGGCGGGAATGATGCAGCGCCCGCGCGCCACTTCGCTGCGGATCAGCTCTGGTTCCAGCTTCTCGCGCTTCGCAACGTACTGCATCTCCTCGCTGATGACTCCCTGCCGCGCCAGGTGTATCTGCGAAACGTTCCTCTTACCGTTAGCTCCGGCAACCGCCGCTTCTCGCTTCTCAATCCAACTATCGCGCAGTCCCATAAAACCCCCTCAGTACCCGCCGCAAGTGCTCCGCGATCGGTGACAAATATCCCGAACCGCATTCCTACAGTTTAAAGTGGAATTATGGCACCTGCGAATGACCGCGGCAACCTCGCGAGGCAGCGATTAAAGCCGCGGCTGGCGCATCGGCTCAGCCGAATCGCTCCTGCACAGCGCGGAAGAATCCAGTTCGCGGCAGCACGTGTACCCGCTCAGCGCCATCGTCAAGTCCAGATCGGCAGCCAGATTCAGCAAAACATCCCGCACCCCTTCTTCACCCGCCACCGCCAGACCCCACAGATACAAGCGCCCGAGGAGCACGGCTCCTGCGCCGAGCGCGAGCGCCTTGAAAACATCCGCCCCGCGACGAATCCCGCTGTCGAACAGTACAGGAACGCGCCCATTCACTTCGCGCACCACACCCGGCAGCGCGTCAAGTGCTCCAATCGCGCCGTCCACTTGCCGCCCGCCGTGATTCGAAACGATAAGCGCATCCACACCGGCATCCAGCGCTAGCGCCGCATCGTTCGAATGCAGAATCCCCTTGAGGATGATGGGAACACGCGTGTGCTGCCGCAAAAACCCAATGTCCTTCCAGGTGAGCGTCGTATTCGAAAACAAACTGCCCCACAGCTGAATCGCCGCCGTGGGACTCTGCTCCGGCGACTGCGCCAGCAGCCCGCGAAAAACCGGATCGCTGAAATAGTTCGCCAGCCCCTGCCCCAGCATAAATGGCAAGTACCCATGCTGCAGGTCCCGCTCCCGCCACCCGAGTATGTTGGTATCCAGCGTCACGACCAATGCCGAATATCCCGCGTGTTCCGCGCGCTGCAGCATGCTGGCTGTCAGCTCTGGATTTTTCCCCCAATAGAGTTGAAACCACCTCGGCGACTCCGCTACCTTCGCGGCCCGTTGCGCAACCTCTTCCATCGACCGGCTCGACATCGTGCTCATCACAAACGGCAGTCCCAGGGACGCGGCAGCCCGCGAACTCGCCACATCCGCATCGCTACGAATGATTTCCTGCACGCCAACCGGGCCCAGCAGAATCGGCGCCGGCAACCGTGTGCCAAGCACCTCCACGCTCAAGTCGCGCTTCGAAACATCGCGCAGCATTCGCGGCACGATTCGCCAACGGTAGAACGCTTCGCGGTTCGCGCGCATCGTGTCTTCGCCGCCCGCCCCGCCCGCAACATAGTCGTACGCCCGCGGCGCAAGGATTTCCTTCGCCTTTTGCTCCAGCAAATGCAGCGGCACGGGCACAGACGGTTTTCCGCGCCTGAGCCCGAGTGTATAAATCTGCAGCTCGCGCTCTGCACCTGTCGGCATCGCCTGCGGCTCTTTCGAATCGCTCATGTCGAGGCAGGATTATACATGGGAGAGAAGGTGCGACTGGAAACCCGCACCGGCATATCAGAAATTGCACTTGACAGTTGGCGAAACAAAAGCGAATATTGCAGCCCGCTTCGTGCGGGCCTTGCTACGCGCCGCATGGCCTTGACCGCAGGCGGGAGAGAGTAAGATGGCAACCTGGGCGCCGCCGATGACCGGACAAACCCTCCTCGAGCAAGAGCCTGGACGCTTTTCCGAGGCCTTACACCGTTATTGGGGTTACGAATCGTTCCGCCCTGGCCAAGAAAACATTGTTAGGAGCATCGCCGCAGGCCGCGACGCTTGCATCGTCATGCCCACGGGTGGCGGCAAATCACTCTGCTACCAATTGCCTGCCGTGCTCAACGCACAGCGCACCGTGGTGGTCGTCTCCCCGCTGATCGCTTTGATGCAGGACCAAGTCGCGCAACTCGAACAAATGGGCATCCCCGCCGGTTTTCTCAATAGCTCGCTTTCGAACGACGCGCGCAGCCTCATCCTTGGCCGCGCCAGCCAGGGCCACTACCGCCTTCTCTATCTCTCGCCGGAGCGCATCGCCCTCGACGGCACACCTGCCTGGCTTGGCCGCGTGCCGGTTTCTTTCTTCGCCATCGATGAAGCCCATTGCATCTCCGAATGGGGACACGACTTCCGGCCCGAATATCGCCAGCTCAGCCGTTTGCGCGAACTCTTTCCCGACCGCCCCATCGCGGCTTTCACGGCCAGCGCCACCCAGCGCGTCCGCCATGACATCATCGAACAGCTCCGCCTTCGCGATCCCTTCAAACATATCGCCAGCTTTCGCCGTCCCAATCTGCGCTACATCGTTCGCCAATGTGACGCCAGAACGCAAAATGAACTGCTGCTTCGCGCCGCAAAACAAGTCTCGGACGGAAGCGTGATTGTCTACGCTCCGACGATTGCCCGCGTTGGTGACACCGTCGATTTCCTCGAGGAAAACGGCATTGCCGCCATCGGTTATCACGGACAGATGCAGAGCGCTGCAAGACGCGAAAATCAGGA
>WNFI01499588.1_pt1 | contig 29008 bp, 22 predicted proteins | sample 5400471 | NCBI WGS metagenome assembly WNFI01 (sample SAMN13153348, study PRJNA577476) | soil metagenome | isolation source: 100 cm saprolite on Douglas fir-dominated hillslope | place: USA:California | collected 2013-09-17
AGATTGCTGTTGCTGGGTGAGCGAGGTTTCGCTGCCACTGGGCATGACAGCTTTGATGCTAACAGTCTAGTAATTGTTACTCTGCGACAGGCCACTAGTACGCGTTTTCATCTCTCAGAGCAGTGACCACGGTGCGAGCGATGATCTGTATATCCAGGCCAAAACTCCAGTTGTGAATGTAGTACAGATCATATCGGAGCCGGTCAGAGATTGAAGTATTGCCGCGCAGGCCATTGACCTGTGCCCATCCAGTCATGCCGACCTGGCAGGAATGCCGCAGGTTATATTTCTGGATATTGTTACGGAACGTCGCGACAAAATATGGCCGTTCCGGACGCGGTCCCACCAGACTCATCTCTCCGCGAATAACATTAAGAAGCTGGGGCAGTTCATCGAGACTGAACTTACGTAGTATGGCGCCAATCGCGGTGCACCGGGGATCATGCTTGGTCGTCCAAGTCGTGTCGCTCTCGGCGGCGGTGCTGCAACGCATGGTACGGAATTTCAGCAGGGTAAAATGCTTTCCATGTCGGCCAACTCGTTCCTGCCGAAATAACATCGGGTCCGAAGGAGAACTCAGCTTGACGAGCAATGCAATCGTCAGAAACACAGGGCTCAGAATCACCACGCCGAGGATTGCGAAAACCAGATCAAAAGTCCTTTTCAGCACGGTATAAGCAAAGCTTTCAACCGGGGAAATGGCTAGATTCATCATCTGCAACCGGCCAACCTGAAACAACTTCTCGCGTACCGAGAGCCGCGGCCCGAGGTCTAAGATGGCTCGGACGGGTCTCCCGAGATTTTGCAGGCTCTCGAGAACGGAGGAAACCTGCAAGTAACGCTGGGCAGGTATGGCAACCACAACCTCGTCAAAGACCAGCCTCTCAAGATGTAGCGGCTCCGTGGCACTAATCACCGGAGCATCCTGAACCAGCACTGGTTGCCCTGGAAGTTGCAGGTAAGCTTGAATTTCGCAATCAAAAAACGGGATGCGGCGCAGGAGTTTAACGCTTCTTCGCGCATACTGGTCGGTTCCGACGACCAGTATCTTTTCACACTTACGAGGCCAGGCCGATGAAGCCGAGGTGAATCGCAAGAAGTTTCTGGTTGCCACTACGCCAAGAAACAAGATCACATTGCTGAGAAGGACGAACATCCGCGAAATAATCAACTGCTTGGCGAAAACAAGCAACGCGGTTTGCAAAAGCAGAGTAACAAAGCAGGAAAGAAACGCGGCCCGGATTCCGGTGTACTCCCAGAATAGATCCGCAATTGACGAAGCCTTGTAGTAATTGGCGGCGACAACCCAGACAAATTCAGTAAACGCCAGCAGGATCAGGTAATACTGCCGGGCTACACTGTTAACATCTTGGAGCCACACGTTGCCAAATCGGATATACGCCGCCATCCCGAAGGCGAACAAGGGGAGTACGTAAACAAGGGCGCGTAACAAGAAGTTATAGTAGTAGACCCGCGAAATCACCTCTTGCTCCTTGGTCCCGACGGTTCCCCTTCCGTGGACGACGGAAGGCACGAGCTGCGCCTTTTACCCTGGCCGGCTCGGATGATCGATGCGTGCATTCGGACGACGAAGGCCCCGATTTCGGGCAGGGTTATTCCCGATTCCGGGGGGGTATGTCGATAATCCGATCCCCAATACAGGGATCCGTCACCCCTGAATAAGTTTGTGCATGCGGCTATCTACGGCAAGAATTTGTATCCCATGCCATGCACCGTTCGAAAGTGTTTGGGACGGGCCGGTTCTGACTCCAGTTTCTTGCGCAGCCGCAGAATGTGGTTGTCGACCGTGCGAGTAGACGGATAAGACCGGTATCCCCACACTTCGTTGAGAAGTTCATCCCGAGAGATCACTCTTCGTGCATTCTTGAGGAGATAGGCCAGGGTTCTGAACTCCTGGCGTGTGAGAGCGACCTGCTGCCCCCTGCGATGGACTTCCATCGCGGAAAAACTAATTGTCACGTCCCCATACACCAACACGTCTGAGGGACCCGGATTTCTAGCCACAATAACGAGTCTAGCGTCTGGCTTGTGAACGGGGCGCACGTTGACCTCCTTACCTGTCCGTGTTTCGCCTTTGAGGAAAGCCGTGGAATCACTGGGCGCGACCGTCTGATCGATTTCCAAAACCTCCGTGAGAGGCCCGGAAAAAGAAGAATCCGACACCGTAGCGGATTGCCTTTCAGCTTGATATCCGCGGTTCTGGCGGTAACCCTCGATGTTGGCCTGATCTTTCGTGAGAGCTTCGTTTTGCGAGACCATGTTTGCTACCCCGCGGCTCGTTGGCCGTTTGTTCTGTTGCCTAAGGATCCAATCGCGGACTCCGAGGAATCGTGCTGACCAGTACGACCCTTTCTTACTTCAGATTCAACTTGCCCGTGTGATTGTGCGACCGCTCTACGTTTCTCCTGTTTGCGCTTTGCGAATCGGGCGCCAAGACATTGTTATGACACCAGCAGACCGCCTCCCGAACTTCTGTACACCTCACAGAGCACGGCCTATGCCAAAGGCGGGACCACCCCGAGTGTGTAACCCGTTCAGTTTTAAGAATGGCGGCGGGTACCATGTCCAACGAAATGCCAGCATGTCGAAAAAGACGCCAACATGTCGAAAAATTGCCACGAGCGACCAAATGCGGACAACCACGCTATGTGATCCGTTGAAGTGATCAGCCCCAGGACATATTCGGCGTGGCGCAAAGCCGTCGCGCATCCGCGGTTGGGCAATCCTTACACAATCCGGATATGGATCGCACCGGGACTACACTCGGACCTCTAGAATCGCCCAGATGGGTGGCACACTTTCCCGGGGAGATCTGAACTCGCACGTGAACGAAACGACACCCAACGGAACAATCAGGCAGATGCTGCTAACTGTTGAGTGGATCCTTCTCCTCCTCTTGCTCGGGCTGTTTGTCGGGCGTGCTCTCGTTCCCGCGTGGCGCACTCTGAACACCGACTTCCCCAATTACTACCTGATGGCTTTACTTCGTTCCCAGCACACTCCGGCAGACCGCGCATACGAGTGGATATGGTTTCAACGGCAAAAAGACCACAACGAGATTCCGCAACCGCTTGTCGGTTTTGCTCCGCACCCTCCTCTGTGCGCCGCGCCGATGCTACCACTGGCCTCGCTGGCAGCACTCCCGGCCAAGCGTGTATGGATCCTACTCAACCTCTCGTTCTTAATCGCCGCCCTATGGATCCTGCGTCACCTCACTCAACTTTGCTGGCGGCGAATACTTCTCATCACGACTTTATGCATCCTTCCTTTGCGCACCCACTTCATGCTTGGCCAGTATTACATTGTGATCCTGCTGTTAATTTGCCTCGCTTACTTCGCTATCTTCCGCGGCCATCGCTTTACTGCTGGGACCCTGTTGGCAACGGCCGCCTGGTTCAAAGTGTTTCCCGCAGTTTTTCTCGTTCTCTTTCTGCGGAAGCGCGATTGGCGTGCCGTCTCGGGATTGATCGTAGGCTCGCTCGCAGTTGGGGCAGTTTCTGTAGTGATCTTTGGCCTGGACGTGCACCGCGTCTGGCTCTTTGAGGTCTTACCGAGGGCATTCCGAGGGGATATGCTCGGTCCTTATGATTTGCACTGGAGTTCGTTCAGTTCCCTCTGGCATCGACTGTTTCTCTTTGAGCCGAAGTTGAATCCGGCGCCTTTTCTCAGTTCGCTCTCGGTTTACGCTCTGGCACAAGCATTGACCAGCACGACACTACTCTTCGCTTTTCTGTTCTCGACCGGTCAGTCCAGCAGCGAGCGCACCACGGCCTGGGAGTGGGCCGCATTTATACCGCTTCTGTTGCTTCTTTCCTCCATGCCGGCTTCGTATCATTACGTTGTTCTGATCTTCACCCTCACCGTGGGAATAGACGTGATCATTAGGACGGGCCGCTGCCGTGTAGCGTCGCTTCTAGTGCTCCTGTATGTGATTGCCTGTGCGCCGATTCCAGGCAGCGGGATCTTCTTCTTAAGGCGTTTGCTGGCCACGCTTGGTCTCTACGTTGTCCTGCTGTGTAACGCTCCGGCAATCGCAGAGGCACGCGCAAGAAGGACTCTTTGGGCAATGGCAGGACTAGTATCGGTGACGCTTGTGGCGATTAGTCTAAGTACGTTGAAGAACCGGGATGAGGATTTTTGCCGGCGCCTTTCTAACATTAACAATGGATACGCATCCTTTAACCCAGTAGCCACGAGTCGCGGGGTCGCCTCAATCGAGATGGTTGATAGGGGTTATCGGGCCATCATGGCCTCGGATGGCGGTGTGATTCCCATGTCCGCGCCAGGTGACATCCTCTCCATGGCGGCGAGTGCCCGATCCCACTATATCTATTTCGAACTGGTAGACCGCGGCTCGCATATTCTGCGGCTTGCGTCTGAACAAGTCGGCCGGCCTGACGCCCTTTCTGAATATCTAACGGAAGGTCAGCAGCCCTCGCTTTCCTACGATGGACGCTGGCTGGCCTTTGTACGCGAAGATCGGGGGCGAACCGCAATTTGGAGATCGCACGACGGCGGCGATCCCGAGCGGGTCCGGTCGGAATCGAACCTGGCGGCCGTTTTGGAGATCAGTGTAACGAATGAGGGGGATATTATCGCCGCCTCAGGTAATGCTGCCTCCCTGCACCTGGTTTTGCTGCGCGCAGCTACGGGCCAAGAAAAGTCGCTCGACGAAATTGCAGGGGCGGTGCGGTATCCTGCCGTATCTCCCGATTCTGAGCGGCTAGCCTTCGGCCGCCGTGAATCCGGCTCCTGGCACCTGTTTGTGCGCGACTTCTCCACCGGTACCGAACAGCGTTTGACCAATGGCGCCTGCAATGCCACTTCGCCGGCTTGGGAGGATCGCCGCACCCTGGTCTACGCCACCGACTGCAGCCGCGGCTATGGGCTGAATGCGCTCGCTCGAATCGTGCTGAACGAGTAGAGGCTCGCTCTTTCTAACGGTTCTGTTTGCCTGACTCAATTGCAGTCGGATTCGTGAGGGCGGTGAACCGAATGCACGGAGTCCAAAGCAGGCAAACTGTTGACAATTGCAAGACAACTTTCGTGGCTGGCTCCTATAGTATCGTTGCTGTGAAAGTAATTTCTTTTTCCACAAGTTTTTGAGTGGGATGAAGCAACCAGAATTTCCCAGTTACGTCGACCGCTATCGCATATTTCTGATCCAAGGCGAGTAATGCCTAGTACCCCCCGCCACGTCACCGCGTTAGTTTCCGCGCTCAACTTCTGGAGCCCACAGCCTGAACTGCTGCACACTCTCGATGATCGTGAATGGCAGCGGCTTCTTGTCTTTGGCGATGAGATGCACTTAACAATTCCTTTGGCTCAGGCTTGTAACAACCATTTTCCAAGTTGGGTGCGCGCGAGGGTGGAACGGAATATTGCCGATAATGCGCAGCGATTTCAGAAGATCAAAACCACCTATACCGAAATAGCTGACGCTTTGACAAAGGCGCATGTCGACCATCTAGTTCTGAAAGGCTTTACCAAGGCACCGGAATATGCGCCGGATCCCCGCCATCGGATTCAGTCCGACATTGATTTGTTCTGTCCTCCGGAAACCGTTTTTCGTGCTCGTGACGCACTCTCCGCTCTCGGTTTTAAGGCGCAACACCGAGTGGATGACATTTCCGAACATCTGCCCCCTCTGCACCGAAAAACGGCATGGCAGTGGCGCGGAAATGCCTACGATCCGGAAATGCCACTAGCGATCGAGTTGCACCATTCCTTGTGGGACTATGCGACCGCACGATTTGGTCCGGAAGGCCTGAATGATTTTTGGCAAAGACGCGTTGAAAGGAGACTGGAAGAGATCAGCTTTTCAGCTCTCTGTCCGATCGACAGCCTGGGCTACTTGGCGCTCAATCTTCTTCGTGACCTTTTGCGAGGCACCGGCATCGTGACCTCCCAAGTGTACGAATTGGCTTGGTTCCTGCACCGGAACTCGCGCAACAAGGAATTTTGGAGTAGTTGGACTGAGATGCACGACGGTGAACTGAGACGCCTCGAATCAGTTTCTTTTCTGTTGGCCAGAACTTGGTTCCATTGTGATCTGCGCCAAGAGGTCGAGGTGGAAATCGAACGTCTCCCGCTTGGAACACAGCGCTGGTTCGAATCCCCTGCTACTTGTCCTTCTCCCATGGGATGGTTACGGCCGAACAAGGACCGCATTTGGCTTCATAGTAGTTTGCTCGAAACCACTGCGGAGAAGCGGAAGGTCCTTTTCGATCGGCTGCTTCCGAGAGTTCTCCCGGTGGATGCTGCAATCGCCGGCAAAATGCCAACCAGCTCTCCAACCGAGAAGTCCGCTTCATACAAGTACAGTCGGTACGTTGTCTATTTATTTACCCGAGTGACATATCACTTGTGGATTCTCCCGACCACGCTCTGGCATGGATTCTGCTGGTGGTGGTCGGCAAGAAGCTAAGTCGGTTGCCCTATCTTTAGCGCAGCGAGCGAATGCCGCGTCACGGTGTGAACCCTTTGCCGCCAGGCTCACTGTACCGATTTGTCAGGTCGGTCTAGTGGCCTTCCTTTGTATTATGATCTTTCCCTTTTCCACCAGATGCCGAAGCAACGTTGAAGGTATCCTTCCAGTATTCCTGCACAGCGGGTGGGAGTTTATCCAGGTGGGAGAGAAACGAAGTCACTTTCCACAAGTCCTGTTCGGCGAGGACACCGTCCCAGGCAGGCATAGCGGTGTAACGGACGCCGGTACGGATGGTAAAGAAGATCTGCCACTCGGGTTCATCCGGCGGATCGGAAATCAGGTTGGGAGCAGGCGGATAGAGGTTCTTGGCCAACGCGGCGGGCTTGCGGTCGAGGCTGCCATGGCAAAGCGCGCAGTTCTCGTAGTAGATATTCAGGCCGTCGATTAGGTTCTGATCGCTCGGCGTCAGTGGATTGGTCACACGGGGTGCGTGACGCTGCATGGAGGCGACGAGCGCCCGGTTGGCCACGCGGCCCTCCAGTCTGGGCGGGGCCGCATTTGCTTGGGTGGAAAAAAAACCCATCATGGTGAAGCCGAGTGCGGCCAATACTAAAACAATAAGACCGATAATTACGCCTAGGATGAACTTGCCCATGGGGCCTCCGTAATGATGATTGTGGCTAGATCGTATGCAGCTCGGTCAGGGGAAGAGCGTATTCGGCAGCTCCTGCCCCGGGAACAGTCCGATTTCGATGGCATCGTTTCGCTTTTTCCCATTTCTAGAACAACTGCCGTGTCAAATCGAAGCCGACGAACAACCCGCCCGGTTTATCCGCGGTTGAATTCTGCAAGAAAGTCGCGCGCGTGCCTCCGCGCTGCGAGACCACCGATCCCGGCCCGTTGGAAAATCCGAAGGTGAAAGCGTGTCGCCAGATCTTCTTCTGGATGCCGAAGGCATACTCGGGGCGGTGAATCGCCAAGTCCCTGCCGTTCACCAGCGTGGGCGTGACTTCGGCAATAAGCGCGACAGTGGGCCGGATATCGACCGAGATCGCGGCGGCCAGAGAGAACGTATTAGCGCAGGGACGCGCGTTGAACGAGGCGGCAATCCCCACCGCCCGCCGCGCGTTGCAAGGCTGATCGGGCATGGCGTCGGGGATCGCGGCCCCGGGATTGGAAATCAGGGGCCGCTGGTGAATCGTGTAGGTGGGCACGGCATACAGCTGCGCGTGGCGAGTCACACTCCGCGAGAGAATCAGCTCAAAGTTCTCGGCGAAATTGTTGGAGAAATCGTTCTGCCCGTCCACGGAGAATCTTACGGCGGCGTTCAAAGGCTTGCCGTCTTGTTCGTCGAGAAAGTTGTAGGCCGCCATCAGCTCGATGGGGCGCCCGATGATGCTGGGAGAGCGGTAGGCGAAGACGGAGAGTTTCGATGTCACCCCGTAACGGAAACCCAGCGAGGGAATCGCGAAGTCGTCGAGGCCCAGCAGCGTAGCCCCGCGTCCGGGTCCGGTGAATGCCGCTTCGTATGGAAAGCGGTGAGTGAAATTGACGGTGAGGCTGTGGCGGTCGACCCGCCGGCCGCTGGGGACATTGAACAGAAGGTCGTCGCCAGCTTTATAGATCTTGCTCTTGCTCTTCGCAGACTTTTCGGGGGGCGACTGCCCGGTTGCCAGCTGAGCCGGTTCTGCAACGGTTTGCGTTGACGAGACGGAAACAAGTTGGCCTACGGCGTCGGCTGGACGGATCTCGTGCGACGCAAGGTCCACAACATATTTCTTCCCATCGCGTTCCACGATGACTTGGGACGAAGAACCTTCCACAAAGGAAATACCCAGATCTGGCGCGGATACGGCATTCGCGTCGGGGGAAGCTTGGCCAGATGCAAGCTCGCCGCAGGCGATGGCGCATCCGAAAATGGTGCATCCAAACCAGCGCACAGCATGACTACGGGACATTAGTTTTTCCTCAGCAGTTAAACGCTAGATGCCTAAATGGTAGATGCGACCGATGGAAGGGTTGATCGTCAGGGGCGTGTAAACAATATGTCACTTTATGTCAAGTTCTTGGAACTAAAGAGGGGTGCGACATCGCGTTACAAAGTGTTGACATCGGTGTGACAATCCGACGTTCCGGGTCGATTAAATTAAGTAAGTGCGACCGTTTTACGGTCGCGAGACTTAGGAGACTTATAAAGGAAATGAAAAGATACTCAGGTATTATTCTCACGCTTTGTTTGGGACTGCTTCTCGCCACGCCATTCTGGGGCGCACCGCCAAAGGCGGCCAACGCTCAGGCATACTCCGGCGAGATCATGGATTCGCTCTGCGCCAAGAACGGCAGCCACGAAAAAATGATGGACGAAATGAAGAGCATGGGGCGCGACAAGAAGACATGCACCAACAAGTGCATACAACTCGGCGCTAAATATGTCCTGTACGACTCGAGCACGAACACGACCTACGCTTTGGACGATCAGGACAAAGCCGAGGCATTTGCGGGGCAAACGGTCCACGTGTTGGGATCGCTGGAAAAAAATAAGATCAAGGTCGGGAATATCGAGCCGGCGGGTGGGCAAACTCAGGTGCAACCTTAAAGCCGGCACCAGGAAAGCAGCGACCGGGTGGAAGGGGTGGCGGTACAAATATTCAATGGGGCCTCGCCAAGCGCGGTGCCCCGTCTGGTCCGCCTCTTCGCCTAGCGCCCGCACCTCATCAAAGAGATTCATAGTGTGACTGCTGACATCTGTCAGCAAAGCAATCCCTGTGAATCATTCGGCCTTCCTCCTGGCGACCGTTCCCTTCGGAGTGAAAGGATCGAGCACACCTGCGTAGTAAAGAGTGGAGGACGTCTGCGGCAATAGTTCTTTCGTCCTCCGCGTCACTCATTTATGCGCGAACGGTAGTTCAGTCGGTGTCCCTCTGGCGAGAACCAAGGCTTCGAGGCAACTTACAGCCGAGTCCAAATCGCTGTACCGCAACTCCAGTGCCCCCGCGCGAAGGAGATCGTGCAATGAGAATTTCTGCGCATCACGAACGTGCTGCTCCCCATAGCAAATGATCTGCTCTAAGACCGCCGATGCCCGCTCTTTCGGGAATGGGTGCAGGCTCGCGGGACCTGAGGTCTGCCGGTTAAGAAACACGAGCAAGGCGATTGGCGACTGAGGAGCGGTCAACACTTGCGGCATATTCGCCGTTGTCAGCTCAATCGCGATTTCTCCATTGATGCGGGGGGCGAGGGAATGAGATTTCAACTCAGCAAACAACTCGGTCGCGGATTCGCGAAAATGCAGGTGAGCAGGGTCCCCTACTACGACGTTATGTTTGCCTCCGCGGACGAGGAAGCTCGCGTCATCCGATACAAAAGTCCATCCCTGGCGTGCGCAAGCAAAGGAGAGTGAGGACTTCCCTGCTCCAGAATCACCGCACAAGAGCAGACCGCGGCCCTGGAAGGCGACACAAGCTGCATGGATCGGAGTCAAATTTAACGCTTCGATTAGAAGCAATGCCATGGCATCCAGAAAGTGATATCGCAGGTATGCACCGTTCTCAACTGTGCTGGCCGACAGCCAGCAGGAAGCGAACCCGGTCGTCAGGTCACACACGGCGAAATCATGAGGGCTGGCGACGAACATCACCAGGTTGCGTTGTCCCCGGCAAGTTGGGGGAGGCGGGCATTCACTTGCGTGGCCATTGAGGACAGCGATCCGGAGCTGCACTGGTGGCGCATTAAAGACCGGCTCGAATGATTTCCAGTTCTCTTCCGCGGCTTCAAGCACAGCGGCGGAATTAGTTGCAATTTCAACGGCGAATCCGAGTGGATGGAAAACAGCCTCTAGGGGCAGACTGAAATCGCACCCAATAGGATCAGGACGAGGGCTTTGCCCTTCCCGCACACACTCCAGCCCCGAAGAGCCGCTTGGGTCGAGCGCAATATTCTCCGCCGTTGGATCAGCCATTTCGTTCTTCCCCGCGTTGGGCCGCTTGAGCAGCCCTGACAGTAGAGCGGGCATCGAGTGCTTCAGGGTTCGGCACATGCAGAGAACACACACATCGCCGGCAGATCGGATCATTGGCGATATCCAGGTTCCTGCGGAACCGCAGAGCTTGGGCACCGTTCAGGATTTCGTGCAATGCCCCGTCGCGAGTATTCCCCAGCGGGCGATGAAAAAAACAGGGCCGGACGTCTCCTCCAGCTTCGATCACAGCCGAAACCCAGGGTGCATTGCATCGCGGAGCGACCGGTTCCACCTGTCCAAGACGGGCGCGAAAGTGCAGCACAATGCGCTCAAGCTTGGCTGGGCTTTCCGCGATGAAACCGGACGTAAGATCGCCGGCATGCTCGTGGATCAAGCGTTGAATCTCTTGCTCCAGCGCTTCCACCTCAATGGCATTGAGCGCAACGTGTTCCTGGCGCTCTGCTGACGAGAGGGAGTCGCGATTGAAAGCGGAGGAACTGACGTCGGCTGCGAGAAATGAGATGGAGTTCAAACCAATGTCCCGCGCCGAAACTGCGGTGGCGCGTAGAGAGCAATGATTCAGCTTTTGGACCGTGCACCTGGCACTTATGAAAATGTCCGGGCGCAGGCGCTTCAATTCCAGTACACCACTTGCAAGCCGCTCAAACGCTCTCGGAACACGACGGATACGGTTGTGCAAAGAAGGAGGCCCGTCCAGAGAGACGATAACGTCATCCACGGTTGCGGCGATCGCTTCGGCTTGCGCATCGAGGAGCAGTCCAGCAGTAAGAAGCGTGACGCGGATCCCTTCGTCGCGAAGCATCCTGGCCAATATTGGAAGACGGCTATTTTTCTGGGGCTCTCCTCCTGTAAACACCACCCAACGCACCCTAAGGTCGCGAAATGACGCGATGTGACGCTCAAGATCCGCGACAGAAAGCTCTTTCGCATCGCGAATCTTCCAGATGTCGCACATCACACAGTGACAGTCGCATTGATTATGGGGAGAAATCACAACGACCGGCACGGTATGAATACGATGGACATCCAGGTTGGCACTGTCGGTCCTGGGATCCAAGGTCGAGATGGATATAAGCGTGGTCATCCGCGAATACCGCTGTGAAGAATCGCCCGCGCGCTGCGGCGTCTGCAGGCATTATTATTGGCGGCGACAAACACGAAATCAGTTCTCCGTCCTGGCATGCAGCAGATAAAACTTCGACGGCTCCCGGCGTCTCATCAAACTTGCTTTTATGGGGCGAAGGGCCCAGCTAAGCCCGTACCAAGGCTTATAAACGCTCCATTTGAGAGCCAGATGAGCCGCAAGATAGTTCAGCGTATCTGTCGTGAGGTATTCCCGGCTTTGAATGCTGTCCGAGCTGAAACCGAACTGCCGATCGAAAGCTGCTCTCTTTTCTTGCAACATCTTTTGTCCACTCTCCTCCCTGCAATAGAATGGCGAGTCCGCGACAATCAAGTGCCCGCCTCTTCGCAAGCATCGCAGCGCTTCCTGAAGAGTGCTCCGGTAGTCTACGGAGTAGTGAAGCGATGCGTTGAAGATCACCACATCGAACTGTGCGAGCATGAACGGAAGGCGATCCATTTCGGCCCTGAAGCGCAAGAATGGAGGTACAAGGTGGAAATAATGCCGGGCTGCGCCGAGGCCGTCTGTGTCATTCACCAGCAGGTCGACAGCCACCGGACGATGCCCACGCTGTGCCAGCCGATAAGACAGCCATCCGTTGCCCGCCCCAACGTCCAGAATATCGAAACCCCGCGGATAGGAACTTTCGATGTTCGGTAGAAGATGCTTCTCCATGAAACGAAACGTACGAGCTCGAATATGCCACTGCCACACATTGCGACCAGTGAGATCCTTGAAGGGAAGCGCCAAATAATAGTCCGCGCAACTGGAACCCCGGCCCTCTTTGGCACGCACAGATTCGTAATCGTGGACAAACTGCCGAAAACTCGACTCCCGTTCCGGCGACAGTGCATTGTAGATTCCCTCAGATTCGGAAAACACATATCCGCACGCAAGGCAGCTTGGCTCAGAAAGCGAAGATGGCCTGCATGGTCGCTGATGGCAGGCAGGGCACCGCAGTTGGACTCCTGAAGTGGGTGCATGATCCGCCGGAGCTGTCCGGGGAAGAGTTGGCGTGGATGAAGTCACAAGGTCTCTCATACCCTCGTTCGCTCGAACCGCAACAACACGTGGTCCGCTAACATGCGAGTTCCGGGACAACGTCCCAGAACTAGATCAGCCTCCGCCCCAAGCCTGACAACACCTGGCAATCTGTTTGCCCAATCTTCAAGATAACTGGGCGGCACCGCAACTCCGATACCTCGGATGGTCTTGAGACAGAATTCAGGATCGAAGGTATGCCGGATGGAACGCACGGACGGATAGTGAACCTGGACCACGGCACTGCCGCCAAGCCGCGCCGCTACGCCGGCACGATGAAAACGCCGAAACGCCTTGGCGAACTCTCCGTGCAGGAGATACCATACCGTCTCCCAAAGACACACCGGGCCCATCAGGCACAACAGTAGATTTGCGCCGGGCTTGAGAAGCCGCGCCAGGTCGCTCGCCAGTTTAGCCATGTCTCTTACACAGTTCACAGCACCAAAATTTGAAAACGCGCCATCAAACGGACCGTCGTCGCGCAGGCTAGAAATCTCTTCGGCTGGCAGCAGGTGCAATTGAACCGATCCCGCCGATTGAGGAAGGCCAGCAATTCTCCGCTGGGCCACGCTCAACATGCGCGACGAACTGTCACAGGCGACAACATCTATGCCACGCTCGGCCAGAAAACGCGCATCCACTCCGGTGCCGCACCCAACATCGAGAATTCGATCTCCCTGATGAAAGCTTTTCTTGAGTTCACCCCAAACCGAATCACGCTGAATTCGGCCGATTGTCGACGACGTAAACGTGGCGTCGTATCGTTCGGCGATGTTGTCGAACGGTGACGAATATGCAGGTTTCTGGGTTAAGGATATCCGCGTTGTGGTCACGCCTCCACCTCGGCAGAAGAAGCCTGCAAGCCAGTACGCAAGTCTGCGACTTTATTCTGCAAATCCGCGATCACTGCGGCTTCAATGCCCGACTTTCTTCGCGTGTGCTCGAGTTCAACCTCGCTCCGCAGCAGTTGATCGGCAAAGCCATAAAAGCGGCGCGAGTGGCGCCCTCGGATGCGCACATCCCGGTCCGAGCTGACGCTCCATGCTTTCAGACGTTCCACTCGCCCGGCTACCTGTGAGGAATAGTCGGTGCCTTGGATCGGATACGCTACGGTGGTGAAGAAGATGTCCGGGTCAGTTTTCTTAACGTGTTGGATAGTCGCCTCGACGTCGTCGAGCTGCTCACCCTCATATCCCCACATCAGGAACATTCCGGTTTGAATCCCATTTGATCGACACAGACTGACCGCGGCCTGAACCTCGTCGACAGTGACACCACGTTCCATCGCATCCAGAATTCGCTGGGAGCCGCTTTCCGAACCGATCCACACGCGAAAGCAACCCATCTCCGCCAGCGTCTGGACGACCTTGGGATTCAAACGGTCGGCGCGGGAGATACATTCGAATGGCAGTTTGAGGCCACGCTGCTTCAGTTCTGAAGCGTATTGGAAAAGCCAGCCGTGATGAATCGTAAAGACATCGTCCGCCATCCAGGCCAGGTCGGGATGATATCTCCCGATGAGCCAAGCGAGTTCCTCGGCTACAGATGCCGGCGTCCTGCGCCGGTGGGTTTTGCCGAACACCTGATGGCTGCACCACCGGCAGTGATACGGACACCCCCGGGCTGTGATCAACGACACGGCCCCAGTGCCATGATGTTCGCGCCAGACAGAAACGTATTGGTCCATGTCAATGGCTTCGCGCGCCGGCCAAGGCTGTGCGTTGATGTCGCGAATTTGCTCCCGTGGCCGTGTCTGAATGATGTTGCCGTTCGGCGAGCGGAAGGCGATTCCTGCGATCTCTTCCAGAGACTGATGCGAGTCTCTATGCAACACAGGGAGCAGCTCTTCCAAAGTAATCTCGCCTTCTCCAATGACCACAAAATCTGCCCCAGCATCGAGATACTGCTCGATGTATGCGGCCGGCTCCGGGCCGCCGACGATCGTTTGCCAACCGGCATCTTTAGCGCAGCGCAGAATTTCAACCACGTTGGGACGGGTCATCAAGTTTGCGTATATGCCGAGCACCGATGGAGGCCCCTTCTGAATGACATCGAACAGTTGCTGGCGGGAAGAAAACGTCGAATCGAAGACTTGAACCTGCATACCCTTACGGCGCAAGTGCGCGCAAATGTAGAGGATGCCTAAAGGAGGATACGGCTTCATGATCTGAAGCTCCTTTGGATCCTCGTACAAGAAATAGCCGTGAGTGAGGAGTACATCCATGCCGAGGTTTTGGTTAGTCGCTACCCACGTCATTCGCTGAACTGCTGTGCGCAAAGCCGGTAGCGGGGTGCAATTGCACAAGCGACTCCGTCGAGAATCCTTCTAACATGGTGGGATCAGAGTTCCGGCAGGTCTTCTCCAGTTGCGTCACCTGCGCCCACATTTCACCGACGCTGGAGCCACCGTAGTCGTGATCTTGGTTGGCCGGGATTCCATCGTTATCACCAGAGTGCCAGGCATCGACCTGCGCATGCAGGGCATCATGTAAGGCGCGATAGAATTCGTCGGTATACGCTCCACGGAACATCACGGACAGGTCTCCGCTGTCAGACCAGTTTGTTTTCTTGCCCAGCTGGGCGCGTACTCGATCAAAGAATCTGGTTCCCGGCAAAGGATAAGACACGGAAACCCCTATGTCGTCCGGACGGGTCTCATGAACCAACGCAATCGTTTTCTGAATGTCCTGCCAGTTCTCGCCTGGATATCCGAATTGCAGAAAGTAGCAAGCCCGGATGCCTTCGCAGTGCACGGACAGCTTCCGGCGTCATCAAATCGACACGGGATTGCATCTTGAAAGGGATCGCGGCATCCAAGCGTTCTACTTCAGAAGCGAGTTCGCAAACCCACTTTGGCTTGAGCCCGAAGATGTCATCGGCGAACCATAGATGTTCCGCCCTGTAATCGTGCTTTAGCGTCCGCATTTCCTCGGCAACACTTAGCGGTGATCGAAGGGAGAAGTGATCACCGTAGATGGGTTTCGCGCACCAGTTACATTGGTAGGGGCAACCGCGGCTGGAAACGATGTTCAACGAGAAAAATCCGTGTCCCGACTTCCAGGCCGTCGCATACTGTTCAACGTCAATCAGATCTCGCGCCGGCATTGGCAACTGATTCAGATCGCGCATCAAGGCGCGGTGCGGCGTCCGCACCAGTTGTCCGGTTCCGTGATGTAGATAGGTAATTCCGGCAATATGTGAAACGTCAGAATCGCCATTGCGCAGAAGATGTTGAACCAATTCCAGCAGAGTCCATTCCGCCTCTCCCAGGAGTACACAACGAAAACCTCTTTCCAAGTAGTCGGAAGCATGGTCGGAGGCGTCGGAACCATTGACCAGTACGGTGGCTCCTGCTCGCAGGGAGGCTTCGAGCATGCCGTACGCTACGTCCCGCATGCGAGTGAGGCACATCTTAGAGAGGAAGTTGAAGTTATCCTCGTAAACGACAACGATCTTGGGATTATTCCGTTCAAGTGCTGCTTGGAAGCTGTCCTCGGGATTGGTCAACATGGTGTCAAATAATGCGACCGAAATGCCTGCACTGCGCAAAAGAGCCGCCGCGTAGAGCGTGCCCAGAGGCGGGTACGGCTGCATCTTCCGCGTTTGTTTGCGGTCGAAGTACAGGTGATACGAGTGGGTCAATAGGACGTCGGCCACGCTAATCGCGCCTCGCTAATTTAATCTCCGAACTCAACACACTTCCTGGATCCGTTCACTTAGTTTTTTCCCCGTCAAAAGAGATCGCCGCGTTACCACCTTTTCAACAGCGCGCGAAACCCAAAGCTCCCAGGGAAACGAGTACCGGTTGCTGCCGATTCGCCAACGGACAGGCAGCCCCAGAGCACGGCGGAAACCACTCCTCAGCCAGGCATGCTTCCGGGTTGCCTTGCGAATCTGATTGTTGAGCAGGAAGTATTCCAGACTCCGTCGCAGCCGGTTTAGCTCCTCGCCTTGGAGCCAGGGAAGAACGTTGCGACCCAACGCCAGGGTCTCCCATTCCTCTAAAGTCTGCGGTTTGCGGACACCGAGGTCCTTCAGTTGAGGCCAGATCGGAATTCCGGGATACGGCGTAAAAACGTTCGGAGAGAAGCTTACATTCCAATACTCTCGCGCAATATCGCTCATGATGCTGAAGGTTTGCTGACGATCCGCTTCTGTCTCGCCGGGATAGCCGAGAATGATGTTGAAGGTCACATGAATTCCGGCCAATTCTGCTTTCCGTGCTGTTTCGACCATCTGTTCGACGCGCTGGTGGTGCTTATTCATTAGCTTGAGCACGTCCTGCGAGGCTGACTCCGTGCCAAAACCCATGTGACTTACACCGCTCTCGCCAAGAAGCCGGACATCGTCGTCGCTCATCTTCCATATGAAATCCGTGGAAGCCTGGAAGTCCCAGCGGAAACGAACGCCGCTGGATACAATTCCCCGGGCAATGGCCAACGCGCGTTTGATATCCACCAGGAAGTTGGAATCGAGGAGCGCCACTTGTTCAATTCTGTAGCGGCTGACAAGCTCTACCAGTTCATCCACAACGCGGTCCGCGCGATAAGCGTTGAAGCGGCGCTTATAAAAAATCATGTCGGTGCAGTAGTTACAAGCATAGGGACAACCCAGGCTACTGGCGTAGCCTAGCTGTCGGGTCCCCGCAGCCGCGGCGTAAGCGTCAAAGTTGCCCAGGTGATAAGCGGGTGCCGGCAGATCGTTGATGTTAGCCACTGGACGATCAGGCTCGTGATGGACCCCGCTGCTGTCCTTAAATGAGAGTCCCTTTATTCCATGCCAGTCTTGCCCCCCGGCGACTCGTTGCGCGAACTCAAGCAAGGTTAGCTCTCCCTGGGCTCGCACGATTGCATCGACAAAGTCGGGCTTCAACGTTTGCTCAGGAACAAGGCTGGGATGCCAACCTCCGAAAATGACAGGCAAGCCGGGCCGGAGCTTTTTCACTTTCTTCGCGATTCGGACCGCCGACCCGATCATAGGACCCGTGAGAACCGAAATACCGAGGCACAGTGCGTCCTGGACCTCTCTGAGAATTTCATTTTCGAAATCGGGCGACGTCAGGTTGTCCACTAATTTGACTTCAAATCCAGCTTGCAGAAGTGGAGAAGCTAGAGCGAGCAGGCAAAGAGGCGCACTTAGAGGGGGACCATCGTACGGTGGGTAAAAGAGGACGACCTTTTTTTTCACGTACCCTCGCGTCTCAGCCTTCTCGCTTGCCTGTTGCCTAAAGTCTGCGCGGCGTCTTCTCAGTGCGCCATAGACGCCACGTGTCGCGGACAATAACTGAAATCTATGCCTCGCACGAACTCGCGTTTGTCGCCACCTTGTCAACTTTTTGTCACTTTCGGAAGAGTAAGCGAACGCTAGGCGATGGGCCTGAGCTGTTTACAAGAAGTTGACACGGTGGCGACAAACGCAACGTTCAGGTGCTGGTAAGTTTTTATTTACGGTGCGTATTTTGACCGGCTCTTGTTTCAAGTGCCATGAACTATCGCTCGACAGAATTGCCATGACGAGACCAAAAGGCCGAGAGGTAACCGCGTGAAGTCTTCTAAGAAGATCGTTTTTTTTGTTCCATCATTTTCCAGCATCGAAGCGACCGCGCCGTTGGGAATCTTAGCGATTGCAACGCCCCTGATAGATGCTGGATACGAAGTTAAGATCATCGACTCCACCATCACGCCAAATTATAAGAAGCGGATTCTGGAGGAAGTGCAAGACGCACTGTGTCTGGGCATTTCGGTCGTAACCGGCCCGATGATTCGCGACACCGTAGAGGTTGCCAAGGCCGTAAAGAAATGGGATCCGAACTTTCCTGTCATTCTCGGGGGCTGGCACCCCTCGCTACTGCCGGGCCAGACGCTGGAAGCTCCCTACGTTGACATCATCGTCCGGGCTCAGGGCGAGGACAGCATGCTCGAAGTCGTCCAATGTCTTCAGGACGGGGCTGAACTGGACAAAGTGCTTGGGGTCGGATTCAAGCGCGACGGCAAACTCCACCTTACTCCAGAACGTCCCTTAAAAACTCTTGACAAGATGCCGGCTAAAGCCTACCAACTGGCGGATTTCGACGCGTACGAGCGCGTCTGCGGCCGACGCTGGACTATGTACGTTTCAAGTCTGGCCTGTCCGTTCAACTGTTCGTACTGCACCAATGCGGGGGTCTATGGCCGGAAGTGGAACGCGCTGCCGGTTGAGCAGGTGGTAGAGGAGACCATCGACCTCAGTCGACGTTACCGGCTCGAATTGCTATGGATGGCGGATGACAACTTTCTGGTTGACCTTCAGCGTGCGCTCCAAATCGCAGAGGAACTGATTCGGAAAGGCGGAAGTTTCAAATGGAGCGTGCAGGCGACGACGAACCTGACCGCACGTCTCAACGTAGCAGAATTGACCTTGCTTCGTCGTTCCGGCTTGCATCAGATCTGTCAGGGTATTGAGACCGCTTCCCCTACCGTGATGAAGCTCATGAACAAGGATTTTCAGGTGTTGGGGGACATCTACGAATCGACTGAACGCTGCGTCAAGGCCGGCGTCATTCCATCCTTCAACATCATCTTCGGTTATCCCGGAGAGGGGGACAAGGAACGGCGTGAGACTGTCAATTTCATGATGGATATCTGTCAGAAATTCCCCGGAGCCGAATTCTGGACGAACATTTTTACACCTTATCCGGGTTCCCCCATCTTCCACCAGGCTGCAGCGCTGGGTATCGACGTGCCTAAGACGCTCGAAGACTGGGTGAAGTATTTCCCACGATACACCATGCTGCCTTGGCTTAACGGCAGAGACCACCAGCGCGTGCAGACCATGCGCGACTATCTGCGGATCGCGTTTGATCGCGCCCCGATCGCGGCCAATGGTCCCGGCCGCTTCGCCAGAGCGGTTCAACATCTCACTGCCTATCCGGCGCGCATGCGGTTAAACCACGATTTCTACAGTTTCCCGATCGAACTTTGGCTGAACCGTCAGCTTAAAAACATCGTGAAGCTGCCCAAGCCCAGTGTCGATGCAAAGACCATGGGCCCAGAAACGGCTTCCAGCTGCACCTAAAGTCCGCGGGCTTAGTTGTTCGATTGCGCCTGAAAAGCTCCAAGTCAAAAGAAACATCGTCCATGATCGTTCTCTACAACCCGAAAGCAACCAAGTCTCGTAACCGGCGCTTTCCTTTGTCGGTCCTGGCTATTGCTGCTGTTCTTGAAGGACGCGAGGAAATCGCGATCGTGGACGGCAATCTCGATCCTCACCCTACTGAGACTCTGCTCGCACTCCTGCGCGAGCAGCCGGTGGAACTTCTCGCCGTCACCGTGATGCCTGGTCCGCAGACAGTGGGAGCGGTTGCAAGCTGCCGTGAGGTTCGTCGCCGCTTTCCCACCGTGCCCATTGTTTGGGGTGGATATTTTGCGTCGAACTACACGCAGGCGGCTCTGAACGCTGCGTACGTAGATTTTGCGGTGCGCGGCCAGGGAGAGCAAACATTCCTGGAGCTACTCGAAGCGATAAGGGGAAAGCGGGACTTCAAGAGCATTCTGGGGCTGTCCTATAAAGACTCCGATGGCATTCCAAGGAACAATCCGGAACGCCCCATAAAGAAGCTCGATGATTTTCCCTGGTACCCCTATCACCGCATCCCTGCTGAGAAATACGTGCTGCCCACATTTCTAGGGCGCAGGACTGCCGTGCACCAGGCGAGCATTGGCTGTCCGTTTCGCTGCAATTTCTGCGGCGTTGTGACTTTTTCTGGCAGTCGCGAGAAGCTAGAGGGGCCAGCCCGGACAGAACAAATTCTTCGTCATCTGGCACGCACCTACGGAGTCGATGCGGTCCAGTTCTATGACAACAATTTCTTCCTCCGGGAGGATCATGCGCGAGAACTGGCCGATCGAATTGCTCCCCTTAACATGCGCTGGTGGTGCGAAGCCAGAACCGACATCATGATGGGATACTCGGACGCAACCTTCGAAGCCATCCGGCGTGCCGGCTGTGCCATGATCTTCTTTGGCGCCGAGTCAGGCTCCAACAAGGTTCTGAAGGAGATGAATAAAGATCTTCGCGCAGAAGATACCTTGGCTCTCGCCTCGCGCATCCGCCGCTTTGGCATCATCCCGGAATTTTCCATTATCTTCGGAAATCCGCAGGATCCCGAGGGGGACACGCAGGATTGCATCAAGTTTATCCGTCAACTGAAGCGGCTCAATCCGGACTCCGAAATTGTCGTCGAGCACTACACCCCTGTGCCCCAGCGCGCTCAAATGTATGGTGGAGTGGAAGGCCAATTCAAGTTTCCCGAAACCCCCGACGAGTGGGCGACGGAACCTTGGCAGCGTTTCGCAACCCAGAAAGATCCGAGAACTCCATGGTTGAGACCCAGAACGAAACAGTTAATCGACAACTTTGAACTGGTGGTGTCTTCTCGCTGGCCGACCGCACAGGATATCCGACTCCCCGCGTGGGGACGGTTAGCGCTCAAAACGCTCAGCAGTTGGAGATATCGGCTGGGAATTTATTCTGCTCCGATGGAACTGAAGTGGACTCAGCGCATGATCGCGTTGCGGAAACCAAAGGCGGAGAGCTTGTGAGCGGCCTGGCAACCCAGAAGGAGCAATCGCACGCGCTCAATGATGAAGCGACGGTATTCTTTCCTCCCCCCATCGAGGCCGCATCCGTTTCAGTCCGAGAGGGCTATGAGCGTTGGGCAGAGACCTATGACAAAACTCCTAACCCACTTTTGGCGCTGGAGGAGCGTCACCTCACGAGCGTTCTTCCGAGTCTAGTCGGGAGTAATGTTCTTGATTTGGGATGTGGCACGGGAAGGTGGCTCGCCCGGCTTTTGTCGCGGGGTGCCAGTACGGTGGTTGGAATCGATCTCTCGGCGGCCATGCTCGGTGTTGCGCGACGAAGTGTCAGAATCCGTGATCGCCTCGTGCTAGCCGACGGTTTGCAGCTTCCCTTTCAATCGTCCGTATTTGATTTTGTTCTGTCTTCCTTTGCCCTCAATCACATTGCGGATCTGCAAGCGATCGCACAGGAACTGGCGCGAGCTGTGAAATTGGAGGGCCGACTCCTGATAAGTGAAATGCACCCAGAAGCCTACGCTCGAGGTTGGCGGCCGGGTTTCCGTGATATCCGGAGCGCGGTGCAGGTCAGAACTGTGAGTCACCCCGCCGAAAGTGTCATATCGTCCTTTCGGTCGAATAGATTCGCCTTCCTTAGGTCGCACGACCTCTTTTTCGCAGAGCCGGAGCGTCCGATCTTTCTGGCCTCAGGAAGGGGAGGCATGTTTGAGAGCGCCTGTTACGTTCCAGCAATTCAGGTTTACGAATTCAGGAGGATTGAGCCCGCGACCGAGTTTTGAGGTGCAATAAACGAGCCCTAGAAAGTTGTCGGGATTACTTGGATGCTGAATTATTCCAGTACACGAACGCCACCCATGGTTTCCGCTCTGCCAAACTTTTTCATCGTGGGAGCGCCCAAGGCTGGCACTACGTCGCTCTACTACTATCTGGGCCAGCATCCGGACGTGTACATGAGTCCGGTTAAAGAGCCTAATTATTTCGCGGAGGAAATCAGGCTCTGCAACATCGGTGCGCAGTGGCAGGATTGGGCGCAGCGGGAAAATGACTCCCTACAGCAGTATCTCCTCGGTCCGATGCAAGAAAAGAGGTTCGGCGGAATCGTGTCGAACTGGACGGACTACCTGAAGCTTTTTCAGAATGTGAATGGCGAGAAAGCCATCGGCGAAGCCAGCGTCTGCTACCTCTGGTCAAGAACCGCCGCCCGAAATATTGCGTCGACTACGCCCAACGCCAAAATCATCATGGTACTCAGAAACCCCGTTGACCGTGCATTCTCGCAATACAAACAAGCCGTGGCAAGCGGCCTCATTGGAAAGTCTTTTCGAGAACAGGTTCGGAAGAGTCTTAACAACAAATCCGACCAATTCGAATTGCTGAATCCATTTCTTGAATTTGGCCTCTACTATGAACACGTAAAGCGGTATACAGAACGGTTCTCAGCGGAAAATCTGCGAATTTATTTGTACGAGGAATACAAGCAGGCGCCCACTCGGACCTTGACGGACATCTTCCGCTTTCTTAGGGTCGACCCACAATTTTCTCCCGATGCATCTGAGAAACATCTGCAGACCTCCTTGCTCAGGTTTAGGTGGGTCAGCTTCATGCTCAAGAAATACGGCGTTTGGTCTCAGTTGAAAAATGCTATCCCGGACGATCTCATTCCAGTTGTTCGGAAATTGGCTTTTAAGAGTCGAGAAACAGTGGAACTAGATTCTGCCGATCGGGTTCAGTTGAGTAATTACTACCGTGAAGATGTCGTTCGGCTCTCAGGTCTTATAAAGCGAGATCTCCATGCGTGGTTAGAGTAGAGGCTCTTCAACCTCGATCTTTGTTTTTGAAGTATCGCCTTGATACGAGCGACATTGAAATTACGATCTACGGCTTCGTTGTTGATACGAAAGCATCGTTGGCTTCCGGCGACGTCAACCGTTGCTTGTGCAGCCACACTATTCATTGTGATAGTGGAAGGCGCTTCTCCGCTGTGGGTGCTCGGAGCTTGCTTGGCCCTTATATTCGCATCCTATGGATGGGGATACGCAGTACGCGCGTTCAGAGTGATTAACTATCCCTCGCTGTTGAACCTGCCGCGTCGGCAGTATAGCGACGTTTGGGACGCTCTGGCCGCCTCGCCGTCGCTGGCCAGGACAGCCGCCTGCGGGCACGAGGACGAGCGCACGCTGCGCAGTTCGGCAGAAATCCCCGTGAAGAACCTGATCGAGTTAGCCGACGTGAGGCCGCAAGACGATATTTTGGAGTTCGGTTGTGGCGTAGCGCGAATCGGGTTGGAGTTGGCGCCTCGGTGCCGCACCTGGACCGGAGCCGACGTCTCGGCCAACATGCTGGCCACTGCGGCGGAACGTTTGCGGGGAACGAACAATACCCGACTTGTAAAACTGCAGCGGATTGGATTGGATCAATTGGAAAGCAACTCTTTCGATCTGACTTATTCGACCAACATGTTGGCCCATTTAGATGAAATGGACCGGTGGCGTTATGTAAAAGATGCCTTCCGTGTGCTTCGTCCCGGAGGACGCCTGTGCATTGACAATGTTGACATCGAGTCGGAGGAAGGGTGGGGAGCGTTTTCGCGCGGAGCCGAATTGTCGCAGGAATCAGAACGTCCTCCGTACGTGCCAACGCCGTCAACTGCTGCGGAACTGACCACGTACGCGTTGCGCGCAGGTTTCGGGCAAGCGCAGGCACACAAAAGGACGCCGCTAGTTATTCTAACTGCCGTCAAGCCAACCTCTGAACGAGGCCGTTCCTACACTTCCCCGTGATTCTGAATCCATGATGCAAAAGTCACGACTGCTTGCGTTGTTCATCGTTTTTTCTGTGGCGGTATGTTTTTCGCAATCCGTCAGTGATCTTTCGTCTCAAGGAATCCCATCTCAGGGCACAGCGGCGGATTGTTCCGATCCGTCGCAGGCGGGAAGCGTCGCTTGTAGAGCCGCACAAGCGCAAAGATCCGGCGGCAGCCAGGGACAAAACTATCCTTCCCCTCTTCTGCTCCCGCCGGAGTTGAAATCTTCGGGAGGTTTCTCCACAGACCAGAACATTCTCGGTCCTCCTCCGCTCAATCCCTCGCAGATCGCGCAGCCGAGGATTCCTCTCCGGCCGGAGACCGAGTTCCAGCAGATGGTGGCCGATTCAGCTGGCCGGATATTGCCATTGTTCGGGCAGTCGTTGTTTGTCCAGCCCCCAAGCACGTTTTCTCCAATCGACCGGTTGCAGGTGCCCAGCGACTACATCATCGGCCCAGGCGATGAGCTACAGATCAGGATTTGGGGCCAAGTTAGTGCCGACCTCCGGGTAATTGTCGACCGTTCTGGCCAGATCTACGTCCCGCAGGTCGGACAAATATCCGTCGCCGGTGTCCACTATGGAGATCTCGAACAACATCTGAAAGGCGACATTTCGAAGGTATTCAAGAACTTCAACCTTACGGCGAGCCTGGGCCGGCTTCGTTCCATTCAGATACTTGTTGTTGGCAACGCCCGCTACCCCGGCACCTACACCATCAGTTCGCTGAGCACGCTGGTCAATGCGATCTTCGCCTCTGGCGGCCCGGCCCCAGAAGGATCGCTGCGGCACATCCAGGTCCGGCGCGATGGCGTTACCATTACGGATTTCGATTTCTACGATCTGCTAATCAAGGGCGACAAGACAAAGGATGTTCGCCTTCAGCCCGGCGATGTTCTCTACATTCCTCACGTTGGTCCCCTGGTTGCCATCTCGGGTTCCGTGAATACGCCGGCCATCTACGAGATGAAGGAGAACTCCTCCCTGAGCGATTTGATTGAAATTGCCGGGGACCTGAGCACCGTTGCCGACAACAGCAAGATCACGATTGATCGTTTCGTGGACCACCAGTCGCGTAAAACACTGGAATTTCCTTACGACGAGCAATCTCGCACTCTCCCTCTCGAGGATGGCGACATTGTCCGCGTATTTTCCATTGTTCCGCGGTTCCAGGACACCGTAACCTTGCGGGGCAACGTCTCCAATCCTGGTCGTTATCCCTGGAAGCCGGGCATGCGCGTCCGCGACCTGATCCCCGACGCACAGGCGTTGTTGACCCGTCGCTACTGGCGGGACCGGGCCGCAATCGTCAATGGGCGCGCAACCGAATACCCGGTTCGCAACGAGCGTCCCGGTTCGAGTCAACAACAGACCAATGGCAGTAAGGGCAGTGCAACACCTGACGTTCAAGACTCAACTGGAAACAACCGTTTGCCGGATGATTCGATCGATGCCATCGCTTCTTCGAATGGGACGGGTGCCCTCGCCGCGCAAGATACGCTAGCCGCCGCTGGGAGCGCATCGTTGAAACCCCGGGACCAAACGCCGTCGGACAACCAAGAGCGCCCTCCGTCCGGGGACAATTTCGCCAACCCAAGAATAGTCAGGAATGTCGCGGACGACGTGCGGCGCTATTCTCCCGAAATCAACTGGGACTATGCGATTATCCAGCGGGTCAATCCCGAAGATCTTTCCTCGAAACTCATTTGGATGAGCCCACGGAAGGTAATCCTTGAACGCGACGAAGCCAGCAACCTCGAATTGCAGCCGGGCGATATCGTTACGATCTTCTCGCAGCGAGATATCAGCGTGCCGCAGGTCAATCGCTCTCAGTACGTGATCATTGAGGGCGAGGTGAGGCGCCCTGGTGTATATAGACTCGAAACCGATGAAACCCTGCACTCCGTTTTGCAACGTGCGGGCGGTCTCACTCCCGACGCCTATGTCTACGGGTCGCAATTGACACGCGAATCGGCGCGGATACAAGAACAAAAAAGCTTGGACGAACTAGTACGTACCATGGAGGTACAAATCCGGCAGTCGGCGGTAACGGTGGCAGCTACCGCCCACGCCGGGGAGTTGCCGCAAATGCTGGCGGCGCAGGAAGCGATCATCGCGCAATTGCATAACGCCCGCGCCAGCGGACGCGTTGCCCTGCCTGTCAAGCCCAGGGATAAGAGCCTCACGGATTTCCCCAACATGGCGATGGAAGACAACGACCGGCTAACCATCCCACACAATCCTTCAACCGTAGCCGTGGTGGGCAATGTTTACAATCCCGGATCGTTCATTTTCGACCCCCACAACACCGCGGGAGCGTATCTCGACATGGCCGGCAAGGGAAAGCCGGCTTCCGACCTGCACCACGCCTTTGTCTTGCGCGCGAACGGGATTGTGGTCGCCGCCAACAATGTTAATGGGCCTTTCGTGGGTTCAAAATTCTATCGCCTCCGGCTTTACCCCGGGGATCAGATCGTTGTGCCCTATAAGCTCCCCACCGGAAGCTTCGTCCGCGGGTTGCGCGACTGGACCCAGATTGCTTCGCAACTGGCCGTGACCGGCGTCGTCCTCTCCACGGTGCTTCCGTGAGGAAACGACTTCCGCGCGGCTGAAGACTATGCCATGATCTACGCCGACCAGAGATGGATTGGAAACCACGGCATCGGACGTTTCGCGCGGCATGTGCTTGCCGGTCTCAACTGTCGTCCGATTCCGCTGGTGTCTCATCCGGCCGCGCCGCTGGATGCCTGGCGGCTCTCGCGTGCGCTCGGCGAGTTGACGCGCAACGATCTGTTCTTTTCGCCGGGCTACAACTCCCCCCTCTTCTGTGCCGCACCTTTCGTCCTCACGATCCACGACCTTAGTCATATTTACTGCCCGGAGAACAGCAGTCCCCTGATTCGTCTGTACTATGAAACGGTTTTGAAGCGGGCCTGTTATCGCGCCGTCAGTATCCTTACTGTCTCCGAATTTACGCGCATGCAGATCGTCGACTGGTCTGGAGTACCTCCCGAAAAAATCTTCAACGTTCGGTGCGGGGTGGATCCTGCGTATCAACCCGGGGATACCTCCTACGGACTCTTATCCCCTTATCTTCTATGCGTGAGCAACCGCAAGCGGCATAAGAACGAGTTCCGGGTAGTGGAGGCTTTTGCCAGGGCTGGTCTCGCTGCCGGGATACGTCTCGTGTTCACCGGTGAACCCACGGCCGATCTTGCGGATTACATAGAAAGGTGCCGAGTGACCACTCGTGTGGATTTCGTGGGCGTGGTTCCGGAAGAAACGTTCCCATCCCTCTACCGGGGCGCCGAGGCGCTGATATTTCCTTCCCTTTACGAGGGTTTTGGCCTCCCGGTAGTAGAAGCGATGGCATGCGGCACGCCTGTCGTAACCGCGAACACTACCGCCATGCCGGAGGTAGCCGGAGATGCTGCTCTGCTCGTAGACCCAACTTCCGTGGAGCAAATCGCCGAGGCGATGGAGCAAATTGTAAGCGACACGTCCCTACGCCGGCAGCTTAGGGAAAAGGGTCTGGCGCGGGCCGCTCACTTTTCATGGGCAATCACCGCTGCCAGGGTGCACGAAGTTCTCGGAGGATGCGATTCAACCAGAGGTGAAAGGATGCTGCGATGCGCTTCCGTGACTTGGTGATTCGCAACATCGTCTCTCCTTATGGGCTGGCGATGATTTCGTACGCATTTTTTCTGTTCGCATGTCTTATTCCACCATCCATCTACAGCTACTACATGATGGAACCTGATCTGATGTTTCTAGACCCGGCAACAATTTTGTTCTATACGCTATGCGTCGCGAGCTTCGTGGCAGGTGTTTGTTTGGTAACCTGGCTGTTTCCATCTTCGTATGTCTATCGCAAGTGTAAGACCAGACTTTCCCCGACCTTTTTTTTGCTCGCGCCCCTTACTCTTGCCGTCGCGACCTCGACAATCACAGATCTGTACTTAATTACACATTACCCGATCATCATTCTTTCGCTCTTCGCACCACAAGGCGGAGATGTAAAAGAGACCGTTGCCTTTGAAGTTAACGGGCACCTTGCGTTCGTTCCTCTTATTCTCATAGGGATTACATGGTGGGCAGTTTGGCGATACTCTGATCTCGATCTCCGGGGATGGAGAAGGCGGTTGGTCAGGTTCTCCTTGTTTGTCGCGGTGCTGTCTGTGATTCTCTCGTCTGTCCTGACTTTGGGACGAAATACATTGATGCTAGCTGTTTGTGGTCTGGCGATATTGTATGTGATGCGTCGGATAGTCGAGAAACGTGCCAGTTTAAAGTTCATCCTTAGAAGCGGCATAACGGCCGCCATTTGTATCCCTCTGTCCTTCTTTACGTTTTCTTTCTTGCGGGGAACCTACGGTTGGGATGAGCAGGTCAATGGACTCATTGGGTACACGGCAGCTTCTTACAATCGCCTCGCAGCCGTTGTGAATGGCAATCTCCACTATCCGTTCGCGGGACATGGCATGTATCTCAGCAGCGTTCTCACGCACAATCAGATGCTGCTAGCCGGGTATCTTAACTCACCGGACCCTCTGGACGTGTGGGCATCGGAGTTTGAAGCAGTTTCACGAGCTGGATTGGACGGTCGCCTGATCTGGTCTGGCTCTTTCGGCTACATCTTCTCCGATCTTGGATGGTTTTCATTCCTGTTTATTTTTGGCTACGGCATGCTTTACGGGATTGCCTGGAACTGGATCAAACGCGCGAAAGTCCTCGGAATCGTACTCTACCCGTGCTTCGGGTTTTGCATACTATTTTGGGTAGGGTCAAATTACCTACTAGATCAACCGTTAGAGATCCTGTCAATTGTCGCAATCATTCTTACCGGCTACGAGCTTGTATTCGTGAAGCCGACGGAAGCAGGAATCCCCGCAGAACAATTTTGCGCGTGAAAAAGAACAACACAACGGCAAAGCCTGCTAGTACTGTGACCGCATAAATAGTAATACGACTAGTTACTTGTCGGTGTGGATGTCTGAGCGTATTGCTCGAACATGGAAGACATCAGGAGAGGGCAG
>WNFI01023090.1_pt1 | contig 28998 bp, 27 predicted proteins | sample 5400471 | NCBI WGS metagenome assembly WNFI01 (sample SAMN13153348, study PRJNA577476) | soil metagenome | isolation source: 100 cm saprolite on Douglas fir-dominated hillslope | place: USA:California | collected 2013-09-17
GGGCGGCTGAGGAGCGCTCTCTGTCGCCGCGGCGGCAGAAGTGGCCAGCGCCGCTAGGAGTGCAGCCACGGCGCGAGAGATGATCGGGTGCGCCGGCACGAGGAAGCCGGTCGGCGGCATCATGGTCATCAACTGCTCCGCGAAATGTCTGGCCCTTAGGCTCTGCTGCGTGGCTGCGAGTAAGCCGACGCTCAAGGCGAGTCAAGTCACAAATTCTGCCGGGTTGAATCTCTGTTTGGTGCGTTGAATCGATCGAGACCAGCTCGATTGGGAAAAGGAGATGTCAAGGAGAAGCGGCCGGTGGCCAGCAAAGCAGAAGCGTCCGGTCGGGCAGCGCTGGTGAAGGATGGTCGGCAAGGTCGCCATCGGCCGCGAAGTGAAGATGGGAGAGCGCGTCGACGAGCGCGGGCGAAAGGCGGCCCCGGTCGTTGCCGAAGCGTTCGCCATAGCGACGCGTCAATTCAGCGGCCAGCGCAGGGATGTCCTCGCGGCGATCGCGCAGGGGGGGAACGAACAGCTCGATCGCGGCCAGCTGATAGTACGGGTCCTCGCGGAAGCGACCCGGCACTTCCACCTCGAGGTCGCAGTTGGCGCAGGCGGCGACGCGCACGTCGATGCGCTCCACCTCTCCCGCGTCGACCGACTCGATACGGCCCCTCCTGCTGTCGGCCAGCGCGAAGAATCCACGCCGCTCCTGGGCTGCCCCGGTGAATGCGCCTCGCGCACGGCCGAACAGCCCGGCCTCGGCCAGGTCGCCGGGAATGGCCGCGCAGTTGAACCTCACCAGCGACGCCGAACAACGGTTTTCGTGATCGTGTACCAGCGAAGCGAGCAGCTCCTTGCCGGTCCCGGCCTCGCCGTGCACCAGGAGGGTCGTGTCCTTGGGCCCGATGCGCGCCACCGCCTCGAGCAGGTCCCGCATGGCGAGGGAGTCTCCGACGATGATGCAGGGCTCGGGCGGGCTCTCCGACGTCGACTTCGCAGGCTCCCTCTTCAGTGCGCGCGCTTCCACGGCCAATACCCTCTCCGCCCCGATAGGACTGTCCGCTGCAACGAGGAAGCCAACATGTAAGAGGCTGACATTCCATCTGTGGTTGCGCCAACCGAGCCCGACCCATCGGAAGTCTCGAAAACTCGCGACGAACGCCGGGGAGCCCGCCGCTCGGGCGAGTGTCGCCTCGCTCGCGTCCCTCGGTTGCGGGCCATCCACCAACCAGGTCGGCTGACTGACGCGCGATCGGAGACTACAGCCGCAGGGCGCCCGCGATGGAGGGCAGGTCGCGCCTGCGCCAGACGAGCAGGGCGATGGCCAGCGCGGCGTAGGCCGCGGAGAAGCCCAGCCGCACGGCCGGCTGCGGGAAGAGAAACTGCTCATGAAGGCCAGCGGCAGGCTGCCCACCAGCAGCGTCCATTGGTTGACCTTGGACGAAAGGAGCGTCCCGAGGGCGGCGTCCTCGTGGCCCCGGTACGCCAGCACTCCCGCCACCAGCAGCTCCGGCGCCTCCGACGCGAGAGGGGCAAGCCACTGCACGAGGAGGAACTCGTCGACGCCGAGCCGCCTTCCGCCCTCGATCAGCGCCTGTGCGAACGGCTCGGCGGCGGCCAGCACGACGCCTGCGGCCACGAAGAATAGCGCGGTCACCAAGATCCGCCGTGCGCGGCGCGGAAGGTGGCCGATCTGCTGCGCCACGCCCACCAGGTGCGGCTCGCTGCGCTCCCCTTGCGCCGCCCGCCAGAGGTAGACGGCAAAGATCCCGAGCAGGACCACGGCGTCGTACCAGGCCAGCCGTCGGGTGAAAGGGATGATCAGCGAGTACAGGCTCGCGGCGCCGAGGAATGCCAGGTCCAACCGGCGCCTCTCCCCGAGTTGCACGCCCCGAGGCTTCTCGCCGCGACTCCGCAGACCCCAGGCGAACAGCAGCACCACGAATGGCCAGCCGAGCCCCAAGAGCAGCCGGTTGCTGCCGGTCATGTTTGCAGCCGCATACTGTGCATTGGCCGGCACGTGTCCGGCGCTCCAGCCAAAGTAGAGATCCACCGCGTACTCGGGCAGGACGGCGATGACGGCGAGGATTGCCGTGGCCAGGCTGCTGGAGATGTCGCGGTGCGCCGCTTCGGCGGCCCACACCAGCAAGAACGCCGATGCGACCACCCCGCCTCCGAACACCGCGATGGCCACGATCGGTTGAAGATGCGCGCCGGCGATTCGCAGCCCGAGCGCGGGCACCGCGATCGCGACCACCAGAGCGAGTTTCCACCATCGCGGCATCCGGTCCTCTTTCTTTCCTGGGCCGGGACGCCTCTGCGGCAGGCACGAGTCTCCGGCCAGGAATCCCTGGTCCGAAGGTCTCGTTCGCCCGCGGAGCGGGTGGGGGACCGGGCCGAAGCCGGCGTGTCGATCTCCCCTGCGCCGCTGTCCCGCGGCGCGAACTACTCCCCTTACGAGGGCCGAGCTATGCCGCGAAGACGTCGCGGTGTCAATGGATCCGGCGCGCTCTCGGGTCTGCTAACCTGTACCGCCATGCACACGCGGCGCGTCCTCGCCGAAGGATTGGGCGTCACCGTCTCGGACTTCGTCTGCCGCAAGACGTGGCACCTGGAGGCCGAGTTCCGCCTGCGCCGCATCACCCGCTGACCCCGCTTTGACACGGGCGCGGCTCCGTCACGGACGGTGTCAGCCAGGGGGTCACACTGTGACCGCCCCCGTCACGATGAACGCCCCCACCGACGTGCCTGGCTTTGTCGCAGCGCGGTTCCGGCGCAGTCGCATGCCTTCAGCGGCTCGCGTCGCGACGGTTCGCTTGGGCCCGGATCCTGCAGCTGTACCGGACCAGCCGGCATCGACAACGCGGAGGACTCGATGAATCGCAGGCACCTGACTCGGGCACTGGTCGCGCTGTTCGCAGTTGTGGCAGCTCCTGCCGTCTGGGCGCACGGCGGGCAGGAGCATGTGATGGGTACGGTCAGCTCGGCGTCCGCCACCCAACTCGTGGTGAAGACCACCGCGGGCGTGGAGCGGACCGTGCAGCTCACGGCGGACACCAAGGTCGAGAAGGACGGCGAACCCTCTACCGCAGCGGATCTGCAGCCGGGACAGCGGGTCGTCGTGCACACGCGCAAGCAGGGCGACGCGCTCACGGCGGTGCTCATCAAGACCGGGGTGCCGCACCGCAGCCATGAAGGCCACGAGAGCCGAGCTGCCGGCGGCAAGTGAGGGAAGCTTGAGCGAAGATGAGCAGGTGTTGAGCCGACGGAAGCTCCTTGCGCGGTCCGGGGCCGGCCTCGCCGGCGGCGCCCTGCTGCTCGCCGGCGCGCGCGCCGGTGCGCAGACCGTGCCGGTCCCCGGTGCGCACGGGCCGCGCCCCCACTCGCCGGCGGAGAACGGCGGCGCGCACGCAGGCCAAGAGCAGATGGACGCGCCGGGGCGCGCGCACCGCAACTACAAGCCCGTCATCGTGCCGAACGGGTCCAAGTTGCCCTGGAAGCTCGTCGGCGGCGTAAAGGTGTTCCACATGGTCGCCGAGGAGGTCGACCACGAGATGGCGCCCGGCCTCAAGATCAAGGCCTGGGGGTACAACGGCCGCGTCCACGGGCCGCTCATCGAGGCGGTCGAGGGCGACCGCGTCCGCATCTACGTGACCCCTGCGCCAGCACGGCACGGCCATGTACCACTCGCACCACGACGAGATGACCCAGATCGGCATGGGCATGACGGGTCTCTTCGTCATCCACCCGCAAAAGCCGCGCGGGCCGGCTGTCGATCGCGATTTCGCCATTCTGCTGCACGAGTGGCGCATCGACGTGGGCACCATGCGCCCGAACCCGAACGAGATGGTCGAGTTCAACATGCTCACCATGAACGCCAAGGCCTTCCCGGGGACCGAGCCGCTCGTCGTGCGCAAGGGAGATCGGGTTCGCATCCGCATCGGGAACCTGAGCCCGATGGATCACCACCCGATCCACCTGCACGGGTACCGCTTCGTCACCACCGAGACGGACGGCGGGCCCATCCCGCAATCCGCGCAACGGCCCGAGACTAGCGTGCTGGTTCCGGTGAGCAGCACGCGCACGATCGAGTTCGTCGCAGACGAGCCGGGCGATTGGGCGATGCACTGCCACATGACCCACCACGTGATGAACCAGATGGGGCACTTCCTCCCGAACATGATCGGCGTCGATCCGGGCAACCTCAACGAGAAGGTCAGGAAGCTGCTGCCCGGCTACATGACCATGGGCCAGAACGGCATGGCCGGCATGGGCGACATGAAGGTTCCGCCAAACAGCGTCCCCATGCTGGGCGGAGTGGGCAAGTACGACGAGATCACGATGGGCGGCATGTTTACCGTGCTGAAGGTTCGCGAAAACCTGAAATCCTACGCCGACCCGGGATGGTACGAGAGCCCGAAGGGCACGCTCGCGTCCGCCGCGTCCGATGCGGATCTGAAAAAGGACGGCGTCAACCCCGAAATGCCGGGCCGGGCCGACCCCGGCGACGGCCGTTCTTGATCTGGAGATCTCTGCTCATGCGCTCTCTCGCTCTCTGCGCGCTCGCGCTCGTTGCGAGCTGCATCGCGACTGCGCCGCCGCCTCGACCAGGGGGCCCAGCCGACCCCGCCGCGCCCGAAGGTCCCGTCGCACCTGCGCCGGCGGCCCTGCAGCCGGTAGACTCGTCCGACGGCGGCGGCGGCACGCAGGCGGACGGGGGAACGCGATGACCCGTGTCGCTCTTTTGTTGCCCGTCGCATCTCTCTTCGCGTGTGCCTCCGTGTCGCGGACTGCAGGCTTTGGCGAGGCCGGGCAGGTGGTCCAGGAGCGGACCGGACACCGGATCTACTGGGACCAGGGCAGCCCCGAGGACCGCGAGGTCCGCGAGCGGATCGACGCGCTATCGCGCACGAAGGTGTCGCTCGATGCGGCGGTCGAGTTGGCGCTGCTCAACAACCGCACCCTGCAGGTCATCTACGAGGATCTTGGCGTCGCTCAGGCCGATCTGGTGCAGGCAGGCCTGTTGCGAAATCCGCGCCTCGGCCTCGCCCTCCAGTTCCCCACGAGCGCAAGGAACCCCATCGGCGTCCAGACCTCGATCGTGCAGGATTTCGTGCAGCTCTTCACCATTCCGTTGCGCACGCGGCTGGCCGGTGCGCTCCTCGAGGAGGCCTCGGGGCGGGTGGCGGATGCAGCCCTTCGAGTCGCGCACGACGTCAAGGTCTCGTTCATCGACTTGCAGACGGCCACGCAGCTCGGCGACATGTGGGAGTCGATGTTCGAGGCACAGGAGGCGGCGACCGACCTCGCGACTCGGCAGCGGGCCGCGGGGAACATCACCGACTTCGATCTCGCGCAGCAGCAGGACGTTCTCGGCGGCTTGCGGCTCTCGCTCGCGACCAGCCAGGCCCAGGTCGTGGACAGCCGCGAGAAGCTGGCGCGGCTTTTGGGACTCTACGGCCCCCGGGCTCAGGTCGAGCTCGCAGAGCGGCTGCCCGAGATGCCGGCCGACGAACCCTCGCTCGAGAACCTGGAGGCTGTCGCGATTGCCCGCCGCCCCGACCTCGCCGCCGCGACCAAGAAAGTCGACGCTGCAGCCCAGGCGGCCGCCTTGGTCCGCGTCACGCGTTACTTGCCGTCCGTCGGCGCGGGCGTCAGCGTCGGGCGTGACACCGAAGGCGTGACGAGCCTGGGGCCCTCGATCGACCTGGAGTTGCCCATCTTCGATCAGGGGCAGGCGAACGTGCGCCGGGTCGAGTCGGACCTGCGGCGCGCGCAGGCCAGGAGGGAGGAGCTCGCCCTCGATGCACGCTCGGAAGTGCGCTCTGCGCGCAACCGTTACCTCACGGCGCGCTCGACGGTCGACTACTACCGCAAATCCATGATCCCCCTGCGCGAGCGCCTCGTTGCGCAAGCCCAGCTGCAATACAACGCCATGCAGATCGGCCTCTACCAGCTGCTGCTGGCGAAGCAGTCCCAGATCGCCGCCTACCGGGACTACATCGACGTGTTGCGCTCGTACTGGGTGTCGCGCTTCGATCTCGAGCTGAGCGTGGGCGGTTCGCTCTCGGTGCCGCCGCCGCCGGGCCCGCCGGCCAAGTGAGCTTGAGCGTCGCCGCCTCGTTGAGCGGGAGCGCGGCCTTCACCTTCGCGCCCGGGATCGCGATCTTCTTCGCGCAGGTGTCGTCCGTCTTGCGGGTCACGACGGGGTAGGCCACCCGAGACGCAACTCCGCGGCCAGGTCTTCTCGCGCCGTGCCGGGGCTCAGCAGTCGTCCGGCCCGCGCTTGAACTCGTCGGAGCGCACCGAGTAGCGCTTGAGCAGCCGGTGCAGGCTCTCCCGCTCCATGCCCGCCCGTTCGGCTGCACGACTGACGTTGCCGTGGAACTCGCGCAGGAGAGCAGTCAAATAGTCGCGCGAGGCGCGATCGCGCGCCAGCTCCACGGCGTGACGATACGGGAGCTGCACCGTCACGCTGGCGGGGGCCCCGATCGGCCGTTGGTGGGCGGCCGCGAACCGACGCAGGAAATGTTCCGCGAGCAGCGGAATGTCTTGTTTGCGCGCACGCAGGGGAGGCGCACGAAGCGGGAAGACGTTGAGACGGTAGAAGAGATCCTCGCGGAACTTGCCTGCCGCCACCTCGGCCCGCAGGTCGCGATGCGTGGCAGCGATCACCCGCGCGTCGATGCGGATGGGCGTGTTCTCGCCGACGCGGCGCAGCTCCTTCTCCTGTAGCACGCGATTCAATTTGACCTGGACCGCGAGCGGCAGGTCGCCGATCTCGTCGAGGAAGATGGTGCCGCCCGTGGCTTCCTCGAAGAGTCCGCGTTTCGCGCCCTGCGCGCCGGTGAACGCCCCCTTGGCGTGCCCGAACAGCTCGCTCTCGACCAGCTCGCCCGGGAGCGCACCGCAGTTCACCGGGACGAACCGACCGTTCCTGCGCGGACTCGCCTCGTGGATCGCCCGGGCGATGAGCTCCTTCCCCGTCCCGCTCTCGCCCTGTACCAGCACCGTGATGTCGAGCGGCGCCGCGCGGCGCACGAGATCGAGCGCCTCGGCCATCTCGGCGCTCGTACCCACCAGGCGCTCGAGCGTTTCGCCTCCCGGGCCATCCTGCGGCGGCCGCGCTGGAGCTGCCGCGGCTGAAGCAGGGGTCTGCTCGACCGGAAGCGCGACTCCGCTCAGTCCTCCCTCGTGTCCTCGCCGTGCACGGTCGGCGGCGCGCGCGACCACCAACGCCACCTCGTCGGGATCGAACGGCTTCGTCAGGTAATCGTAGGCACCCAGCTTCATGGCTTCGACGGCCTTGGGCACCGAGGCATAGGCCGTCATCAACACGACCTCGGTCCTCGGCGTCCGCGCCTTGACGGCGCGCAGCACCTCGAACCCGTCCGCGCCGGGCATGCGGATGTCCGAGAGCACGACGTCGAACTCGTCCTCGCCGACGAACCGGAGCGCCTGCGCGCCGTCGGCCGCGCTGGTGAGCTGGTGCCCCGGCGCGAGGATCTTCTCCAGAAGCCGGAGCAGACTCTCCTTGTCCTCGACGATCAGCACGCGCGGAAGGCTCGTCATGCGGGCCTCGCGTCGCTGCCGGGCAGAGAGAGGGTGAACAGGGCACCGCCGCTGGGACCGTTCGCGGCCTCGATGCGGCCGCCATGCGCGTGGGCGATGGCTTGGGACACCGCGAGCCCCAGGCCGGTGCCGGCTGGCTTGGTGGTGAAGAACGGCTCGAAGAGGCGGGCGCGTGCGCTGCTGGGGATGCCCGGCCCGCTGTCGGTGACCTCGAGCCGCACGTGCTCGCTTTGCCGGGAGAGCGTGAGCTGAACGCGACCGCCCTGCCCCGCGGCCTCCGCGGCATTGCGCAGCAGGTTGGTCACGATCTGCCGCAGCCGTTCCGCGCTGCCGCGCACCTGGCCCTCGCCTCGGATTCCCACCTCCACCCGCGCGAGCGGGCCTGCCTCGCACAACCTTGCCACCACGTCCTCGCACAGCGGCCGCAGGTCGACCGGATCGCCCGCGATGGCGAGCGGCCGCGACAGATCGAGCAGGTCCTCGACGATGTGCTGGCAGCGCACCGCCTCGGCCTCGATGGTGGCGAGCTCGTCCGCGAGCTCGCCCTGCGCGCGGTTCTTGAGCAGTCGCGTGTAGCCCAGGATGACGCTGAGGGGATTGTTGATCTCGTGCGCGACACCGGCCGCGAGCCGGCCGATCCCGGCGAGCTTCTCCTGCTGAACCAACTTCTCCTGGTGCTCCTGAAGCGCGGCGGTCATCGCGTTGAACTGCGTAGCGAGCGCACCGAATTCGTCGGTGCGATCGAGCTCGATGCGAGTGCTCAGATCCCCCCGCTCGATCCGCGCGGCGCCGTCGCGCAGCGTGGCGAGCGGTCGGATCACGGAGCGACCCAGGAAGATGCCGATCAGCGCCCCCGCGCCGTCTCGCGAGTGCTCGTCCCGGACGACGGCTGAGTTCCCCGACTGCACGGCAGGGATGATGCGGTCCCGGAACACGCGATCCAGCTCTCGGACCGAGACCTCGAAGCTCTGCAGCAGCTCTTGTCGCACGGGGGGCCCTGGCTGGGCCTGGACGGCCTGCAGGAGCCGCAGGACGCGCGCGTGGGCCTCTTCATAGAAGGCCAGGTGGGTCTCGTTGCCGAGGATGATGGTATGCGCCTGGTGGGCATACATGTCGCGCACCGCGCTGCCGAGCTCCAGGGCGGACCGGACCTGCTCGTTGTGGCGTTTCACATCGTGCAGGCCGGAGTGAATCTCGTTCATGCCGGCAAACGCGAGTGCGGAGGCCGCCCCGAACACGATCACCAGGCCGCCGAGCGAGAACGCGATCCGGCGCGAGGTTCCCTGCTGCCGGCCGGAGCGCCCTGGTGTAACCGCCGTGGTCACAGTGTTATCCTTTGCGCATCTGGGGTCTGCGCTGGACGGCGCGGCGCTTCGCCTCTGCCCCTTCATCACGCGATAGGACCGCCCTTGCAACTGTTCCACCAGCGCCTCCAAGCGCGACCGGGTAGGGCGACCCCGCCTTGACACCGGCGCGGCGTCGGTTGCATGTGCAGCGGAATGCGACGGGCGCAAACGCCGACGGGGCGTGTCACCGCGCCCGCGAAACGGGTCGCGGCGAAGCGGGCCGCGCCGGCGGCGAGGGCAGCGGCGGCGAGTGCGAGCGAGCGCATCGCGAGGGAGTGCATCTGCTCGCGCCTGCGGCTGCTCAACCGAGTCGTGAGCGGCATCTACGACAACGCGCTTCGGCCGCACGGGCTCGAGCTCTCGCAGCTGAGCCTGCTCATCGCCATCGATCTCCTCCGGGAGCGGGCCACGGGCGTGCGGGTCGCCGCTGCCGTGCAGGTCGAGAAGTCGAGCCTCAGCCGCGAGCTGCAGCGGCTCGAGGACCGCGCCTTCATCCGGCGCTCGCCGAGCGAGGCGGAGCGGGCCGTTCGCATCGTGCTGACGGCGCGGGGGCGCGGGCTCATCGCCGCCGCGCTCCCCGGTTGGGAGGCCGCGCAGGCCAAGGCGGCCGAGCTCCTCAGTCGAGCCCTGCGGGCGGCAGTGGTGCGCGATGCCCAGCGGGTGCGTGAGCGGCGGCTTGCTCCCCCGGCCCGCGCGCGTAAGCGCGGGACCTGACAAAAAAATCGCGGAATCCAGTGGGCCACCGTGGCATCCGAGCCGGTGAAGTCGTGGGCCTGTTGGTTGTACGTACAACAAAGTCCCGCTGGGACCGGCAACGCCGGCAACAAAGGAGAGATCTCATGTCGTTCGCGAGCCTTGCCGCCGTTGCCCTTCTTTCCACCGCAGCCGCGGCGGACACATCCGTCGAAAAACCCGCGCCCGCAACGCACGTCACCGCGGTGGCGTCGAGCGAGCAAGCGGACGCCGGGAGCGCCGCGGGGACCGGACAGGCTGCCCAATGCTGCCCGGCGCAACCGACCGACTCCAATACGGCCGTCATCGAAGCGCGTCCTTCGACGCCGGGCGAGGAAGGCATCTGGAGCGCGGCGCCCTAGCTAATCCCACCGCTCAGTTGAGTTGACCCCGCCGCCGGAGGCGGCCCGGCCGGGAGTCCGGCCGTCAGCGGAGGGAGGCTCGTCGAGCTTTGCTCGACAGCTCATCGCTGCGCTGGCGATCATCGGGCTTAGAAGCACGCCGAAGGCGGGATAGAGCACGCCCGCGGCAATCGGCACGCCGAGCACGTTGTAGGCGAAAGCGAAGAACAGGTTCTGGCGGATGTTTCGGATCGTCGCACGGCTCAACCGCCGCGTGCGGACGATGCCGCGCAGGTCGCCCTTCACCAGCACGACGTCTGCACTTTCCATCGCCACCTCCGTGCCCGTGCCCATCGCGATGCCCACGTCGGCCGCGGCGAGTGCGGGCGCATCGTTGATGCCGTCCCCGGCCATGGCGACGATGCGGCCCTCGCTGCGAAGCTTCGTGACGATCGCGCTCTTTTGCGCCGGGAGGACCTCGGCGTGGACTTCGGCGATGTCGAGCGTCCTGGCCACCGCCTCGGCCGTGGTGCGGTTGTCACCCGTCACCATGACCACTCGGATGCCCTCCTCGCGCAATGCGCGAAGTGCGTCGGCCGTCGATGGCCTGATGGGATCGGCGACCCCGATCAGGCCCACGAGCTGACCATCGACCGCGAGAAACAGCGTCGTCTGCCCCTCGGTGCGAAGCTCTTCGGCCCGCTGCTTCGCCGCCTCCGTCGGCACGTGCTTGCCCTCGAGGAAACGGGCACTTCCGATCCAGACTTGGCGATTCTCCACCCGCCCCATGACGCCGCCGCCGGTTTCGGAAGCGAAGTCGCGGACCGGGGCGAGCGCGACCCCTCGCTCCCGTGCGCCCTCGACGATCGCGCGGGCCAGCGGGTGTTCGCTGGCGCCTTCGACGCTGGCGGCGAAGCGAAGCAATTCCTCCTCCGAGAAACCCTGGAACGTCTGCACCGTCGCGATGCGCGGCTTGCCTTCGGTGAGCGTGCCGGTCTTGTCCACGACCAGCGTGTCCACCTTCGCCATCAATTCCAGCGCCTCGGCATTGCGGACGAGGGTGGCCAGGCCGAGCGCGCAGGGGCAGGCGATGATGAGCACGGCCACCGCGTTCACGATCGCGTGGGCGAGGCGCGGCTCCGGCCCGACCAGGAACCATGCGACGAAGGTCGCGACCGCGACGGCGATGACCGTGGGAACGAACCAGGCCGCGACCTTGTCCGCAACCCGCTGGATGGGTGCGCGACTGCGCTGTGCCTCGCTGACCATGCGGACGATCTGCGCGAGCAGAGTCGCCTCGCCGACCCGCTCGGCGCGAATGACGAAGCTGCCGGTGCCGTTCACGGTGCCGCCGGTGACTTTGCTGCCAGGCCCCTTCTCGACGGGAATGGGCTCGCCCGTGATCATCGATTCGTCCACGCTGCTCCGGCCTTCGAGAACGACTCCGTCGACGGGGACCTTCTCGCCGGGCCGCACCCGGAGCTGGTCGCCCAGCCGCACCTGCGCGAGGGGCACGTCGCGTTCGGCGCCATCCTGCTCGATGCGGTGCGCCATCTTGGGGGCGAGGCCAAGCAGCGCCTTGAGCGCTCCGCGCGTCCGAGCTCGCGCGCGCAGTTCCAAGACTTGCCCGAGCAGGACGAGCGATACGATGAACGCCGCAGGCTCGAAGTAGACCGGGACGACGCCGTGCTCTCGCATCGTCTCCGGGAAGAGCCCCGGCGCGACGGTCGCCACGACGCTGAAGAGGTACGCGACGCCTGTCCCAAGCGCGATCAGCGTGAACATGTTGAGGCTGCGGTTCACGACCGATGCCGAGCCACGCTCGAACAGCGGCCAACCCGCCCAGAGCACGACCGGGGTCGCCAGGAGCCACTCGATCCACGGCAGGAAGGGTCCGACGGCGCGCTGCACCGGCATCGTTGGCAGGAACTCGGACATGCCGAGCAGGAACACCGGCACCGTGAACACGAGGCTCAGCCAGAAGCGGCGCGACATGTCGCGGAGCTCAGGGTTGTCCTCCTCCTCCACCGCGACCGTGAGCGGCTCCAACGCCATGGCGCAGATCGGGCAGGAGCCGGGCGCGTCGCGCACGATCTCGGGATGCATGGGGCAGGTCCATTTCGTTCCGCTGGGCGCGGGCGGCTCCGCCGGACGCTGCTCGCCCAGGTAGCGGCGCGGGTCGGCCTCGAACTTGGCCCTGCACCGGGGGTTGCAGAAGCCGATCTCCCGGCCCTCGAAGTTGACCTTGCCGCCCTTCGGATGGTCGAGGTCAACGGTCATGCCGCAGACCGGGTCCTTCCCCGTGTGGGAAATGCCAGCGTGGGTGTGCTCGTGGTGGTCCATTCCGTCCTCCTGCACCCCGCTGACGCGCAGGCGGCAGAACTCTTACAGGCGCTGTCTCTGGCAGCGGCAGTCGAGACAGCCATGCCTTGCGCAGGCCCCGCAAACGGCCTTCAGCTTGTCCCGCAGTGCGGCCCGGGCGCGGTGCAGTCTGACTCCGGCGTTGTTGGCGGTGATCCCTGTCGCGCGGGCTGCTTCCGCCGCGCTCGCGCCTTCGAGGTCGACGCGCCGGAGGAGCTCTTTGTACTCCGGCTTGAGCGTGTCGATGACCCCGCCCACGCACGTGCAGATCGCTCGGAACAGGTCCTCGTCCCGCGGTTCAGGTCGCTCGTGCTCCAGGCTCTTCTGCTCGACCTGGTGGCGGCGGTGGGCATCGATGAGGCCGTTGCGCAGTAATTTATAGAACCAGGCAACCGTGTTCTCGCCGTCGCGGATCGAGTCCGCTTTCTCCATGGCCTTCACGTAGGCCGACTGGAGGGCATCGCGCGCCGCTTCATCGGTCCCGAGCCTCGCGCGCAGGAACCCCAAGAACTCGAGCTGGCGCTCCAGCAGGGGCTGGGGGACGTGCGCGGCGGTAGCCCGTGATCCGTGCAGGCGTCGCATCGGCCGGGGAATCCTGCGCACCCACCTCCTTACGCGCAACCGTTCTTCGCTCCGGGCATCTTTTGAAACGCGATGACTTGCTAGATCCGTCCGATTTGGAGAAGAGGTCGATGGACAAGAATTTGAGCAACACTGTTCGGATCGCGAGGGTCGCCACGCTCGCCGTTGCGACGGTCGCTCTCACGGTCGGTGCAGCCGGACGGGCGATTGCGGCGCCGAATTCGCCGGCAGCCCGCCCGCTCGATGACGCCCAGATCGTCCGCCGTGTTCTGGCCTTCAATCGGGCCGAGGTGCAGACCGCCGACGCCGTCAAGGGGAAGCTCCCTTCGCCCTCGGTGTGGGAGCTCGCGCAGCGCCTGACCGTGGACGACACCGCTTTCGATCAGAAGCTCGAAACCCTCGCAGCCGCGCAGCAGCAGTGGAACGGCGATGGCTTGGCTGACGGAGCGGCAGCCGGCATTGATCTCTCGATTTTGTCGGGCGCCGCTCTCGAGAAGGCCTACGTCGATCGCGAGGTGAAGGCGCATCAGGCGATGCTCGCCGCGCTCGACGGTCAACTGATCCCGAGCGCGAGCGACGATCTTCGACAACGGCTGATCGACCTGCGGGCTGAAACGGCGGCGCATCTGCAGCACGCGCAAGACGTCCAGCACGAGCAGAAGGTCCGCGAGCTGATGGCGGTGCAGCCGGACTTTACCTGGCCCCGGTAGAAGAACTTCGACCAGTGCGCGCTCCCCGAAGCGCGTCGGCCATGCGCGAGAGCGGAACGACGTGCTGGGCCGCTCCGCGGAGGATTGCCTCGCGCGGCATGCCGAAGACGACGCAGCTCGCCTCGTCCTGCGCGAACGTCGCTGCTCCGGCGCGGAGCATCGAGAGCAGTCCCTCGGCCCCGTCGTCGCCCATTCCTGTGAGGAGCGCGCCGACCGCATTCGGGCCGGCCGCCGCCGCCACGGATTGGAAGAGCACGTCGACGCTCGGGCGGTGCCGCGACACCGGCGCACCGCTCGTCACCTCGACCAGGTAATGCGCTCCGGAGCGGAGCAGCCGCAGGTGACGGTTGCCCGGCGCGATCAGGGCGAGCCCCTCAGTGACGCGGTCGCCGTGGCAAGCCTCGCGCACCTCGATGCGGCAGAGCTGGTCCAGGCGGCGGGCGAAGGCCGCTGTGAATTGCTCGGGCATGTGCTGGACCACCACCGTGCCGGGCGCGTCCGGCGGCATCGACTCGAGGATCTCGCGGATCGCCTCGGTCCCTCCGGTGGAGGCTCCGATGGCGATGACGCGGTCGGTGGCGGTGCGCAGGAGCGGCCGCTTGGTGAAGGCGGGCGGGGCCGGGCGCGGCGGGCGGCGCACGAGGCGCGAGGCGAACGCCGCCTCGACAGCGTCGATCACCTGCGTCACGGACTCCTCGATGAACTGTCGCGCCCCCAGCGTCGGCTTGTGGATCACGTCGATCGCGCCCTCTTCCAGGGCGCGGATTGCGGCCTCGGTTCCGGGTCCGGCCAAGGTCGAGCACACCACCACCGGGATGGGGTCCTCGGCCATCAGCTTGCGCAGGAAAGTGAGGCCGTCCATCTTCGGCAGCTCGAGGTCGAGCACGATCACGTCCGGCCGCCGCTCCCGAATCTTGCGAAGCCCGATCAGCGCATCGGAAGCGGCGGCGACGGAGGTCCCGGGCCTGCGGGCGAGCACGGCGGCCATCGACTGCCGCACCACCGCGGAGTCGTCGATCACCAGCACGTCCAGGGGGCGATGCACGGCCTTCATCATGAAATATCCGCGGGCGCCTCGGCCGATGCGGCGTTTTCGGGGGCCGCCGGGAGCGCCGCCTCAGCTGCCGCGGCCGCCGACGCGGCGAGCAGCTCGGCGGGCGAGAGGACTCGGTCGATGTCGAGCAGCAGGATGAACTTGGGTCCGGCTTTTCCCATCCCGGCGAGGTAGTCGACGGCGAGCCGCATCCCGAACGAAGGAGGCGGCTCGAGGTCCTCCGCGCGTAGCTCCACCACCTGGCTCACCGAGTCCGCCACCATCCCAAACATCAAGTTTTCGCCCGCGGCCTGCACCTCGAGGACGACGATGCAGGTGCGGTTGGTGACGGGCGAGACGGGCAGACCCATCTTGGCGGCGAAGTCCACCACCGGCACCGCGCTTCCGCGCAGGTTCATCGCCCCGCGGATGCAGTCCGCGGTGCCGGGTACCGGCCCGACGCTTTCGTATTCGATGATCTCCTTCACGCGCCCGATCCCCACGCCGTACTCGTCGCCGCAGATGAGGAAGGTGAGGTACTGCCCCGGCGGTGCGATTGGCTGGACGCTCATGGCTGTCTCCGCGGTCATGAGGTGTACACGGTCGGGATCGCCGCCCGCAGGCGGGTGGTGACGCCGTTGAGTGTCTCGGCGTGCCCGACGAACAGGTATCCGCCCGGGCGCAGCAGGTCGGTGAGCCGCTCGACGACGCGCGCCTTGGAAGTCGCGTCGAAGTAGATGAGGACGTTGCGGCAGAAGATGAGGTCAAAGGTCCCGAGGGCCCCGTAGTCGTCCTCGTGCAGGTTGAAGCGCTGGAAGCGCACGAGCGCGCGAACCTCCGGCGCCATCTTGAAGCGGCCCTCCTGCGTGCCAGTTCCGCGCAATCCGTACGCGGTGAGGAGGTCCTTGGGGATCTCGCGGCTCTTCTCCAGCGGCCATACCGCATCGTTGGCGCGGGCGAGCACCCGGGTGGAGAGGTCGGTCGCGAGCACCTCGGAGCAGGCGTCCGCGGCGGAGCCGAGGTGGCGGCGCAGGAGCATCGCGATCGAGTAGGGCTCCTCGCCGGTGGAGCAGCCCGCGCTCCACACGCGCAGCGAGCGGCCGGGGACGCGGCCGGCGGCGAAGGAGGGGAGGATCTGGCGCTCGAGCAGCTCGAAGTGGCGGGGCTCGCGAAAGAAGTGCGTCTCGTTGGTGGTGATGGCGTCGAGGAGCCGCACCTCCTCCTTCGGGTCGGCGAGCACCAACTCGTGGTAGCGCCGGAACGACTCGATCCCCAGCTCGCGAAGCCGCCGTGAGAGCCGCCCCACCAGCAGCGCCTTCTTCGCCGGCGCCAGCCAGATGCCAGCGCGCCGGTGGATGAGTTGCTGGAAGAGGCAGAACTCGCGGTCGCCGATGCGCTCGGCGAGTGGGTCCCCGGAGGGGTCTGGCCCTGCGAGCGCCGCGGTCACGGAGCCACCGGCGCCGCGGGCGTCCCGGCCGAAGCGGCATTTTCCAGGGCCGGTGCGCCCGGCGCCTCAGCTGCCGTCGCCGCCGAGGCGGCGAGCAGCTCGGCAGGCGAGAGGACCAGGTCGACGTCGAGGAGCATCACGAACTTGCCCCCGGCCCTGCCTATCCCGGTGAGGTAGTCGACGGCGAGCCGCGTCCCGAACGATGGACGCGGCTCGAGGTCCTCGGCGCGCAGCTCCACCACCTGGCTCACCGAGTCCGCCACCAGCCCGAGCACCAGCTGCTCGCCGCCGGTCTGCACCTCGAGGACGACGATGCAGGTGCGGTTCGTGATCGGCGAGGCGGGCAGACCCATCTTGGCGGCGAAGTCCACCACCGGCACCACGCTTCCGCGCAGGTTCATCACCCCGCGGATGCAGGCCGTGGTGCCGGGCACCCGCGTGACGCTTTCGTATTCGATGATCTCCTTCACGCGCAGGATCCCTACGCCGTACTCGTCGCCGCGGATGAGGAAGGTGAGGTACTGTCCCGGCAGTGCGATTGGCTGGTCGCTCATGGCGGTCTCCTAGAACCGTTTGAACTCGCCGTCGCCCTGCAGCCCGTTGAAGGACTTGGCGGACGGGATTCCGGCGGCAGCGCGGGTGGAGTGCGCGCCGATCTGCACGGAGAGGTTGGGCCTGGCGGGTGGCCGCTGCGCCGACGGCCGCTGCGACAACTGGGGGAGCTGCAGCTTGTGGCCGCCGCCTGTGCCCTTGACGCGGAAGAAGGACATGAGCTGGGAGAGCGACTCCGACTGCGCCGCCATCTCCTCGGCGATGGAGGCCAGCTCCTCTGCCGACGAGGCGTTGCGCTGGGTCACCTGGTCGAGCTGCGACATGGCGCGGTTGATCTGCGCCACGCCCGAGGACTGCTCGCTCGACGCCGCCACCACCTCCTGCACCAGGTCGGTCGTCTTCTTGATCGCGGGCACGAGTTGCGCGAGGAGCTGCCCCGACTTCTCCGCCACCATTACGCTGCTGCCGGCGAGCGCGGAGATCTCCTTGGCCGCGGACTGGCTGCGCTCGGCCAGCTTGCGCACCTCGGTGGCCACCACCGCGAAGCCTTTGCCGTGCTCTCCGGCCCTCGCCGCCTCGATGGCGGCGTTGAGCGCAAGCAGATTCGTCTGGTAGGCGATCTCCTCGATGATGGTAATCTTCTCCGCGATCGAGCTCATCGCCTGCGCCGTCTCGCGGACTGCCGCGCCGCTCTGCTCGGCGTCTCCGGAGCCTTGCACCGCCATCTGCTCCATGCGGCGGCTGTTCTCGCTGTTCTGCGTGATCGAAGCGCTCATCTGCTCCAGGCTGGCGGTGGTCTCCTCCACGCTCGCCGCTTGCTCGCTGGTGCCCTGCGAGAGGTTCTGAGAGGAGGAAGACACCTGCGTCGAGGCCGAGGCGAGCGCGCTAGCGCCCTCGCGCACCTCGCCGATGGTCTGAGAGAGTTTCTCGGTCATCGCCTTCATCGCCGAGAGCACCTGCCCGGTCTCGTCCTTGGTCGGTGAATCGATCCGCACCGTCAGGTCGCCCTGCGCGATCGTCTCCGCCACGCTGACCGCCTGGCGCAGGGGTGCGGTGATGCCACGCGTGATGACGAAGGCGAGGAACAGCGCGGCCAGCACCGACAGCAACGCGACGCTGATGACGATCGAACGGCCGCTCTCATACCGGTCGGCCGCGGTCTTGCGTAAGGCCGTGACCTTGGCCAGCTCGTGGTCGGCCAGCTTGTAGATCGCGGCCGTGTACGCGAGTTGTTCGGGGCGCACCTTGTCGAGGAGCAGCGTCTTGGCTTCCTCGATGCGGTCCGCTTCGATCATCTTCAGAAACGCCTCCTCGTTCGGGCGGTAGCGCGAGTGCGTGTCGACGATGTTCTGCAACAGCTGCTTCGCCTCTCCGCCCTCCTTGGCGACGGACTTCAGCAACTCTTCGCGGTGCCTCTGGCGTTGCTCCTTCAGGTCGTAGATGGCCGCGACCTGCTCCTTGAGCTGGGACTTGTCGAGGATGAACATGTTGCGCAAGTGGTTGCCCGACCAGAGCAGCGCGCTGCCCAGCTGATAGCAGTTCGAGAGCTGCTGCTGGGTCTCGGTCACGGTCTCGAGGGTCTGGTCCATGTCGCGGAGCCGGTAGACGCCGGTCACCGCAACCGCGGCGAGCAGTACGGTCATGAGCAAGAAGCCCGCGGCAAGCCGGGCTCCGATGCGAAGGTTCTTGAAGAACACGGTCCTTCTCCTATTCGTGCTCAGGCGTTCGCGGCCTGGGGTTGGATGACGGCGTCATCGAGGATCGCCGCCGGATCGAGGATCAGCGCGACGCGGCCGTCGGACAGGATGGCCGAGCCGGTCACGCCCGGGAGCCCCTGAAAGAGGGACCCCAGCGGGCGGATCACCGTCTGCGTGTCGCCGGTGAGCGTATCCACCGCCACGCCTGCCTGGCGGTCGCCGTGCCGGATCACCACCACGTTCTCGCGACGGGGGAGGTCGCCCTCGATCCGGAACCAGCGGCGCACCCGGAGGTAGGGAAGCGGCTCGCCGCGCAGGTCGATCATGCCTGCGAGACCCCGGCTCCGTTGCGCGGCCGGCAGCTCGACGCACTCGATCACCGAGTCGAGCGGGAGCACATAGGTCTCCGCGCCCACCTCCACGGTCAGCCCCTCGATGATGCTCATCGTGAGGGGTAGGCGGATGGTGAGGGTGGTCCCCGCGCCCGGCTCGCTATCGATGAGAAGCACGCCGCGCAGCGATTCGACGGACCGCCGCACGACGTCCATTCCCACTCCCCGGCCGGACAGCTCGCCCACCTTCTCCGCGGTGCTGAACCCGGGCAACAGGATCAGGCGGAGGATCTCCGCCTCGGCGGGCACCGCCCCGTCGGCGAGCAAACCCCTCTCTCGGGCCCGCGCGAGGATGCGCGCGCGGTCGAGCCCAGCGCCGTCATCCGACAGGCGCAGCTCGACCTGGCCGGACTGGTGGATCGCGGCCAGGCGCAGGGTGGCCGTTTCGGGCTTGCCTGCGGCCCGGCGGGCCTCGGGGGCCTCCAGGCCGTGGTCGATGGCGTTGCGGATCATGTGCACGAAAGGCTCGTGCATCGCCTCGATCACCGTGTTGTCCAGCTCCACGTCCTCGCCCTCGATGACCAGCACGGCCTTCCTGCCGCGCGCGAGCGAAAGATCGCGCACCGTGCGGTGGAAGGACCGGAACATGGGGCCTACCGGCACCATGCGCGCCCTGGTGACCAATTCCTGGAGATCGAGGTGGAGGTGCTCCGCTTCGCGGAGCGTCTCCTGCAGCAGATCGTGCGGCGCACGCCGAGCGACCATGCCCCCGAGGCGACCGAGCGCGACGGCGGTCTCGCCCGCGACGGTGAACATCCTGTCGAGCTTGTCGAGCTGCACGCGGAGGCTGCGATGGAGACGCGTGGGCGCCAAGTCGGGGGCTTGAGCGAGCTCGCTCGGCCCGGCCGGGGCTAAGTCCCGCGCCGGGACCAGCCTCCGCAGCTCTCCTTCGACAGCGGCGGCCGCGGTCGAGGTCGGCTCGCGCCCGCCCACGTCGACGTCGACCAGGTCGCGAAGGACGTCGAGCGATCGCAGCAGAACCGTGACGAGGTTGCTGTCCAGCTTCATCCTGCCGGCGCGAAATGCGTCGAGGACGTCCTCCAGGACGTGCGCGAAGCCGGCAAGCTTGTTGAAGCCGAGGCTGGAGGCGCCTCCCTTGATGGTGTGCACCGAGCGGAAGATCTCATTCAGCAACGCCGCCTCCCCCGGCGTCCGCTCCAGCTCAACCAGCGCCTCCTCGAGCGCGGCGAGGTGCTCGGCGCACTCGTCTACGAACGTCCGGACGATGAGGTCGCGCTCGCTGTCGATCACAGGACCCTCAGGCGCACGGTGCCGTCGAGTGTGCTGAACACCAGCGAGCGCCCGCGCGTACCGCCCACGTGTTGATCGGTGATGGGGATGTGCGCCTCGGCGAGCATGGAGAGGGCCTGACGCACGTTGCCGAGGCCGGTGCTCTCCGACGGCCCCTTGCCCATCATCCCTGCCCCGCCATAGACCTGCGCACGGAGGTGCCCTCGCCGCGCGCCAAGCGCATTGACCCGTCGCAGGAGCTCGGGGACCGCTGCCGATCCGTAGCGGGGCCCGTGGCCGAGCGGCAGCACGAAGTGGTTCACGCCGCCGACGCCCATCTCTGCGTCCCAGAGAAACACCGAGACGCAGGAACCGAGGACGGTGCTCACTTCGACCGGGGTGGCGGAGGCGACCAATTCGCCGGGGTGGAGGTAGACGCGGGACACGACGGCGCTCTGAGGGACGCTCATGCGGCAGTCCGCTCTCGGGCGAAGTGGAGCGCGACGGCTGCGTGCAGGCCGAGCACGTCGCACAACTCCTCGTCCGCGGTCGCCAGCCCCACCCGGTGCGGCAGCAGCCGGAATACCGCGATCACTCCGGTGACGTGGCCGCCCAGGATCAGCGGGATGCACGCGGCGAGGTTGGGATCGCTGTCCGGCCCGTCCCTGCCGGCGAGGTACGTCTTGCCGGTTCCCAGAACGTGGCGCGCGCGCCCCCCCGGAGAATGCGCGGGTTGCAGGGCGCCCTGCACCATGGCGGTCACCAGACGTCCGTCCGGCTGGCGCTCGTAGAGGGCGAACTCCTCGGAACCGAGCAGGTCGGCGACGATCTCGGCGATCCCGAGCAGCACCTCGGCGCGATCGAAGGACCCGTGCAGACGCTGACTGGCGACGTGGAGCCGGGACAGCTCGCCGATCCGCTCCTCGGCCTCGCTCAAACGGTGGCCGATCTCGCGGTTCTGGCGCTCGAGCGCGATCAGGCGGGAGAGCAGGGGATTGTCCGGGTCCTGGCGGACGAGCTCGTTCAGGGGTTTCTCTCCTGCGGGGGCATCAGCCAAGGTACACCGCGACTTTCTCGAGCAATTCGGCGCCGTCGACCGGCTTGGTGACGTAGTCGCTGCAGCCGCTGCTGTACCCGGCCTCGACGTTGAACGGCTCGCCGCGCGTGGTGACGAGGATGATCGGAGTGGCGCTCGTCGAAGGCAGCTCGCGCAGCGCGCGGCAAGCGGCGAGGCCGTCCATCTTTGGCATCACCACGTCCATCAGGATCAGGTCGGGCAGCTCGCGGGTGGCGGCGCGGAGCGCCTCCTCGCCGTCGCGGGCGATCACAACCTGGTAGTTGCCCTTGCGGAGCAGCGATTCCGCGATGAGCAGCGACGTTTTCGAGTCGTCGACGAGCAAGATCTTCTTCCGCATCATTCCTCCTGGCGACTGTCTTCGCGCGCGCGCAGCGAGCAGCTCTTCGAGGACCCCGAGAGCGATCGGCTTGTGAAGGAACTCGGCGACTCCGAGCGCACGAACCTGCTCCTCCGTCTCCGTGTGGTCGGAGGCGGTCAGCACGATGAACGGCAGCTCGCGATCGATCTGCCTCGCGTCGGCGATGAACTCGGGCCCCTGCGGCTCGAAGCTGCTGCCGAGGTGCAGGTCGACCAGCGCCGCCGAGTAGGAGGTGCGGCGGACCAGCGCGAGCCCCGACAGAGCGTCGTGGGCGCAGTCCAGCTGGTGCCCGCGCGCCTCGAAGTAGCGGCTCACGGCCCGGCAGATTTGCTTCTCGTCCTCGAGGTACAGGATCCGCACGCCCGACCGTTACGCAACCGACGGGCCAGGTCGCCTGCTCCTCTAGACGTTGCTCCGGCGCGGCCCCTCTCGTCCGGAGCTCGGTCCGAAAACCGGACGGGCGTCCGGTTCCCGGATCCCCACCGAGATCAGGGGCGCTGGAGGCGATGCTTCTTCAGCTTGTCGTAGAGCGAGCTGCGCGCGATGCCGAGACGGCGAGCCGCCTGCTCGACGCGGCCGCCCTCGAGCTCCATCGCCCGATCGATGAGGCGGCGCTCCATCTGGCCCAAGGTAAGCCCATCAACCACCTCCGCACGGCCAGCAGGGGATGGTGGAGGCGCCAGGGGCGGATCGAACATCAAGTGCTCGCGCCCGATCTCGCCGCTCCTGGAGTACAGGAGGGCCCGCTCGAGGACGTTGCGCAGCTCGCGCACGTTGCCCGGCCACTGATGCTGCTCCAAGGCGGCGATGGCTTCCGCAGACAGCTCAGCGTTCGCGCGCGAGCGTCGCAGAATGGCGCGGGCGAGCGGGAGCACGTCCTCGCGCCGTTCCCGCAGGGCTGGCAAGGCGACCGGCAGGGCCGCGATGCGGTAGTAGAGGTCGCTCCGGAAGCGGTTCTCCCGGACCAGCGTCGCGAGATCCCGGTGCGTCGCGGTGATGAGGCGAACGTCCACGTGCCGGTCGCGCACGTCGCCCAAGCGGCGGAACCGTTTCTCCTCGAGCACGGTGAGGAGCTTGGCCTGGACGGCCGGGCTCACGTCCCCGATCTCGTCGAGGAAGACGGTCCCGCGGTGGCCGACCTCCAAGAGTCCCTGCTTGGCGGACACCGCCCCGGTGAAGGCGCCGCGGTCGTGGCCGAACAGCTCGTTCTCCAGCAGCTCGGGCGAGAGCGCGGCACAGTTGACGGACACGAAGGGCTCGCGCGCTCGCGGGCCGCTGCGGTGCAGCCACGCTGCCAGCACGCCCTTGCCGGTTCCGGTGTCGCCCAGCAGCAGCACCGAGGCGTCGGCGCCGAGCAGCGGCCGCACGTGGTCCGAGAGGCGGCGCACGGCGGCGCTGGTGCCGACGAAGGGATCGGGCGGCTCCGCAGCGGCGCTGCGTTGCGCGAGCGCCTTGCGGCGGTTGCGGTGGTTCTCCAGCGCCCGCTCGACGATCATCTGCAGGGTGGGTAGCTCGACCGGCTTGGTCAGGAAATGCTCGGCGCCCTCTTTGAGCGCGGCGACTGCGAGGTCGATGGAGCCGTGTCCGGTGAGCACGATCACCGGTGGCCCTTCAACCCCGTCCCGGAGCGCGGCCAGCAGCTCCAGCGCATTCCCGTCCGGAAGGCTGTGGTCGATCACCGCAACGTCGAGCGCCGAGGCGTTCGATGCCGCCCGCGCCTCCGCGAGGCTGCCCGCTTCGGTGACCTGGTACCCCTTGGCGGTGAAGAACTGCCGGACGGAGAAGCGGAGCCCTTTGTCGTCCTCCACGAGGAGCAGGCGCGCTGCATTCACGCCGCGTACCCGGGCAGCGTGACGATCAGCTCGGCGCCGCCGCCTTCCGCGTTGCGCGCTTCGATCGTGCCCCGATGCTCTTCGACGATCCGCTGGGCGATGGCCAGCCCGAGGCCCGTGCCGCCGCGGCGCTTGCTGAAAAAGGGCTCGAAGATCCGGCGCAGGTCGGCCGTGTCGATTCCCGGTCCGCGGTCGCGGACGGCGCAGACGATGCCGTCGCCGCTGTTCGCCGCCTCGACGCGAACCGTGGACCCGGCGCGCGAGTGCAGCACCGCGTTGTCGATCAGGTTCTCGAAGACGCGTTGGAGGCGTTCATCGTGGGCGAGGAGAGGGCCAGGAGACGCGAGCAGGAGCTCCAGCGACACGCCGCGCGCTGCGGCGGCCGCGGCGCACGTCCGCAGGGCCGCCCGCAGCACGGGCTCCACAGACGTGGGCTTCAGGGCGAGCGGCGGCGGCTTTCCGTAGGCGAGCAGGTCCTCCATCACGAGGCTCAGTCGCCTGACGTTCGCGCGGAGCACCTCGCCGAACTGTTGGAGGTCCGCGTTCCCCTGGAAGCGCGCGTCCAGCGCATCCACCGAGGCGAGGACTCCGAAGAGCGGATTGCGGACCTCGTGCGCCACGCCCGCGACCAGGTTGCCCATCGCAGCCATCGTCTCACTGCGGCGGAGCGCCTGCTGGAGCGCGACCAGCTCGGTGAGGTCTCGGCCGAAGACGACTGCGCCCGACAGGCTGCCTTCGTCCTCGATCAGCGGAGTGGCGTGCAGGTTCCAGGTGCGCCCGGCCTCGTCCAAGGTCTGGGCGCGCTGCTGGGGAGAACTGGCCAGGATCTCGCGCCCGAGGTGGTCCATCGAAGCCCAGGGCTCGCCCGGAGCGAGCGCCGCGAGGACCTGGCCGTTCATCTCGCCCAGTGCGGCCCCGCAGAGCTGGTGCGCGGCGCGGTTGGCCCGCTTCACCCGGCAGGACGTATCGAGCACCACCACGAGGTCGTCGATGGCGTCGAAGGTGCGGCGCCACTCTCCGGCGGCGCGTGTCAAAACGTCCTCGAGGGACTCCTTCCTTGCCTCGATACGGTCGGCTCTCAGCACCTATGGATCCCGGTTTCCCCCCGGGGATGGGCGTGACGGCGCAGACTTGATCAGCTCGCCCGCTACTGTCCAGTTCGTGGCAGCGCACGGTGCGCGTGGTCGAAGCGCAGCCACTTGCCCACATGTCGGGTGGCGGCTGAAGCGGTGACATCGATCCGTCACGTTCCGGTCTCCGCGTTCACGCAAATCTCACCTGTTCCCCACTTTGCGCTCGGCCGCGATCCGCTACGGATTGCGCCCCCTCATTCGGGCGCCAAGCGGCCGCGCGACCTTGCGCCGCCTCGCCCAGGAGAACCCGATGCTTCTTCGCAGCAGCTTCCTCCCCAGCGCGTTCGCCGCGGCGGCGCTCGTCGCCGCTTGCTCCAGCAAGAGCTCTCCGCCTTCCGGCCCACCCCAGGTCTCGACGGGGCAGGTGATCACCGCGACCGCCGCGCCGGGGTCGACCTTCCAGACGCTCAATCCAGGCCTCAAGGACTTTCCCGGCTTCGTCGCCGGCCAGCCGATCTCGGAGGCGATGAGCCCCGACCGCAAGACGCTCTTGGTCCTCACCAGCGGCTACAACAACAACTACGACAACCTCGGCAACGTGCTCGTCGCCGACTCCAACGAATACGTCTTCGTCCTCGACGTGAGCGTGAACCCGCCGCTGCAGAAGCAGGTGGTCCAGGTGCCGAACACGTACGTCGGCATCGCCTTCGCGGCGGACGGTTCGAAGTTCTACGTTTCGGGCGGCGGCGACGATCAGCTCCACGTCTTCGCGCAGGCGTCGGGCACGTGGGCCGAGGCGAGCGGCTCGCCCATCGCGCTGGGCCACACCTCCGCCAACGGCCTCGCCCAGGGTCCGCTCGCGACCGGCGTTGCCGTGACCGCCGACGGCAAGCGCGCGGTCGTGGCCAACCGCTACAACGACTCGATCACGGTGGTGGACCTGGTGGGCAACAAGGTCGCGGCCGAGCTCGATCTGCGGCCGGGCAAGAGCGGCGGTGTGTCTGGCACGCCGGGTGGCGAGTATCCCAACTCGGTCGCCATCGTCGGGAGCAGCACCGCCTACGTGTCCAGCGAGCGCGACCGCGAGGTCGTGGTGGTGGACATCTCGGGCGCAACGCCCGCGGTGAAGACGCGGCTATCAGTCATGGGCAATCCCAACAAGATGACGCTCAACCAGGCGCAGACCAAGCTCTACGTCGCCTGCGACAACGCCGATCTGGTCTCGATCATCGATACGACCTCGAACAAGGTCACGGGCTCCATCTCCACCGTGGCCCCTGCGGGCGTGTTGACGGCGACGCAGTACCGCGGCGCCTCGCCCAACGGGCTTGCGCTTTCGCCCGACGAGGGGACGCTCTACGTCACCAACCGCGGCACCAACTCGGTGGCGGTGATCTCGGTCACCGCCGCGGCGGTGACGGGGCTGATTCCGACGGCCTGGTACCCTTCCGACGTCGCGGTAGGGCAGAACGGCGCGATGCTCTACGTCGTCAACACCAAGAGCATGCCCGGGCCGAACGCGGGGAACTGCCTCGGATACCAGACCGTGCCTTGCCCGGTGAAGAGCACCCCGGTGGCCTTCGCCCCCAACCAGTACATCGAGAACCTCAACAAGGGCGGCTTCGCCACCATCCCGGTGCCGAACGCAGCCGCGCTCGCAACGCTCACCGCGCAGGTGGCGACCAACAACTCGTTCAACTTCTCGCCCAGCGCGACCGACACATCGACGATGGCGGCGCTGCGCAGCAACATCAAGCACGTCATCTACGTGGTGAAGGAGAACCGGACCTACGACCAGGTGCTGGGTGACCTGGGCGTAGGCAACGGGAACCCGTCCCTGGCCGAGTTCCCGCAAGCGACGACGCCCAGCCTGCACGCGCTGGCGAAGGCCTTCGTGACGCTCGACAACTTCTATGACGCGGGCGAGGTGAGCGGCAACGGCTGGCCGTGGAGCACGGCCGCGCGCGAGTCCGACGCCAGCGCGAAGATGCTGCCGGTCAACTATGCCTGTAGCCCGGCCGGAGGCGCGGCCTGCAACAAGGGTCGTGGCGGCTCCTACGACTGGGAGGGCGCGAACCGCAACATCAACGTCGGCCTCACGGGCAACGCCCGGCTCTCGGCCGATCCGATCACGCCGCAGGATCCCGAGTTGCTGCCCGGCACCGGCAACATCGCCGCGCCGGACGCGCCCGGCGGCCAGGTGCAGCAAGGCTACCTGTGGAATGCCGCGCTGCGGGCGGGTCTCACTGTGCGCAACTACGGCTTCTTCATCGATCTGACGCGCTACAACCTCGCCAACGCACCCGCGCCGGCCAACAGCTACTACATCAAGCCGGACCGGACGCCGTTCGCGAGCTCCTCCGTGCAGGCATACGTCGCGAACCCCGACCTGGTGGGCCTGACCGACCCGTATTTCCGCGGCTTCGACGACGCCTATCCCGACTTCTACCGCGAGCAGGAGTGGGAGCGGGAGTTCAACGGCTACGTCGCCGGCAGCAACCTGCCGGCGCTCAGCCTGGTGCGCCTGATGAACGACCACACCGGCAGCTACAAGTCGGCGATCGACGGCGTGAACACGCCAGAGATCCAGGTGGCCGACAACGACTACGCGGTGGGACGCCTGATCCAGGCGGTCGCGGCCAGCCCCTATGCCCGCGATACGCTCATCTTCGTGATCGAGGACGATGCGCAGGACGGGCCCGACCACGTCGACGCGCACCGGAGCATCGCCTTCGTCGCCGGTCCCTACGTCAAGCAGGGCGCGGTGGTGAGCACGCGCTACAGCACCGTCAACGTGCTGCGGACCATCACCGACGTCCTTGGTCTGGACCACCTCGGGATCTTCGACGCAACTGCGGCGCCGATGACCGAGGTGTTCGACCTGGGCCGCACCAGCTGGACGTTCAAGGCCTCCGCCTCGGGCCTGCTCGCGGGCACCCAGCTTCCGGTCCCCAAGACTGCCATCGTCGCGGCCGCGCTGCAGCCCACCCACACGGCTCTGTGGTGGAGCGCCCAGACTCGCGGCATGGACTTCTCGGTCGAGGACCGAGTCGACGCAGCGGTCTACAACCAGCTGCTCTGGCGCGGCCTGATGGGCGGCAAGCCCTATCCGCAGCGCGCCTCCCGCGGCGCGAAGCAACCGGAATAGGAAGGGCCCGGAGCAGCCCGCGCAAGGGGGCGTGGGCTGCTCCGAGGGGTTCAGGTGAAGCAGAGGCCGGCGAGCGTAGACGGCCTCACGAGCTTCCCGATCCGATCGAGCTCAGCAGGCAGGTTAGAATTGTCCCGTCAGGCTCGCATCGAGGATGCCCGTCTGCCCGGAGTTCCCACCGAAGAGCCTCGTGTCTCCGTTCAAGGCCGTTCGTCCCAGCGCGGAGAGCCGCAGGCCGACGAACGGCCCGAGCTGCGCCTCCAGTGCGGCGGAGGCGCCGAGTTCGTCCAGCTCGTCCGGGGCGATCCCCCTGCTGCGGAACCAGGACACCCGCGTCAGAATGCGAGATGCGAACGAACGATGACCTGGATGAAGCTGGTGTTTCCGGCCACCCAGCCGCCTTCCTCGTAATAGCCGGCGGACGCCATCAACCCCGATGCGAGAAGATCGGGAAACGCCAGCTCGGACCCGATCCAGCGGCGGGCCGCCGGCGTGGTCAGATCGGTGGCCAGTCCCGAGAGCAGCGAAATGCGCACCGAAGAACTGGGCTCCCAGGCGGCCGAGACTTGCGCGTGCCGGGCGGCGCCTCCGCGAATAATCCTGCCGGGGCCGTCGAGCTCCGGCACCGACAGCGCCTCGTAGCGGAACGATCGTTCCCAGATCGCGAGCAAGTCCTCCTTGCTGATCAACTTCTTGTGGACCTTTCCGTAGAAAGGGAGATCGAGCATCTCCGTCATGACGACCTTCTGGCGCGGATACTGCGCGATCGTCCCGCCCACCGTGCCCTGCTCCAGCACGCGGAACGATCGGCCTGCGGCGCGAAGAGCGAGCGCGGTCGCCAGGCCCGCGGGGCCGGCGCCGACGATGACGACATCCGTTCCCGCGCCACGCGGCATCGTCTCCGCGAGACGCTCGCCGGCCTGCACCCCCTGCGTCACGGCGTTCCGGATGAGTCCCATGCCGCCGAGCTCACCGACGATATGGACCCCCGGCCTGCTCGACTCGAAATACTCGTCGACCATGGGTAGATCGACCCCTCGCTCGGTGTGCTGCCCCGCAACGCGGGTGCTCTCAGGTCGCCTGCTCTGAGCAGACGTCCTACGGTAAACACGCTGCCATCCGGACGGCACATTGGAAGCTGCCTTCCGTGATATCAGCGTGGAACCGTGACCGGAGGAGTTCTAATGAAGGCCAAGATCGTATTTTGTCTCCTTCTGGCCGCTCTCGGCGCCAGCGCCGCACCGTTCGTCGAGCCGTTCAATTGGTCCGGGCAGCACGCCGCCGTTCTCAACCCAAGTTCCACGACGCCGGGGAACACCGTCTGGTGGAACGAGAACCTGTGGGACGTGCGCGGAGACACTGGGTACCTCGCCGCCGGCTACCCGCTCGACATCAACAACCGGCCGACCACGGGCTACCACACCGACATCCACAAGGCCGCCTCTTCCATGCTCGCGAACGGCGCCGCCAACAACGCGGTCTATGTCATCGGCGGTGATGGCTCTCCGGGAATCGCCAACATGCGGGTC
>WNFI01171552.1_pt2 | contig 28951 bp, 23 predicted proteins | sample 5400471 | NCBI WGS metagenome assembly WNFI01 (sample SAMN13153348, study PRJNA577476) | soil metagenome | isolation source: 100 cm saprolite on Douglas fir-dominated hillslope | place: USA:California | collected 2013-09-17
GATCCATGCCGCGACCGAGGCGATCCGGTACTCGACACCGATGCCGTGGACGAACAGCGTGTAGACAGCGAGGTTGACGACGAAGCCGAGGCCGCCGACGAGGCCGAAGCGGACGAGCTGCATCCAGTTCGCCGGCCGGCGCATGCCGTGCATCACTCGAACGTGAGGCCGCACCTCCACCGCGCCGGCTTCCTCAGGCATCGCAACAGGTTAGCGGCGATGGCCCCGGTTGCGACCGCTAGCCTTCCTCGCGATGCGCTATCTCACGACGGCCACAGCGCTCTGCTGGGCCCTCGTCGCAGGCCTCGTGCTGGGCGGGTGCGGCGGCGGCGGAGCAGGCGGCCGGAGCACCGGCGACCCCGCGGGGCGCGCCGGAATCGCCGCCGGCCCGGCGGTCGGAACGCCCTCGAGCAAGAAGGCTGCGGCAGCGCACCTCGTCGCCGACCCCCAGGAAGCCAGCAGCTACCCGGCGCCCGCCTCCACCCACCATGCGGCCGCCGCCGCGCCCGCCAAGGCCGGTGCCGACCTGGTCGCGGCAGGTGCGCCCTCGGACGCCGAAGTGAAGGCCGAGCTGCAGCAGATGGCGGCCGTCGAAAAGAGCGCCCAACAGGCACGCCACGCGGCGCTGACGCCCGTTCCGGGCGGGCAGTCGATCGGCGGCAACGGCACGATCCCGATCCCCGCCGATGTGCCGGAAGCGATCCAGAAGGTCGTCGCCGGCGCGAACGAGATCGCCGATTTTCCGTATGTGTTCGGGGGCGGCCACGCCTCGTTCATCGACAACGCCTACGACTGCTCGGGCTCGGTCAGCTACGCGTTGGCAGCCGGCGGGCTGCTGAGCTCGCCGGAGACCTCCGGCGCACTGGAGAGCTGGGGCGCCCCGGGCCCCGGCAAGTACATGACGGTCTACGCCAACGCCGGTCACACCTACATGTACGTCGACGGCATCCTCTATGACACGGCCGGGCGCAGCGGCGTGTACGCCTCCCGCTGGCTCGTCACTCCCACCGACAACACGGGCTTCGTGGCGCGCCACTACCCGGGGCTGTAGGGGAGGCCGGGATGCCCCTCGCCCTCGCGCTGGCCCTGGACGGCGAATCTGCGGTCTCCGGCAGCACCGGGCTGGCGATCATCTCGATCGTCTCGATCGTGTTCGGATACGTGCTGCTCGCCTTCCTCTGGCATTTCGTCTTCAGCGCGAAGGCTCGTCGCCGGCGCGGCGAAAAGGACCCTCCGGCCTGACGCGTGACGGACGCGCCGGCGTCAGCCGGCCAGCGTCAGGGAGCTGAGCACCGTCGCCGTCGACGGGCTCCCCGCGGAGGCGTTGCGGACCACGAAGCGCAGCATCAGCGGCACGCTGTGCACCCGCTTCAGGCGCGCACTGGTCTTCTTCGAGAGCTTCACCCGGATCGTGCTCGTGCCGCCCTTGGTCGTGACCAGCAGAGCGCGCCCGATCACCAGCTGTGGCGGCGTGCCGGCGGGAAGTCCGGTCGCGGGCGCCCCCGTGATGCCGAGCTTGTGGGCCAGCGCGCTGGCGATCAGGACTTCGAAGTGCCCTGTGACCTTCTCGTTGACGGAGTACCGCACGGCGATGCCTCTGCGCAGCGCACCGCGCAGGGACTGCTTGGCGATCGTGGCCGCCGCGGTCGGCTTGGGGATGATGGTCGTGCCGTTGCCCGCGCCGGAGCCGGGGCCGGAGCCGGAGCTGCTGCCGGGCGCGCTGGAGCCGGGCGAGCCGGTGCCGCTGGACACGCTGGGGCTCGGCGGCGGCGGGCCGACGACGGTCACCTGGTGGGTCACCTGGGAGACGTTGCCGCCGACATCGGTGATCGTCAGCGTCACCGTGTAGATGCCGCCGTAGGTGTAGGCGTGGAAGGTGCTGCCTGCGCAGGGGCTCAGCCAGGGCGCTTCGCATTTCGGAGCGCCTGGCGCGAACCCAAACGCGGCACCAGACCGAGGCCGCCCACGCAGGCCGAGCGGTGCAGGGCTCCCGTGTCGACCACGTTGTTGACGAAGTATTTGTGGTTGCCGATCGTCTCGTTCGAGAGCGTGCCGGCTTTGGTGTTGGGTTGGGGGGTTTCGATGCCGGCGAGTGCGCTCGGCGCAGCCGTCCCGCCGAAGACGTTGCGGCATTCGTCGGTCGCCTCGTTGCCGGTCGCGAGGTTCTGCCAGGAGGTGAGGAGAGGATCGGTGACGATGTTCGCCTGCTCGACGGCGATCTGGCCGACGATCAGATCGGACAGCGCAGACGCATAGTCGCCTTCTTCGCCGCGCGCCGGGCTCTGGTTGGGCTCCTGGATGGGGCGCCCCGCCTGGCAATCGGCGGCCGGTCTTTCGTTCGACGGCCCGGGCACGAAGTCCCAGGGATGGCCCTCGTAGCCGGCCGTCCACGGGATCGTCGCGTAGAGGATCGTGTTGGCGTCGCCCTCGGCCGCGCTTTCGGGGTTGATGTCGCCGTGATAGCTGCAGAAGCTGTTTTTGTAGCTGGGGCTGTTCCGTTCGCCTTCTTCGATTTCTTCTTCGCTAAGGGCGAAGTCCGAGCAGGCCGTGGCGGCTTCGTCGAGGCACACGGCAACCCCGGGTGGAGTAACCACGTAGTAGATCGAGTTCATGCCCTTGGGCGTCCCGTGGCCGGCGATGAAGCTCTGCAGCTGTGCACGGACCTGGGCGTCGGTCAAGCAGCCGATCTGGCCCACTGCGAGGCCTTCCGGATCGGTGCATTCTTCGGCGGGGTACGGGGCCGTGTCGCTGTAGGAGCCCTTGTAGGCGTACTTGTAGGCGGCGGGAGCGTTGGCGCGGTCGCGGTACTGGCTCAGAGCCCCGAAGATCGTGCCGGTTCCGCCGCTCGAGGCTCCGAGGTCCTGCATGAAGCCGTCGATGTTGGCGACCCATTCGGGGTGGTACCACGCGCCGGGATCCCAGTAGACGACATACACGTTCGCTCCGTCGACGACCGCGTTCCCGTTTTCGTTGCTGAAGCTCCCCGACGGGAAGGTTTCGTTCGTCGTGCGCGGCTGCAGCCCGACCGGGCCCTGTTCGGCCGGCGTGACGACAGCCCCCGCGGGCGCCGCGGGCAGGGCAAGCATGAGGGTCGCCGCGAGCATGCCGAGGAACGAGGAGACGAGCAGGCGGCGGCTGTGTCCGGCATCGTGGGCCGGCGTGCGGGCGAAGTTGCTCACGAACCCCTCATCGGCAGGGCCGCCTCGATGCCTTAGCGCCCTGGACACGGCCCTCGGCCGGGCGTCCGGCGGGCTACAGCGATGGCGCGCAGCAGCCGATCAGAGGATGTGGTCTCGCGCCTGCGACTCGCAACCGATCGTCTTCGACCGGCCCGCCGCCGTGCGCGCCGGCGCTCGGTCCGGCCGCGGCTGCTCGCGCGATGAGCCCGGCCGCCGAGCCGGGAGCACGCTTCGGGGCCCGCCACAGCGCATGGCTGGCTGCCGCGTGCCTGATCCTGCTGTTCGGAGCCGCCGCCTCACTGATCGGGGCCCGCGCCGTGTGGCGCAGCGACGCTCGGCAGAGCCGTCTCGCCTTCCATCTCACCGCAGCCGACATCGCCTCGAAGCTGAGGCTGGCGATTCAGCACGAGGAGGACCTTGTGGTCGACGCGAGCGCGTTCGTGGCGGGCAACCCCGGTGCGAGCGCGAGGACCTTCGACCGCTGGGCGGAAACGGTCAGGGCGATGCGCCGCTATCCCGAGCTGCAGAACATCGGGCTGATCGAGCGGGTGCCCGCGGCTGAGGAGCCGGTCTTCGAGGCGCGGCTGGCCCGGCATCCGGTCGAACCGCTCGGGGCGGGCAGGGGCGCGCCCCATCTGCCCTTCACGATCCTGCCGGCCGGTGACCGCCCCTACTACTGCTTCGCCGTCGCCGGGCTCGCGCGCAACCTCGCCAGCTACCTGCCCGCCGGCGTCGACTACTGCGCGCTGGCGCGAACCCTGAACGGCGCTCGCCTGACCGGCGAGCCGAGCTACGCGCCGTTCACCCGCGCCGGCATGACGACCTTGGGAGTGCAGACGCCGGTATACCGAGGCGGTCTGGTCCCGGCCACCCGGAACGAACGCGCGCGCGCCTTCGTGGGCTGGCTCGGCGAGCGTCTCGAGCCGCGGGTGCTGCTGAGCACGGCGCTCGCCGGTCGGGCCGGCACGGCCGTCGCGTTCCGCTACCAGGCCGACGGCTACGACTTCGTGTTCACGGACGGTCGGGCGCCGCCCCAGGCCGCCGTGGCGAGCTCGGACCTGCACAACGGCTGGACCGTCCGCACGGCCGCAGCGGGCCCCGCGGGCAGCATCCCCGCCGATGCCCACGCCCTGACCTTGTTGATCGGGGGAACGCTGCTGAGCATCGCGATCGCGCTGGTCGTGCTGCTGCTCGGCACCGGGCGCCTCCGGGCGCTTTCGCTGGTGCGTCAGAAGACCGCCGAGCTCTCCCACCTCGCCCTCCACGACGCCCTCACGGGCCTGCCGAACCGCGCCCTGGTGCTCGATCGCGCAGCGCAGATGCTGGCCCGGACCGCCCGCCAGCCCGGCGTCACCGCCGGCGCGCTGTTCCTCGACGTGGACGGCTTCAAGCACATCAACGACAACCTCGGCCACGCGGCCGGCGACGCGCTCCTGAAGGTCGTCGCCGAACGACTGCACGCGACCGTCCGCGACCACGACACCGTCGGACGGCTCGGCGGCGACGAGTTCGTGGTGCTGGTCGAATCTGCCGCGACCGAGGCGGCCGCCGACGCTCTCGCCGACCGGCTGGTCGCCGCGATCCGCCGGCCCGTCGAGCTCGAGCAGTGCACCGGCACGACCGTCACGGCCAGCATCGGCGTCGCGGTCGGGCAGTACGCGACTCCCGACGCGCTGCTGCGCGACGCCGACCTCGCGCTCTACGCCGCGAAGGCCGCCGGGCGCGACCGCTATTCACTGTTCGACGCGAGCATGCACGACGACGGGGCGGGCCGCCGGGCGCTCGAGAGCGATCTCGCCGGGGCCCTCGCAGGAGCCCAGCTGTACATCCTCTACCAGCCGATCTTCGACCTCGCTTCGGGAGGCCTCGAAGGTGTCGAGGCGCTGCTTCGCTGGCGCCACCCGGTCCGCGGAATCGTCGGGCCGGACGAGTTCATCCCGCTCGCCGAGGAGTCCGGCCTGATCGTGCCGATCGGGCGCTGGGTGCTCGAACAGGCCTGCCGGCAGGGGGCGGCGTGGGAACGGGCAGGCCGCGAGATCGGCGTCTCGGTGAACGTCTCGGCGTCTCAGCTCGGCCGCCAGGACTTCGCCGAGGACGTACGCCGGACCCTCCTCGAGACCGGCCTGCGACCGTCCTCGCTGCTGCTCGAGATCACCGAGACGACCGTGATGCGTGACATCGGCGCCGCCTGCAGGGACCTGGAACAGATGAAGCGCCTCGGCGTGCGCGTCGCGCTCGATGACTTCGGCACGGGCTACGCATCGCTCGCACAGCTGCAGCGCATGCCCGCGGACATCCTCAAGGTCGACCGCACCTTCATCGCGGCGCTCGAGCAGGGCGAGCAGAGCGCCGACCTGCTGCAGGCGATCGTCGGCGTCGGCCGTTCGCTGTCGATGAAGGTCCTCGCCGAGGGCATCGAGACCGCCGAGCAGTTGCGGGCCGTTGCCGAGGTGGGCTGCGAGCTCGGCCAGGGCTATCACCTCGCCAGGCCCGCGCCGGTCGAGGTGATCGACGGCCTGCTCGGGCTGCGCGAGTCGGCGCCGGCGCGCTGAGCGCCGCTCGGGCGCCTCGACTTATACTTGCCCGCGCTTCGGCCGCTCCAGGCCGGGATGATCCCCCCAGGAGGTTTCGATGTTCAAGCCCCTCACCCGTATCGGTGCGCCGCTGCTGGTGGTTCTGCTGCTCGCCGGATGCGGGAGCTCGAGTAAAAGCTCGAGTTCGACCACGACCTCGACGACCTCCACGTCGTCGTCCGGCGGCGCCGTCGCCGCGATCGCCGCCCAGGTGCCCGCCGCGGTCAAATCGAAGGGCACGCTGACGGTCGCGAGCGAAGCGCAGTACGCGCCGAACGAGTTCCTCGCTTCGGACGGGCACACGGTCATCGGCATGGACCCGGACCTCGTCACAGCCCTCGCTGAAACGATGGGCCTGAAAGCGACGTTCACCGACGCCCAGTTCGAAGCGATCATCCCCGGCATCCAGGCCGGGCGCTACGACCTAGGCGCCTCGTCGTTCACGGACACCAAGGAACGCCAGAAGAAGGTCGACTTCGTCACCTACTACAACGCAGGCATCTCCTTCTACGCGAAGGCGAGCGCCAACCCGGGCGTCGAAAGCCTCAAGGACATCTGCGGCAAGACGGTCGGGGTCCAGAAGGGCACTGTCGAGCAGGAAGAAGCCGAAGCGCAGAGCAAGGCCTGCGGCAAAGAAGGCAAGAAGTCCGTCACCGTGCTGAGCTTCCCGGGCCAGAACGCGGTCAACCTGGCGATCGCCACCGGCCGCGCTGCGATCGGGCTCGCGGACTCGCCGGTCGTGGCCTACCAGATCAAGCAGAACAAAGGCCAGCTCAAGCTGGTGGGCAAGACCTATGCCTTCGCCCCGTACGGGCTCGCCGTGCCGAAGAACAGCGGGCTGGCGAAGCCGCTGCTCGCGGCCCTGAAGGAACTGATGGCCAACGGCAAGTACAAGGCGATCCTCGAAAAGTGGGGCATCCAGGACGGAGCGATCAGCAACCCGACGATCAACGGCGCGATCGGCTAGGCGCGCGCGGTGTCCTCGATGAAGGACACCGGCTTCGAGGGGCGGCCCGAGGAGATCCGGGCCGTCCCGGTGCGACGCCCGGGCCGGTGGATCGCTGCGGCGATCGTGCTGGTCCTGGTCGTCGCAATCGTCCATTCGATCGCGACCAACCCGCGCTTCGAATGGGGAGTCGTCGGCGAATACCTGTTCGACGAAAGGGTCCTCGAAGGACTCCGGATCACAGTCGAGCTGACGGTGATCGCGATGGCGATCGGGGTCCTGCTCGGCGTGCTGCTCGCCGTGATGCGCCTTTCGCCGAACCCGCTCGTCGCGAGCGCGAGCTGGCTCTACATCTGGTTCTTCCGGGGCACGCCCGTCCTCGTCCAGATCATCTTCTGGTACTTCATCTCGGCGCTCTACCCGAAAATCGACATCGGGATCCCGTTCGGGCCGGCGTTCATACACGGCGACGCGAACACCCTGATTCATTCGTTCACCGCAGCGATCCTCGCGCTCGGGCTGAATGAGGGCGCCTACATGGCCGAGATCGTCCGCGCGGGCATCATCTCGGTCGACGAGGGCCAGTCGGATGCGGCCCACTCGCTGGGGATGACGCGGCTGCAGACGATGCGGCGGATCGTGCTGCCGCAAGCGATGCGCGTGATCATCCCCCCGACCGGCAACGAGACGATCTCGATGTTGAAGACGACCTCGCTCGTCAGCGTGATCGCGGTCGGCGAGCTGCTCTACGCGGTCCAGGCGATCTACGCGGTCAACTTCAAGACGATCCCGCTTCTGATCACGGCGAGCATCTGGTACCTGGTGTGCACGAGCGTGCTCTACGTCGGCCAGTACTACCTCGAACGCCGCTACGGCCGCGGCGCAGCCCGCGAACAGGCGGCGACGCTGCTGCAGCAGCTGCGCGGCGTGCTCACCTTCAGGCGAGCCGGCGAGCACTACCGCCCCTCGGGCGGGGAGCACCGGTGAGTGCCCGGCCGCCGATGGTCGCCGCCGAAGGCGTGCACAAGCGCTTCGGGCGCAACGAGGTGCTGAAGGGAATCAACCTGGAGGTCGCGCCCGGCGAGGTGCTCTGTCTGCTCGGCCCGTCGGGTTCGGGCAAGTCCACGTTCCTTCGCTGCATCAACCACCTCGAGAAGATCAACTCGGGCCGGCTGTCGGTCGATGGGGAGCTCGTCGGCTATCGCCAGGTGGGCGACAAGCTGCACGAGCTCCGTGAGTCCGAGGTCGCCCGCAAGCGCGCCGAGATCGGCATGGTCTTCCAGCACTTCAACCTCTTCGGCCACATGACTGCGCTCGAGAACGTCGCCGGCGCCCCGGTCTACGTCAAGCACGAGCCGCGCGAGGGCGCTCGAGAACGATCGCGCGAGCTGCTCGATCGCGTCGGCCTGGCCGACAAGCTCGACTGCTACCCCTCGCAGCTCTCCGGCGGGCAGCAGCAGCGCGTCGCGATCGCACGCGCGCTGGCGATGGAGCCGAAGTTGATGCTGTTCGACGAGCCGACCTCCGCGCTCGACCCGGAGCTTGTCGGCGAGGTGCTCGACGTGATGCGCGGGCTCGCCGCCGACGGCATGACGATGGTCGTCGTCACGCACGAGATGGGCTTCGCGCGCGAGGTCGCCGACAACGTGGCGTTCATGGACGAGGGCGTCGTGGTCGAGGAGGGTGCGCCCTCAGAGGTGCTGGCCAACCCTCGTCACGAACGCACCAGGGCCTTCCTCTCGAAGGTGCTCTAGGCGGGTCGCCGCTAGGCCGCGAGGGGTCGTCCTGCACGCGCGGGAAGCCGATCGGCCCCGCCGCGGGAGCAACCCACTCGAACAGCTCGCGGTGGCGCGCGATGAAGTCGCTCAGCAACGGCAGGTTCCCGAGCACGAGCGCGCGGGCCTCGCCGATCAGGCGATCGGAGTGGCGCAGTGCCAGCGCCACGAGCAGTTCGCTCGGCGCGGGCGAGCAGATCGTCGTGTAGAGCTTCAGGTCGCGCAGTCGGGCGAGCAGCGAGGGCTCCCGGCAGGCCAGCCAGCCGATCCGCAGACCGGGCAATCCGTAGGACTTCGAGACCGTGTTCAACGACAGTCCCCGGTCGTAGACGTCGCAGGCTGCGGGCAGACGGTCGGACTCGTCGTGCTCGAGACCTCGGTAGACCTCGTCGCTGAAAAGCACCGTGCCGCGCTCGGCGAGCATCGACACGAGGCGCTGCTGCTCGGCCGCCGAGATCTGACTGCCGGTCGGGTTGTGGGGGCTGTTGAGGTACAGCAGCCGCGTGTCGGGGCGGAGCAGGCCCTCGAGGTCGTCGAGATCGTAGGCCCAGCCGTCCTCGTGGCGTCGCTGCCAGATCGTCACCTCCGCACCGGTGCTGCGGGCCAGGTTCACCGCAGAGCCGTACGAGGGCGCCTCGACGACAACGTGATCTCCGGGCGCGAGCAGCGCGTGGTAGGCGAGGAAGATCCCCTCCTCGGCGGCGGCGAGCGTCAGGACGTCCTCCGGAGCCGCCCGCTCGTAGGTGGCCGCGGCCGCTTGGCGCAACTCCGGCGAGCCGGCCACTTCGGTGTAGCCGAGGCGCAGCGACTGCAACCGCTCTGCCGCGTCCGGCTCCAGCGCGAGCAGCTCGGACACGGGCCGCGACTCGCAGTCGCTGCTCGACAGCATCAGCTCGGCGCTGAACTCCCAGCGCTCGTAGTAGCGCTCGATCTCGAAGGGGGCGATCCGCATACGGCGATGCATACCATCTGGCCCCATGTCCGGCTACGACGCAGAGGTCGCGGTCATCGGCGGCGGGATCGTCGGCTGCGCCGTCGCCGAGGCGCTGGCGGTGAGGGGAGTCGCCACGATCCTGATCGAGGCCGGCGCGTCGCTCGGGGGCGCCGCGAGCGGCAGCAACTCGGGGATCCTCCACACCGGCTTCGACTCCGTGCCGGGAGAGCTCGAGACCGAGCTGATCCTGCGCTCCGGCCCGCTGCGCGAGCAGCTCGCCCCGGCGCTCGGCGTGATCGTGCGCCGCTGCGGCGCGCGGCTGCGCGGCCATGATGACGCCCAGCACGCGGCAATCGCTCGCCTCGCGGCAAACGCGGCGCGGAACGGCGTCGAGGTCGATCTGAGGGGCCCGGGGGAGCTGATCGTGCCGGGCGAGTCGATCACCGACCCGCTGGCCTTCACAGCCGCGCTCGGCGAGCGGGCGCGAGCCGCCGGCGCCGCCGTGCGGCTCGACTGCCCGGTCGCTGCGCTCGCGGCGGGCGGGGGCGGTGGCGTGCGCGTAGAGCTCTCGGGGGGCGGTGAGCTGCTCGCGCGCGGCGTGGCGAACTGCGCGGGGCTGTTCGCCGATGAGCTGGCGGCGGTCGGGGGCGAGTCCCCATTCGAGGTCTACCCGCGCAAGGGCGAGTTCTTGGTCTTCGAGCAGCCCGGCGAGCGCCTCGACGAGATCCTCCTGCCGGTCCCCTCGGCTGCCGGGAAGGGCGTGCTCGTGTTCCCCACGGTGGACGGCCACGTGATCGCCGGGCCGACCGCTCGCGACCGCGAGGACAAGCGCGACTGGGCCGTCGAGCAGGACGCCGGCGAGCTGATCCTGAACCGCGCCAGGACGATCTTCCCGCCGCTCGAGGGCCGCGAGCCGATCGCCGCCTACGCGGGGCTCCGTCCGGCGGGACGCGGCGTCAACTACGCGATCGCCCCCTCGAGGACGCTGCCCGGGCTCGTCAACGCCGCAGCCATCCGCTCGACCGGCCTGACGGCGGCGCCCGCGATCGGCGAGTACGTAGCCGGCCTGCTCGCCGCGGCCACCGGGCTGCGTCTCGCCGAGCCCGCGAAGCTCGCGCCGCTGCCGGGCCGGGCCCCCGAGGAGCCGTGGTGGCGAGTGGCCGCTGAGCGCTCGCGGCGCTCGGCGCGGGGCGCAGCATGAGCGCGCCACTGCTGCTCGGCATCGACGAGGGCACGACCGCGGTCAAGGCCGGGCTATTCGATGCGGAGCTTCAGCCGCTGGCGATGGCCCGGCGTGCGGTCGCGACCATGCATCCGGCTCCCGATCTGGTCGAGCAGGATCCCGGCGAGGTGCTCGACGCGGTGTGCGATGCCGTCGCCGAGGTGCTCCCGCAGCCGTGGAGCGCTCCGGGCTGCCGCTCGACCCCTACTTCTCGGCCGGCAAGCTGGCATGGCTGCTGGAGCACGATGGCGCCGTCGCGGACGCCGCGGCACGCGGGACGCTTCGACTCGGGACCGTCGATGCGTACCTGACCGAGCGCCTCGGCGGACGCTTCGCGACCGACCTCTCGACGGCCTCGCGCACCCAGCTGCTGGCAGTCGGCGGCCGTGAATGGGACAGTCGGCTGCTCGAGCTGTTCGGTCTCCGCCGTGAGTGGCTGCCGGCGCTCGGTCCGACGTTCGGCGCCCTGGGTCGGCTGCGAAGCGCCCGCTGGGGGCGTGATCTGGAGCTCAGCGCCCAGCTCGTCGACCAGCAGGCGGCGCTCGCCGGGTCGGGCTCGGTGCGACCCGGCGAGGCCAAGGCGACGTATGGCACGGGCGTTTTCGTGCTCGCCCGTACCTCCGCTCCCGCGAACGCGGAGGGACTGCTACCGACGGTCGCCTGGGCTGCGCCGGGGACGTCGGGAGGGATCGGCGAGGTCGCCTATGCGCTGGACGGCGGCGTGTTCACGGCCGGCGCGCTGCTCGAGTGGCTCGCGCGCGGTCTCGGGCTGGCGAGCGACGTGCCGTCGCTTGCCCGTGCTGCAGGCCAGGTGCCCGACAGCGCCGGCGTCCGCGTGCTGCCCGCCCTCGCAGGCCTCGGCTCGCCGTGGTGGCAGCCCGACGCTCGCGGCGTTCTCGCCGGTCTGCACGGCGGCGTCGATCCCGCACACATCGCTCGCGCGGCGCTCGAGGCGATCGCGTGGAGGGTCGTCGACGTGGTTGAGGCGATGGCCGCGCACGTGCCGCTCGCGGCGCTCCGTGTCGACGGCGGCCTGACAGGGGACGAGACGCTCCTACAGATCCAGGCCGATGCACTCGGGTTGCCGCTCGCAGTCGGACGCGCCGAGACGACCGTGCTGGGCGCCGCGATGCTGGCCGGCGTCGGCGCCGGGGTGTTCGAGTCCGTCGAGCAAGCCGCCTCGGGGCTCGCGCCCGAGCGGACAGTGCTGCCCCGCGCAGATCCCGCTGAGCGGGAGCGGGGGCGAGCGGCGTGGCGGGACTTCCTCGCGCTCGCCGCGCAGCTCCGCTAGCCGAGGCGCGCTTCGTAGCCGCCGGCCGCGAGCACCCCGAGGACCTCCTCGGTGTGGCCCGGGCCGCGCGTCTCGAGCGTCAGCTCGACGCCGGTCTCACGCACGTGGAGCGGCACCGCTTCGCGTACGTGCTCGACGCTGACGACGTTGGCGCGGGCCGCGGCGATCAGGCCGAGCAGCTCCGCGAGGCCGCCGGGGCGGTCGGGCACCCGTGTGAAGATCCGCACCCGGCGCCCCTCCTCGCTTTCGTGGCGCAACAGCAGCGAGGCCAGCAGGCCGCTGTCGACGTTGCCGCCGGAGACGACCGCCACGGTCGTGCCGTCGATCGGCGGCAGGGCGCCGCTCATCAACGCCGCGACGGCGATTGCGCCGGCGCCCTCCGCGACGAGCTTCGAGCGCTCGGCGAGGAACACCATCGCATCGGCGATCTGATCCTCCTCGACGGTCTCCATCTCGTCCAGGAGCTCGCGCAGCAGAGGCAGCGTCAACGTCCCCGGGTGCTTGATGGCGACGCCGTCGGCGATCGTCATCGCCGCCGCGCGCTGCACCGGGCGCCCCGCGAGCGCGTCGACGTACGGTGCGCACGCGGCGGCCTGCACGCCGACCAGGCGCACGTCCCGTCCAGCGCGTCGCAGCGCGATGCCGATGCCCGAGGCGAGGCCCCCTCCGCCGACCGGGACCACCACGCGGGCGAGGTCCGGCACGTCCTCGATCAGCTCGAGGGCGAGCGTGGCCTGACCGGCGATCACGTCGATGTCGTCGAAGGGATGCACGAACTCGGCTCCGGACTCCTGCGCGAGGCGCAGGGCCTGCTCGAAGGTGTCGTCCACGGATGCGCCCTCGAGTCGCACCCGAGCCCCGAGCGCCTCGGCCGCGAGCACCTTCGAGACGGTCGCGTCGCGCGGCATGAAGACATCGCAGCTGACGCCCCGCAGCCGCGCCGCCTGCGCGACCGCGCGCGCGTGGTTGCCGGCGCTGGCCGTGACCAGTCCCCGCTCGGCGGCGGGGCCGAGAGCCGCGACCCGGCTGAGGGCGCCGCGGAACTTGAAGGAACCGGTCGACTGCAGGCACTCGGCCTTCAGCCACACGGCGCTGCCAAGCTGCTCGGAGAGCTCGGGAGAGGCGAGCGTCGGGGTGCGCACGGCGAGGCCTGTGACGGCCGTCCTCGCAGCCTCCAGGTCGGCTGCGCCGATCAGCTCCTGCGCCGTCATACCGGGCTCGCGCCCGCCTGCCGTTTCCACACCGGTCATCGCATGTGAAGGTATAGGTTGTGTGCCTTATCGATCAACGGTGGGTGGGAGCGGTGGGTGGCCTGAACGACATCCTGCATGGCTTGGAACCCTCCCTGGGTCCCCTCGGCGGCGAGCCGTCTCCGCTTGAGGGAGGCATCACCAACCGCAACTACAAGGTTCGCTTCGGCGAGCGGGAGTACGTCCTCAGGCTGCACGGCAAGGACACCGATCTGCTCGGCATCAGCCGCGAGGCCGAGCAGGTCGCAAACGCGGCCGCCGCGCGGCTGGGGATCGCGCCCGAGGTGGCGGCGACGTTCGAGGGCGGACTGGTGACGGACTTCTTGACCTGTGCGCCGCTCGACGCCACGGAGGTCGCGACCCGCGCGGAGGAGATCGCCCTCGCGTTGCGGGCCTTCCACGACGCCGCGGTCACGCTGCCGATCGAATTCCGGGTTCCCGGCCTGCTCGAGGACTATGCCCGCATCATCGCCGCGCGGGGCGGAGAGGTACCGGGCGCCTATCAGGGGGCGAGGGAGCTCGCCTTGCGAATCACCGCCGCGCTGGGCGGGGGCCGGCTCGCGCCGTGCCACAACGACCTGCTTCCCGGCAACCTCGTGCGGGAGCGCACCGCTGACCGGATCATGATCGTGGACTGGGAGTACGCCGGCATGGGCCACCCGTTCTTCGACCTCGGCAACCTGTCGGTCAACAACGGCTTCGACGAGGCCGCCGACGAGCGCCTGCTCGGCGCCTACCACGGCACTGCCCCGTCGCGGCGCCAGCGCGCGACGCTGAAGCTGATGCGGGTCCTCTCCGATGTGCGGGAGGCCGCGTGGGGCACGATGCAGGCGCGGGTCTCGGAGCTCGACTTCGACTTCGATGGCTACGCCGAGCAGCACTTCGCGCGGTTGCGCTCGGCGGTCGACGGCGGGCGTCTCGGCGAGTGGCTCGCCGCGGCGGAGCGCTGAGTGATGGTGCGCCCGCGCGAGCTTCCCGAGCATGCCCGGGTGGTGATCATCGGCGGCGGCGTAGGGGGCGCTTCGATCGCCTACCACCTGGCCGCGCTCGGCGAGCGTGACGTCGTGCTGCTGGACCGCAACGAGCTCACCAGCGGCTCGACCTTCCACTCGGCCGGTCTCGTCGGACAGCTGCGGTCGAGCCTCCCGCTGACACGGATGATGATGGACTCGGTGGAGCTGTACCGGACGCTGGATTGCGGCTGGGTCGAGTGCGGCGGGATCCGTCTGGCCTGCACCGAGGAGCGCGAAGAGGAGGTGCTGCGACAGGTCGCCTGGGCGCGCACCTTCGGGCTGCCGCTGGAGTTGATCTCGCCTCAGCAGGCCCACGAGATGTTCCCGCTGATGTCAACCGAAGGCGTGCGCTGCGGGTCCTACCTGTCGACCGACGGGTACCTCGACCCTTCACTGTTGACGACCGCCCTGGCCGACGGCGCGCGCGCCGGGGGCGCGAGGATCTTCACGCATTCGCGCGTCACGGCGATTGCCGTCGAGGAAAGATCGCCGGGCGTTCGCAGGGTCCGTGGCGTCGAGACGGAGTGGGGGCCGATCGAGACCGAGATCGTGGTCAACGCGGGAGGCATGTTCGCCGCCGAGATCGGGCGCATGGCGGGCGTCAGGGTGCCGATCGTGCCGTTCGCTCACGAGTACCTCGTCACCCAGCCCTTCCGCGAGCGCAGCGCGGACGGCGCCGGCGGGATCCAGCACCTGCCGACGCTGCGCGACCCCGACCTGCTGATCTACTTCCGCGAGGAGGGGGGAGGCCTGATCATGGGCGGCTACGAGCGGTCCTCGGCGCCATGGGCACTCGATGAGCACCTGCTCGACGCGATCCCGGCCGACTTCAACGGCAGGCTGCTCGAGGAGGACTGGCCGCGGTTCGAGGAGATCGCTGTGAACTCGCGCCGTCGCGTGCCGGCGATGGACGAGATCACGGTCACCCGGCTGATCAACGGGCCCGAGGCGTTCACGCCGGACAACGAGTTCTGCCTCGGCGAGAGCGAGGTCGGCGGCTTCTTCGTGGCAGCCGGCTTCTGCGCCCACGGCCTCGCGGGCGCGGGGGGGATCGGCAAGGCGATGGCCGAGTGGATCCTCGCCGGAGAGCCCGGCCAGGACATGTGGGAGATGGACATCAGGCGCTTCGGGCCGCACTATCGCTCGCCGTCCTACACGCTCGCCCGCACGCGTGAGGTGTACGAGACCTACTACGACATCCGCTACCCGGGCCACGAGCGCCTCGCAGGGCGACCGCTGCGCACCTCCAGCGCCTATTCCTGGCATGCCTCCCACCAGGCCGCGTTCGGCGAGAAGTCCGGATGGGAGCGGGTCAACTGGTACGAGATCAACGCGCCCGCGGGGGAGGAGGACCTGCGACCCCGGGGTTGGGCGGGCATGCACTGGTCACCGGCGATCGGTGCCGAGCACCTCGCAACGCGCGAGCGCGCGGGCCTGTTCGACGAGTCCTCGTTTGCGAAGCTCGAGATCGCCGGCCCGGGGGCGGCGACCTTCCTGGAAGACATGTGCGACAACCGCGTCGCCCGCGAAGTGGGGGCGATCACCTACACGCAGATGCTCAACCGCCGCGGGGGCATCGAGTGCGACTTCACCGTGACGCGCGTCGGGGAGGAGCTGTTCTCGATCGTCACCGGGACCGCCTTCGGCAACCACGACCTGAGCTGGATCCGCCGTCACGCTCCGCTCGACGGAAGCGTGCGGTGCACGGATGTGACCTCGCGGTGGGCTTGCTTCGCGCTGTGGGGGCCGCGCGCCACGGAGATCCTCGCGCCGCTCACTCCCGACCCGCTCGAGTTCCCCTACATGAGCATGCGCGAGCTGACGGTGGGGGACGTGCCGGCCCGCGCCCTGCGGGTGACCTTCGTGGGGGAGCTCGGATGGGAGCTCTACTGCCCGACCGAGTACGGCGCGGGACTGTGGCGCGCGCTCTGGGAGGCCGGCCGGGAGCACGGTCTCGTGGCGGGTGGCTACCGGGCGATCGACTCGATGCGGCTCGAGAAGGGCTACCGCGTGTGGGCGGCCGACATCACACCCGATGAGACGCCCCTCGAGGCGGGACTGCGCTTCTGCGTGAAGCGCGAGGGCGGGTTCCTCGGCGCGGAGGCGCTCGGCCTCGATCCCGTCGCGGGCGAGGAGCGCGAGCTGCCCGCGCCCGAGCGACGGCTGCGATGTGTGGTGCTCGACGATCCCCGTTCGGTCGCGCTGGGCAACGAGCCGGTACGACTCGACGGCGATGTGCTCGGCCGCGTCACCAGCGGCGGCTACGGATACACGGTCGAGCGCTCGATCGCCTATGCCTACCTGCCGGCCGGCGTCGAGACGGGGTCGCGGGTGGAGGTCGACATCTTCGGTCGCTGGGTTCCCGGGGAGGTCGTGCGCGAGCCGCTGTTCGACCCGCGCGGCGAGCGCGTCCGGGGACTGTCAGCCGATCGCGCCTAGCGTGCCGTGTGGGGCCGGGTGAAGTGACTCTGCAGCGCCTCGTCGTCGCGCCACTCCTCGATGAAGATGTAACGGTCGGGCTGCTCGAGGTCCGCGTAGAAGCGGTAGCCGATGCAGCCGTCGTCCTGGCATCGCTGGATCCTATCCCCAGGTGGATAGGCTGGAAGCCGAACTTCAAAAGACGCTCGGCTGGCGGGCGCGACGAACAGGAGAATGAACACGATGGCTCTTTCACTCGGCGATACCGCGCCGGATTTCGAGGCTGACACCACCGAGGGCCGGATCAAATTCTACGACTGGATCGGGGACTCGTGGGCGGTGCTTTTCAGCCACCCCAAGGACTTCACGCCCGTATGCACGACGGAGCTCGGCTACATGGCCTCGATCAAGCCCGAGTTCGACCGTCGCGGCGTGAAGATCATCGGGCTGTCAGTCGATCCGGAGGACCGTCACGAGGAGTGGGCAAAGGACATCGAGGAGACACAGGGCACGGCGCCCAACTACCCGATCATCGCGGACTCCGATTTCAACGTCTCGAAGCTCTACGGGATGCTGCCGGGCGGAGAAGCTCTACGGGATGCTGCCGGGCGGAACCGAGGGCGACCCCCTGTCCCGCACCCCCGCCGACAACCAGACCGTCCGCAACGTGTTCGTGATCGGCCCCGATAAGAAGATCAAGCTGATCCTGGTTTATCCGATGACCACCGGGCGCAACTTCGACGAGGTGCTGCGGGTGATCGACTCGCTCCAGCTCACGGCCAAGTACAAAGTCGCTACGCCGGCGCAGTGGAAAGAGGGCGACGACGTGATCATCGCCGGCTCGGTCTCCGATGACGAAGCCAGGGAGATCTACCCCGACGGCTGGGAATCGCCCCGTCCCTACATCCGCATCGTCCACCAGCCGAAATGAGCTGAGGACCGCCTGCTCGCGCGCCGGGGCCTCCGATGCTGCCCCGCGCGCGAGTCGGGCCCGACGTGCCGGGGGGCGTAAGCCTCGGGCATCTCGGGTAGCCGAGCAGTAGAGCCCGGCACCGTCCCGGTGCGGGCACGCTGCCCCCAGGAAGGAGTGTCGAGATGAGACTGAGGCGCAGGCGGAAGCCGGAAGCCACGACCGCGGCCGCTCCGGCTACGACAGACGCCCGGCCGGAGGCCTCGGCCGAGGCCGCCCCGACGACGACAGGCGGCGCCCGTGGAGCAGGCCCCGGCCGGCGACGGCGGGTGGCGTGGCGCGCCCATCACGCGGCCGGCGCCACGGCCGGGGCGATCGGCAGCGCCGTCCTCGCGCTGGCCCGCCTGGTGATGATTGTGGCGACGCTGATCGCCCTGCTGATCGCCCTCGCGATCATCCTTCGCGACGTCAGTGCGAACGCTTCGAACTCGATCGTCGAAGGCATCCACGAAGGTGCCAACTTCTTCGCGGGCTCCTTCACCGGCCTGATCAAGTACCCCGGCCATCCGAAGCGGGCGATCACGGTCGACTGGGGTCTGTCCGTGCTCGTTTACCTGCTCGCGGGAGCGATCATCGCGCGCTTCATCGCTGCGATCGGGCGCAGAGGCCTGCGCTTCGAACGCCGCCATCGGGCGATACCGACCACTGAATAGGGCGGGCGCGGCGGTGTAGGCTGGCCGGATGCGGATCTCGCCCGACCGTCCGCTCGGCCTCGCGGCCGCCACGCCGCTCGACTACCGCGAGCTGGCACGCCGGCGACTGCCGCGGCAGCTGTTCGACTACATCGACGGCGGCGCCTACGAAGAGGCGACGCTGCGGGCCAACGTGGAGGATCTCGGACGGGTCCTGCTGAGGCAGGTGGTGCTCAAGGACGTGTCCGTACGCGATCAGGCGACGGTCGTCGCCGGGCAGCCGCTCGCGATGCCGGTGATCCTCGGGCCGGTGGGACTGTGTGGCATGTTCGCGCCTCGGGCCGAGGCGCAGGCCGCTCGCGCGGCGGCGTCCGTAGGGATCCCGTTCGTCGAGTCGACGGTGTCGATCTGCTCCGTCGAGGAGGTCGCCGCCGCCGCGCCGGCGCCGCCGTGGTTCCAGCTCTACGTGATGCGCGACCGCGGCTACGCGGAGGAGCTGATGGCGCGCGCGGCGGCCGTCGGAGCGCCGGTGCTGGTGCTGACGATCGACCTCGCGGTGGTCGGAGCTCGCCACCGCGATACGCGAAATGCCGTCGTCGGCGCCGGCACGCCATGGGTGCGCGCCAGACGCGCGCTCGACCTGCTCTCTCACCCGCGGTGGGTCCGCGATGTGGGACTGGGCGGCAAGCCGCTGACGTTCGGCAATCTCGAGAAGGCCGTCCCCGACGCCAGTACCCCGGACGCGTTCAAGGAGTGGGTCGACTCGCAATTCGATCCGGCGGTCACCTGGGATGACATCGCGTGGGTGCGGGAGCACTGGGACGGGAAGCTGATCGTCAAGGGCGTGCTCGACGCGGACGACGCGAGACGCGCGGTCGATGCCGGCGTCGACGGGATCGTCGTCTCGAACCACGGCGGCCGCCAGCTCGACTCGGTGCCGTCGACGGTCAGGGCCCTGCCCCCGATCGTCGACGCCGTCGCCGGCGAGGCCGAGGTGCTGGCCGACGGCGGCGTGCGCAACGGCCTGGACGTGGTGAAGATGCTCTCGCTGGGCGCGCGCGCGGTGCTCCTCGGCCGCGCCTGGGCATGGGCGGTGGCGGCGCAGGGCGAGACCGGGGTGCGGCGCATGCTGAAGGTGATCCGGGCGGACATCGACGTCGCGCTGGCTTTGACCGGGAACACCTCCGTCGCCGATCTCGACGGCAGCGCGCTCTACCGCGGCGGCCTCGAGGGCCAGGACGCACCCGCACGCGCCGGCGGCGGGCTGGGCACCGCGACCACCTAGGCTCCCGCGGGCGTCAGCGCGGGAGCGTTTGGGTGAGCTCGACGACCTGCTGGAAGGTCGGGCGGTTCTGGAACGGGAAGGGCGGCACGCTGATCGCGCTCGCGCTCGTGAAGCGGTTCATGTCATTGCAGCTCGCCTGCGCGTTTTCGGCGCAGGCACCGTGACCGTAGAGTTCCTGCGGCGTAACCGACAGGGCTGCGAGCAGCGAGCTCTGCAGCGCGGCCCGGCAGGACGCGAGGGAGCCGCCTGCGCAGTAAAGGCGAGAGTAGGGGCTGCTCGGCGCGGTGCCTTCGCCGGCCGCCGCAAGGACATCGCGCAGATCCTTGCTGACGTACCCGTACCAGCCGTCCGCGAAGTCGGGAGCGGCCGGTTCGCCGCCCGGGTCGGGCAGGCCGAATTCGAGCATCCCGTGCAGGGCGTCGAAGGGTCCGGTACCAAGCGCGCCGCCGAACTCGGCCTGGAGCAGTTTCGGCCACCAAGCGTCCATGATCGTGACCGCTTCGTTGTGTTCGTATGTCCCGGGGCTCGAGATGCTCGTGTTGCTGAGATCGCGACGATGCCCGCCGGCCCCGTACCAGCTGTCGAGCTTGGTGATCGCTTCCTGCACCTGCGGGTCGCCGGGGGAGCCGAGCGCCTGCTTGAGGAGCGGCCACAGCTCGACCATGCGGATGTCTTGCGTGGCGGCCTCGTCCATCGCGCTGACGAGCTGTTCGACACCCATCTGTTTGCCCCCGGCGATGTCCGCTTCGATGAAGTTCCGGATCAGCTGCATACGGTAGATCGAGCCGAAGGAGTACTTGTCGTCGGCTGAGGAGAAGCGCGGCGCCTGCTTGTTGTTCCACGAGACGAGGAACGACGGGTCGATCGCGTTCGGGTGCTTCTTGAAGGGCACCGTGGTCATCGTGTGCAGGGTCGGGTTGAAGCCCTGCCAGTCGTATTCGCCGGTGCCGAGGATCGGGAAGTCCGGCGAGGTGCTCTTGGCGCGCTGCGGCAGCCAGCCCGACATGTAGTAGGCGATGTTGTTCGCGTCGACGTAGGCCCAGTTGAACAGGAAGTTGATGTTCGAGGCGGCTTCCTGGAATCGCTTCGGGCCGGTGATGAAGCCGGGTTCGTTGAGCTCGGCGAAGCCGACTGCCGAGTCTGCCTCGTGGAAGTAGGTGGTGCGGGCGCTCGCGAAGGCGACCGGTTTGCCGTTGACGTTGCCGCGGGCGTAGACGATGCCGTGGACCGTGCGGTACACCGTCAGCGTTTCCGAGCCCGCCGGCGTTTCGGGTTCGCTGGCCGTCGGCGACCAGGAATTGGTCCGTTCGAGCTTTTCCATCGGCACGCAGTTGCCCTTGTAGAGGTAGTGGAATTCGTCCTGGCAGAGCACCTCGGCGAAGGTGTCGATGTTGTCCGCGGTGGCGGTCGTGGCGCTCCACGCGTAGTCGCGTCCGTGGCCGAGCTCGACGTAGAGGTTGACGCCCGGGAAGGCGGCGCCGCGCGCGTCGATGCCCGGCCCGTGGAGGTCCTCCTCCATCAGGATCTCCGGATTGAAGTAGCCCACCTGCGGCCCCATCACGGCGATCGAGTGGCCGTCGGTCGAGTGTTCCTTGTTGACGAGCTCCCAGTTGGACATCAGCGCGGGCCGTTCGAGCGCTCCTCGCAGCAGCTTGGAGCCGATCGAGCCGTCGTTCGGAATCAGCTGCGGCGAGGGCGTGTCGGTCCTGGCCGTCGCGGCAGGAGCCGCCGAGCTCGAGACGCCGTCGGAGAGGAACGTGACGGAGCCGGGGTCGGGCATCGCCAGGCCGGTCTTCGCGAACGGCGAGGTCGTCTCGTAGGGGAAGCTCTTGGCGACCGTCGTGGGCGCTTCGGGGTCGTTGTGCTCGCGGAAATCGGACCACGCCGTGCGTCCGGCCTTGGTGCCGAACTGCTTTTCGAAGGCCTCGAGCGTCAGCGCGGAACGAAGCTCGGCGCCGCCGCCCTTGCCGAAGATGCCTCCGATCAGCGACGCCTCCGCGATCACGTCGGTCGGCTTCCATTCGGTCGGGACTTTCCCGAGCGCGGCGTACTCCGCCGGCATCTTGTTCGGGTTGATCAACGCTTCTTTGACGTACGCGTTGATCCCCGCCACGAATTCTTTGACGTCTTCGACGACCTGTTCGCCGCGCGCGCCGTAGAGCGTTGCGGCGTTGGTGAGCTGGGATTCGAGGTCGGCTTCGGTGTAGGGGGCGATCATCCACTGCGTCCGGTCCATCGCGCGGTCGCCTTCCGAGCCGCCGGCGAATGAGGAGAGTTCTGCGCGGCCGGTGTGCCGCAGCACGTCCATCAGGAAGAGCCTGTCCTGGGCCGTCGCGTAGCCGGCCCCGAACATCACGCCGCCGCGGGTGGTGCCGTAGATGTGGGGTACGCCGTATCCCTTGTCGCGCTCGATCGAGACGTCTTCCCGCGGGCTTTCGGTCGAGGCGAGGTCACCTTCGGAGACCCCGAAGGTGGCGTCCTTGAAGTATTCACCGATCTGTTCGTGGGTGAGCGTGGGCGAGGCGTGGAGCAGGTTCGCGTACAGGGGCAGCTGATCGGTGAAGTGGGGCGGGTAGGTTTTCGTGAGCTCGAATTCGGCGAGCTGGGTGCTGTTGTCGAGGCCGTTCTCGCCGGAGGGGAGGACGTTGCGAAAGCCCCCGGCGTCATTCGCCCCGTAGGGCTGGACCGGCGCTGCGGCGCCGGCACCGGCGCAGACCGTCGCGCACGCCGCTGCGACGGCGATCGCGCTCCAGATCGCGCCGATCGCACGCCTGCGCGTCGTCCCCTCGGTCCTCATCTGCTGCTGGCCCCCTTACGCTGCACTAGGTCCTCCTGTCGGACCCCCTCCTCGGCGCACCGTACCCCTCAGGCCGTCTCGCCAAACTTGCTCGTGCCGGGCTCTGAGCGCTGCTCGCTCGGCTCTAGCCGGACTGCACGCCTTCGGCAAGCGGGGTCAGCACCATCACGCGTACCCGTTTGCTGGCGGTGAATTTGACTTCGTAGGGGACCGCCTCGAGCGGCCTGGACACTTCGCGAGGGTGGCGTTCCCCTTCGCCCGGGGGAACCTTTTCGACGGTTCTGTTGATGTCGAAGCTCAGCGTGCCCCGACGCAGGTTGACGCTTGTGGTGGCGTTGCGGGTGCCTTCGCCTTCCGCGCCGGTGCCGACCGGTTCGGTCGCCGCCGAGGGCGCCGCCGTGCTCGCGGCTTCCGGGCCGGTGGCCGTGACGATCGCCCGCAGGGTGCTGCCGATGTCGGTCCTAGCAATGGCATAGCCGGGGTGGCGGGCGCCGAGGATGTCGGAACAGGCTTCTCCTTCGGGGTTGCAGCGCTGCCACTGATAGGCGAAGGTCATCGGCCGCGCCCCGCTCCAAGCGCCCGGTTCGGCGGTCAGCTTCTCGCCTGCGACGAGGGCGTGGTGTTCGACCGGTTCACCGCCAAGCGTCAGGTAGACGGGCTGTTCGGGGAGGTTGACGGGCGGCCCTTCTTCGCCTTCGGAGCTGCCCTGTTCCGCCGCTTCGGGTTCACCCGTCCTTTCCGAGACCCGGTAGGTCAGCCGTTCGCCGATGAGGGGTTCCTTGCCGGTGCCGGTTTCGGGTTGCCAGGAGAGGTGCAAGGAGAGCGATTCGGGGACGGCGGAGACGAGCGGCGGGGGAGCTGCGACTTCACTCTTCAGGAGCACCACGGAGTGCGTTCCCGCGGCGAGGATCGCGGCTGCCGCCCCCAAGCCGTCGACCTTCGTGGGGGTCGGATCGCCACCGTCCCTGGCGCGTTTGGCGCCGCCTGGCGTGGAACGCGAGCGCGGGACCCTGCCGCTGCCCAGCTGGCCGTCTTCGTTGCTCCCCCAAGCGAAGACGGCGCCCGCGGCGAGGGCGAGACCGTAGTGCCGGCCGGCGGAGAGAGCCTCGGGATGGAGCCGTTCGAGGGCCGGGAGGCGAGTGGCCAGCTTCACGCATGCCCGGGCGCGGCGCGAGCCGCTCGTGGCCTGCTGGGGTGGCGAGCTCCCGTGGGGGCATTCCTCTCCTGGCACGCCGGCGAGGTCGCGCTGGGCGGCGCTGCCCCATCCGAGCACTTCGCCGTCTTCGAGCCGCGCGAGCGCGAAGCTGAAGCCGGGGGCGAGTTCTGCGATGCCCGCCAGCGGCGTCCCGTCGGCACGCACGACTTCCGCGGGGGGCAGTTCTATGCCGGGCCAGGTTTCGGCGCCGGTGCCGAGCTCGCCGTGGCGGTTGCCGCCCCACGAGACGAGGCGACCGCCGGGCAGCAGCGCGTAGGCGGCGAACGCGCCGGCGTAGACGGCCTGCACCTCCTTCAGCTCTTCGACTTTCCCCGTCGCTGGGTTCGTCCAGACGACGGGCAGCGGGCGCTCGCTGCAGAGTTCATAGCGCGGAGAATGCGCGACGGCCGTTTCGCAGTGGTCCGGCCCCGGCCGCCCGAGGCCGAGCTGGCCCATGGTGTCCTCGCCCCAGGCGAGCACAGTGCCGGCGTCGGTCAGCGCGTAGTCCGATCCGCCTCCGGCGGCGATCGCCTTGATGCCCTGCAGTCCCGGCACCGGTTTGGGCAGCCGCTCGTTGATGTTCAGCTGCCGTTCGAAGCCCTGGGTGCCGTTGCCCAGCTGGCCGTACTGGTCGTTGCCCCAACTCATCACGGTGCCGTCGCTCATCAGCGCCATCGCGTGCTCGTTGGCGGCGGCAACCGCCTTCACGCCATGGAGGTTGCCGGTGACTTCATGGGTGCTCGGGTTTTCTTCCTCGACCAGGGCGTGTCCGGCGCCTTCTTCCCAATTCGGTCTTTTCCTGTTGTCGCCGAGCTGTCCATGGCCGTTGCCCCCCCAGGAGGCGACTGTGCCGTCGCTGAGGAGCGCGAGGTTGAAGGAGGCTGAGCCGGCGATTCCGGTGATGTTCGTCAGGCCTTCGACGGGCACCGGGCTGAGCTCGTACTTGTCCTTGTAGAAGGTGCCGAGCTGGCCGAAGTAGTTTTCGCCGAAGGCCGCCGCCGCGCCTGGCGCAAGCCCCGCCGCGCGGGCGGCGCCCGTTCCCGTCAGCAGAATCGTGCCGAGGAGGAGGAGGAGCATGAGGAGCGGTCGCGCCGCCCCCACGTTCTCGTCCGTCGCCCGTCCGGCGCGCCAGGATGAAGGTCTGGCGCCTTGAGTAACGGGGCGTTTCGGGACGTGCGAAGGCATCGTGGACGGTCGGCCCGGAGGCGGTCCAGGCGCCCGACGAGTTCCTGAAGGCCTATGCCCTCAGGTTCGAAACATGCAAAAAGCGCAAAGCGAACGTCGGTTTCGCTCTACCCGGGCGTGCACAGTGGCAACCGTGAAAAAAGTCGGCGATCTGCCCACTGGTATGCTGGGCGCTCGAGGGAAGGTCTCAAGGGACTTGGAGGGGGCGACGTGTCGGGGATTACGCGCAGGCAGCTGCTGCAGGCAGGGGCTGGCGCGGGCGTGGTTGCGATGGGGTGGAACCCCCTGCTTGAGCAAGCGCTCGCGAAGAAGCTGCCGCCGGGCAAATTGAGCGACATCGAGCACGTGGTGATCCTGATCCAGGAGAACCGCTCGTTCGACGACTACTTCGGAATGCTTCCGGGGGTTCGCGGGTTCGGGGACAAAACGGTGTCCCAGAGCGTGTTCGAACAGCCCGGCTACCCGGTCGAAGGCTACGAAGGCGTGCTGCTGCCGTTCCACCTCGAATCCGGCACAGGCGGGCGGTGCTTCCCCGACATCACGCACAACTGGGTGCCCCAGCACGAAAGCTGGAACGGGGGGGCGATGGACGGCTTCGTGCAGGCGCACCTCGCCCACGACGGAGCTGCGGCCGGCGCGGCGACGATGGGCTACTACACCAAGGCCGACATCCCCTTCTACTACGGGCTGGCCGAAAACTACACGATCTGTGACAACTACTTCTGCTCGACGCTCGGCCCCACCTATCCCAACCGGCTGTACTCGATGACAGGGACGATCGACCCCGACGGGCTGAACGGCGGTCCGCTCGTAGAGACCTATGCGGGGTTCGAATTCCTCAAAGGGCGCTTCACCTGGGAGACGATGCCCGAGGCCCTGTCCTCGGCGGGGATCACGTGGAAGTCCTACACGGGCGCTGAACTCGGCTACGAGGACAACGTCCTGGAATTCTTCAAAAACTTCCATAGCAATGAATCGCTGGCCAACCTCGGGCTGAAGCCGGTCTACCCCAACGATTTCATCGCGGACATCAAACGCGGCGAACTGCCGCAGGTCTCGTGGATCAACACGTCGGTGCTGCAGACGGAGCACCCTGGATACTCCTCGGCGAAGATCGGGGAGTCGGCCGTCCAGAGCCTGCTGATGCACCTGCACAAACACGGCCTCTGGGAAAAGACCGCGCTGTTCGTGACCTGGGACGAGAATGGAGGCTTCTTCGACCACGTTGCCCCGCCCGTTGCCCCGCCCGGGACGCCGGGGGAGTATCTGACGGTTCCTGACATCACGAGCAACGACGGCGGGATCACCGGACCGATCGGATTCGGGGTGCGAGTGCCGATGCTGGTCGTCTCGCCGTTCAGCCGCGGCGGCTTCCTGTGCAGCGACCAGTTCGACCACACCTCGCTGCTGCGATTCCTGGAGACGCGGTTCGGCGTCGAAGTGCCGAATCTGAGCGCCTGGCGACGCGAAAACGCAGGTGACCTCACCAGCGCCTTCAACTTCGCCGCACCGGACACGAGCAAGGGCAAGCTCCCCAAGGTGAAGGTGACGAAGGACGAACAGGCGACCGGGGCCTGTGAAACGACGGCGCCGCTGACCGTGCCGCCGAACTCGTTCCCGGAACAGGGCGCGCGCGAATGGCGCACGCCCAGCGGCCCGTAGGCAGCCGCGACTCAGGCTGCCCCGACGAAGGCTGCCGCCGCCTCGACGGCCGGCGGGCTCGAGGAGTAGCCGTTGCGAAATTTCACTAGAGGGCCCCCCCGGGACCGGGCCGCTCGGCCGACCGGCCCGCCCTTTGCATTGCGAGGCGCCCGAGAAATGCGTGTGGGGCCCGGAGGCCCCACACGTCATCGTCGCTCCGCGGTCGCGTCGGTACGCGCTCCGCGCTGTCAGGCTTTGATCATCAGCGCTTCGCCTTTGTCTCCGACGGTGCCGTCGAGGCCGGCGTAGGCTTCAGGGGTGCATTCTTTGTTGAGCAGCCCTTCGATGAATTTTCCGCAGAAGGTTCCCTTGAGGATCGGCCGAACGATTTTGGCGATTTCACCTTTCAGGTCTTCTTCGATTTCTTTTTCGATTTCGACTTTTTCCGACGCCCAGCCGAGGATGTTCACGACCGGTGTGTATTTGAACGTTTCGAATTCGTGTTCACCGATCGATTCGGTCGCGACGTAGGTCGTTTCAGACAGCTTGCTGACGGTGTTGATGTCTTTCTGGACGACGCCGATCACGCCGCCGGTTATTTTCGCCGTCAGGCCTTCGCATTCGAAGAACACGAGTTCGCCGGTCGGCCCCGGATTTGCTTCGCTTTCGAGCTTCAGGCCGACGCTGACCGGTGATTCTTCGATGTAGCCGAGTTCACCCTTCAGGCCAGTCAGTTTGATTTCGCCTTTTTTGGCGCCGGGGGAGGTGCATGTTTTCGTCCCCAGCGCGACGCACTTCGAGAACGAGATGGTGACTTCTTTCTCGAGGTTCGGCAGCGCCGGCTTGCCGTTGCTCTTCGACTTTTCACACGTCACCGTGTTGTCGCCGAGCCACGTTTTCACATGCAGAGAGGAGGGCCCGACGGCCTTACCCTTGAGTTCCTTGCCTCTGCCGATGCCTTCCTTGAGCACATACTTACCGGTGCCGCCTTCATTGGCTTCGGTACAGAGCTTGTCGTTGAAATTGCCGGTGTTCTTCGGTACCGCCTTGGCGCATTCGTACCAAGTCGGCGTAACCACCGCAGAAGCACTCGAGGCGATCACCCCGAGCACCGCGCACGCTGCGACCAGGCAGGACAACATGAACCTGCTGCTTTTCATCCCCAACCCCTCCTCTTTGACCAACCTTGCGAATCGATCGACGATAGCGCGAGCCCCCTCCGCTTCCTCTGGGATCGGGCTCGGCCCGCAGTGGGCGATCCAGGACTCGAACCTGGGACCTCTTCCTTATCAGAGAAGCGCTCTAACCGACTGAGCTAATCGCCCTCGTGCGGCGGGCAGCCGGTCCGGGAGCACTGTGCGCAATCAGTGCACCGTCCGCTCTCAGCCATGCCGCATTGCCGTGCATCGTAGCGCCACGGCCTCGCCGCGTAGCGGCGCACCGCGGCGGTCCGCGCGCGCAGCCGCCGGCCCTGTCCCGCCTATGCCACGGCCCTCGGCCTGATCCGGCGTGCCAGCTCGATCGCCTCCTCCGGCGAGGCGAAGGCGAGCTCGGCGCGGTAGCCGGTGGCGGTCGGCCTGACCCGGACCTCGGCGCCGAGGGCGCCGCTCAGCGCGTGCGAGATCTCGGACGCGGCCTGCTCCTGGTCGGGATGGGGCCGGTGCCGGGCCCGACCGGGTTGGTCGGCGGCCGGGGAGTTGCTCTCTCGGGCCCGCTCTTCGGTCAGCCGCACCGACCAGCCACGCTCGGCGGCCTGGCGCGCGAGCGTGCGGCGGGCGCCGTGGTCGTCGGCGAGCAGCAGCGCGCGGCCGTGGCCTTCGCTGAGCGAGCCGTCCTGGAGCAGCGCGATCACCTCGTCTGGAAGGTCGAGCAGGCGCACGAGATTGCTGACGGCGACGCGGCTGCGGCCGACGCGGCGGCCGATCTCCTTGCGACTCAGGCCGAGCTCCTCGACGAGCGCGGCACAGGCGCGGGCCTCCTCGATCGGATTCAGGTCCTCGCGCGCCATGTTCTCGATCAGCGCCGCTTCGAGGGCGGCGGCATCCTCGCGGTCGCGGACCAGCGCCGGCACCGTTTCGAGGCCGGCCAGGCGAGCAGCTCGCCAGCGCCGCTCGCCGGCCACCAGCTCGTAGGTCCCGCCCGCTCGCGGCCGCACGAGGACGGGCTGCAGCACGCCCTGCTCCCCCAGCGACCCGGCGAGGGCCTGCAGGGCCTCGCCGTCGAAGTCCCTGCGCGGCTGCTTCGGGTTGGGCACGATCAGCTCGAGCGGCAGCTCGCGCAGCTCCTCCTCGGGCATCGCGGCCCCTTCGCTGGAGACCGACAGGATCGCGCTCAGACCCCGTCCCATTCCCGGTTTCGGCTTAGCCACGGGCAGCCACCTCCTTGGCGAGTTGGAAATATGCCTCGGCCCCCGCGCTGTGGGGATCGTGGTGGGTCACCGGCAGACCGTGGCTCGGCGCCTCGCCCACTCGCACGTTGCGCGGGATCACGGTGTCGAAGACGAGGTCGGGGAAATGGGTGCGCACCTCCCGCTCGACGTCCTGCCCCAGACGGGTTCGGTTGTCGTGCATCGTGAGCAGCATCCCGGCTACCGTCAGTCGCGGGTTGAGCTCGCGCTGCACGAGCGCCAACGTCTCGAGCAGCCC
>WNFI01036224.1_pt1 | contig 28948 bp, 34 predicted proteins | sample 5400471 | NCBI WGS metagenome assembly WNFI01 (sample SAMN13153348, study PRJNA577476) | soil metagenome | isolation source: 100 cm saprolite on Douglas fir-dominated hillslope | place: USA:California | collected 2013-09-17
ACCGTGTAGCACCGGTGGATTTTGAGGAGGCGGGGGTTGGGATGCCGCGCGCCCATTTGGCTAGGCGGAGCCTTTGGCGATCAGTTCGTGGATGTCTTCGGCGCGCCAGACAGTGATTTGCGGGCCGAGTTTCAACACGACCTCCCATCTTACAATCTCGGGCGCCCTGGCCTGCCGGCCACGCACGGGCTTGGTCATGGCGTTTTCCTTGCGCAATTCGGTTGCAGCGGCTGGCCGTGTTGTGCCGACTTCGCTCCCGGATTCAGAGATGAACGAGTCATCAGCATCCGCTCTGCGGAGTGCTGCCCCCCAATGTGTCGGTGAGCTACGAGAGTTCGACCTCTCCGGCTTCAAATCGGAGAGGTCAGGCTCGGGGAGGTGAAGGCCTGTACTTTTTCGACGCGCGTCGGGTTTGCAGAAGATCCATCTGACGCTGCGTCAGGCGACGCACGGGGAGGGGCAGCGCTACAGGCAAATGCGAGGCCGGAACCCGCCAGAGGGTCTCGGGATCAAGAATTGGTATGGGTCGCCCGTGAGGTATCGTGGTCAGGCCGAACTGCTGAAATGCGCCCGCAAGGGGGACCACAATATCGGGCATGAAGAGGATCGCGGACAGGATGGAGGCGGCGCCCTTATTTCCACGTCCCAGGACGCAGTGTGCAAGGTATGCTCCTGCCGTCAGGATGTGCGCGACGTCGTGAAATTTGCTCCAGACCGCACTCAGTTGGGATCGGCCAGGCAATCCGTGCGCGTCCGCAACCAGATCAATGGCCTTCGAGATGCTTGGTCCGCCGCGGATTTTGACCCGCTTTTCGTGCGCGATGTCTGTAATGACGTGAAAGATGTCGGCCACCTGCGGCCACTGTCTTTGAGCTTTATCAACTTGGTCGAGAACCGAGGACAAGGCGGCTTCCGCAACGATCTCCCAGCCGCCGAAAAGCTCCAGCGGAGATCGGCCGGATAAGTTCATCGCCTGCTTCTCCGGTGAGATTGCGGTCACGGGGAATGCGAGCCGGCGTTCAAGATGCGCCACCGACAATCCAATATTCGTTGCCATGTACTGGTCGCGTGGCTTCTGATCATTTGGCCAAGCGGCATGGGCGACTAGCAGGTGGGATGCTTCCGGAAACGGCATGAGGCCGCCGTCTGCGCGGCTCAAAAATAGATCTGCCCATTGTTCGGGCGACGCCGGAGCCGATGGTAGCGCAGGGAGATTCATTGTCCGCATCGTGCACCTAGGAAATTCGGAAATCGGAATCGTTTCAGTATGCCATGGAAACAATTTGCGATGTGTCCTCCCGATTGCAGCGCTGACCTCTCCGATTTCTGACTGGAGAGGTGGGCTGGGGCGCCCGAACTTCTAGATTGCGGGGTAGCTACACATTGGGCGCTTCGTCAGCATGGCCTCAACTTTGCAAGACCTTCCGTCATATCCGGTGGACCGTCCGCTGCGTCTCTCTTTGGCCGCGAGGATAGCCTTCCCTGACGGTTCTATAACTGCTAGTGGACTGCGCCGAGAAGCACAGCGGGGCCGTCTAGTCATCGAACGCATTGCGGGCAAAGATTACACTACTCTCGCCGCCATCGACGAAATGAGGAAATTATGCCGCGTCGAAAACTTGGGGCACACCTCTGGCTCCAGCCCGCCTATCGCCGACGCGATGGCCACGTCGAGCCAGCCGTGTGGTGCATCAAAGACGGTCGACACAAGCACAGCACGGGCTTCAGCCTTGCGGATTGCCGATCGGCTGATAACCCAGCACTCCAAGAGACACTCGCAGCCTACCTCGGCGAGCGGACGCAACCGTCGCGGCAAAGCAATCGTCGTGCCGATCAAGTCGCAATCGGCGACGTAATCGGAATTTATCTCACCGACAAGGCGAACAGCACGGCGCGACCAAAGGAAACGGCGCAGCGATGCAAACGGCTCGCCGAATGGTGGGGCGACAAGACACTTGCCGATGTGAACGGCACATCATGCCGATCCTATGCCAAACATCGCGGATCGACGACGGCTCGGCGCGAACTTGAGGACCTGCGCGCTGCCATCAACTACCACCGCAACGAGGGACTGTGCTTCGAAGTCGTCGAGGTCGTTTTGCCGGAACGGTCGCCATCGCGACTGCGCTTCCTGACGCGTAAGGAGGCCGCCGCGCTGCTCAGGGCGGCGTACCGCTACCGTGAGGTTCAGAAAGGACAGCCGACCGATCGTCACTCGCGCCGGCATGTCGCTCGGTTCATCCTGGTCGCGCTTTATACCGGTACGCGATCGGCCGCGGTGTGCGCGGCCGGCTTTGAGCCCGGCGAAGGGCGGGGATGGATCAATCTCGATACCGGCGCGTTTTACCGCCGCGGGGATGAGCAGCGCGAAACAAAGAAACGCCAGCCACCAATTCGGTTGCCCAGCCGCTTGCTGGCCCATATCCGCCGCTGGAAGGCTAAGGGCATTTGCCACCAGCACGTAGTGGAGTGGAACGGCGATCCGGTCCTACGCATCACCAAGGCGTTCCGGCGCGCCGTCAAGGACGCTGGCCTCGGTTCGGATGTAACGCCCCACACGTTGCGTCACACTGCGGCGTCATGGGGCATGCAGAACGGCGCGGACCATGGCGAACTAGCCGATTATCTTGGCATGACGATCGAAACCCTGCGCCGCGTCTACGGCCATCAAGACCCCGATTATTTATCCGACGCCAGGGACGCGATCGTACGGAAACCGAATTTTACCGAACGATTGAGAGCAACCGAACGTGAACAAACGTCGCCAAAGCCTGCTAAGCTTCACAGAAATCGTTAGATTTTCAGTTAGCGACACTCGTTCGGGACGAGGGGGTCGCAGGTTCAAATCCTGCCACTCCGACCAAAGTTTCAAGCAGTTAGCTCCACCCTCGAAACTCACTGCCCAAGAAACCGCCCAAGAAATTCCTCATCTGACCGCTCGGCGATTTCTGCCGAGCGTCCGCCAATCGCGCGGTGGTGCACGCAGACGAGTTGCGTTGGAAAATTGCGGATGTCGGCCCTTTCCCGCGCCGCCGACTCTGAGCGAACCGCGGACGAGATTTGCCCTCCGCCGCAAGGCGGACGTTCTGTGGTGAGCGAGCCGACGCCAGGATGATGCGGTCAACGTGTTCCCGTTAACCGACCTTACCGACTTCGGCCTCCATCAGCGCCCACGCTTTTTCGCCGATGGACTGGCGCCAGTTGCGATAGAAGTTTGCGCCGATCAGTCGCTTGCGGAAGCTCTCGACGTCGACCGTGTTGACAATCATGCCGCGGCCACGAAGCGTCGTCTCCAGACCCGCATTGGCTGCACGGACGAATGCGCGTTGCTGCGATACATAGACTCTTGCGTTGCGGACGACGCTGTCCTGGATATCCGCTGGGAGGCGCTGCCAATACGCGGTGCTGGCAAGCATGTTGTAGCCCGCCCACTGATGGTTCGTCAGGCTGAGATAGCGGCACACCTCATAAAGCTTGTTCTCCTCGGCGATCACGAGCGGGTTCTCTTGCCCGTCCACCTGGTGCTCGGCAAGCGCCTGGTAGAGCCGGTTGAAGCCGAAGATCCGCGGCTCGGCCCCGAGCGCGTTGTAGAACTCTACGAACAGCTTGCCGCCGGGCGTGCGCATGCGGAAGCCTTCGAGGTCGGCGGCGTCGCGGATCGGCTTGGCGACCGAGGTGATGTGCTTGAACCCGTTCTCCATGCCGCCGAACGGGATGAGATAGACGCCCGCACCGGCGAGCTCCCGCCGCATCAAGGCGCCGAGCTCGCCGTCGGTGAGCGACGTCACCTGCTCGCTGGTTGTAAATGCGAACGGGATACCTTGAATGTCGGCACTTGGATGGGCTTGGCTCAGGATGTTTCCGTTGAGCACGAAGAACTCGAGCTCGCCGGACTGGATCAGTTTGAGGATTTCCGGGTCGGCGATGGGCACGCCGTTGTTTTGGGCGTAAACGGTGACGTCGAGCCGTCCACCCGTTTCGGCGCGCACCGCATCCCACAGCTTGGTGAGATAGATATGCAGGTGGCTCGCGGCCGGCTGTGGATGATATTGCCGGGCCTTGAAGCTCTGCGCCCGCGCTGCGCGGAGGCCGATGCCAACGGTGCCGGTGGCAGCAAGGCCGGCGACAAGAGAACGGCGATTGAGGATCATAGGTAGTCTCCTGGGGTGGGATTCTCTCGGATGCATCCCGAACCGGTGCAGTCGATAGCAGCTTGGCGACAGCGAAATCTCCTGTACTGGCATCCGCACCGCCCCCAAGCTACCCAATTTTATATCGAACGCTACAAAAATCACTTGGCCGAGCATCGCCCCGGGTGGTAAGGATTATTCAAATCATAGGCGAGCGCCGACATTCAGGCCGTCGTTCGCGGGGAGGACAGCGATGAAATATGCCCATCTCGGCCTTCTCATTCCCGCTTTTCTCGCTGCTGCCTCTCCTGCGCCCGCGCAACAAATGACGGGCCGACAAGGCTCTCTTCTGTGGGGCACGGGCATTCCCGACAAATTCCTGCACATACCCTCAGGTGTGCCAAGCGTTGGCGGCAGGCCCAACTGGGTCGTGACCAATCCGTTGGCGAAGCAGCTTGAGCAGCTCGATATCAAACCTTCGACGATCCGCTATGTCGGCCTCGCTAACAGCCACATCGACCATATCGGTAACGTCGCCATGTTTTCCGGCGCAACGATCCTTATGCAGAGAGCGGAATGGGACTTCGCTGAGGGTCGTCGGTTCGAAGGCATGCTCGATGAGGCGCGTCTGAGAACTGATCGTCCGGTGATGAAGATCGAGGGCGACTATGACGTTTTCGGTGACGGAACCGTGCAAATCATTGCAACGCCAAGCGTCACGCCTGGCAATCAATCGCTGCTTGTGAAGCTGCCGAAGAGCGGCGCGATCCTCCTGAGCGGGGATGTCATCCACTTCCAATACGGCTGGGACCATCGCATCGTTCCAGGGAACGTCTGGAACAAGGAGAAGACCGTGGCTTCGTTCCGGCGTCTCGCCGATGTCATCGCACAGAACAACGCCCAATTATGGATCGAGCATGACAAGGCGCAGAGCGACAAACGTCGGTTGTCGCCGTACTTTTACCAGTGAGCGTCAGGCGCAGATCGCTCCAAGAGTGGAATAAACTACGATGTGAGCCGTGCGCTCTGCGGGAACGCCGACGGTCTGGGCGCGGCATCAGCGATGCAGATGTCGCCGCGACACTCGACGTGGGTCTCGATCCCCAGACCGAACCGCATCGCCATTTGCGCCGAGGCGATGCCGAGTGTCATTGCCAAGTAACTTGGAATCGCGTGCGGCGAGAGGCTCGGAATGCCATAAAGCACAAGCGCGTCGTTGCCTCCGGGGATGAGGGCGGCACCAAGTCCCATGAGGAGACCGCCGACGAAGTTACGCGCCCAGGCAAACTGCGGCCGCCAGTCGACGCGCAGGCTGCCGCGTTGCCAAGTCGACAGAACCATGCCGAGCAGCATTGCGGCAAACAGGAACCAGCGCTGCGGGGAGGGCTGGTCTCTGCCAAACAACGCCGCTTCCGCGGTCTGATGCAGCGTCCCGGTGTAGCCCCATGCGCCGTAGATCAAATAGAGGCCGCCGTTCGCCAGCCCGATCAGCATGGCGGCGGTCGACAAGCGATATTGCCGCGCCAGCAGCAAATCCACTATGCGACTCTGCGGGCGCGTCCGCCACAGGCGGATACCTTCGTAACAGACCCAGGCAATTAGCAGCAGATCTATCACCATCGCAGACGCAATCAGTGGCCCGACCACCGATGGACTTGGCGACGGCGGGGTCAACCAACCGGAGCCAACCAGCGAGAAGTAGCCGAGAATGCCGAGAACGAATCCCCCAAGCGTGCCCAGCATCGCCAGTTGTCCGTCGGCGAGCCGGGCCAAGGTCGAAAATGCGCACGCTCCATTGATTGCAGCGCCAAGTCCGAACACGAATCCGCCGAGGAGCGTTCCGATCGATAGTTGCCATCCCGTCAGGCGCGCGCCAGCGGTCGGCATGAGCATCAGAAATGGCACCGTTAGCACGAAGACCCACAACACCGATTTGAATATGCAGGCAAACATATAGCCGGTCCGCGATGTAATCGCCTCGGCGACAGCTTTGACATTGCAGATGCTCGCGCGCTGCGCCGCGAAGCCCAGGATCGCGGCTAGTATGCAGGAGACGATCAGCACGCCCATTTCGGCACCGCTTATTCGGCCACCCATCGAGCGGGAACGAAAAAGCGTCCGCCGACCGTCTTAAGCGCGTTGTCGTCGCTCCCTAATGCCACAATCCGGAGCGCTTGCACGAACCATCCGGCTAGGGTCTCGTTCCAGAACCAAGCATCAACCTGCCGGCTTGCCGGAGCAGATCCGTTCGATTGCACCGCTTCGGAATAGTAAGCCTTGAGATCGTCGACGGCAAATCGGAGCGCGAGTGCCGGGGCGAAATGATGCGGCGGCGGACCCGGCAGGAGCTTGCCCTCGAGAAATCCGGCCAGAAACAGCGGCCAGTCCTCGGGTTCGAGTCCGGAAATTCCGACGGTTGTTCGGCCGAAGCGCTGGCACGCCTTGGCCCAATCTGGGGCGACTTTCGCCATCTCCGCCGAGAGCGCCGCCTGCCAGCCAGCGACGTTCGACGGCGTGTCGGGTTGGGGAAGCGGGAAAGGCGGCCGCCAGCCCGGAACATCAGACCATCCGGGCGGATCGTCGGGGAAGTCCTCGAGGATCACAGGACCGTCCGAGCGTTCGAAAAGTCCCAATGCTTGCAGGATGACACGTCGCTGAAAGGCTTGATTACCAGGTTCGCCCAATGGCCGGCCGAGCTGAAACGGCGTCCAAAGACCGCGCGGCGGCGGCACTTTTTCCATGTGCAAGCGCACGGCACCAATGACCGCCGTCGGCACGCCGCGCAGTTCGATCCTTTGTGCAAGCGCGCTCACGGCGCGCGTACACAACGGTCAAACCGGGCAGAGCAGGACTGCGTCGACACCGTCCCGGAGCAGGCGTGTCGAGATAGCGTCCGCGGTTTCATCCATAAGCGTGGGATCAGTCGATCCCAGCACTGAATGGTTCGCGGTCGCAACCGACCCGATCGTGCCTTCGGCAGCAAGTTCCTTCAGGCGGTCTATCGGATAGACAACGTTGATATCGCGCTGCCAGCCGGTGCGGTCATGGCTGATCGACGCATGGCTCATCAGGATGTCGCCGGCCGGAAGTGATGCCGGAAGCTCGCGAAAGTCGGTGGCGCCACGCATGAAAGGCAGGCTCGAACGTGCGAACAGCGCCGCGGAACTGATGATGGCGACACGACGCTTCGAGAGCGGCGATCCCGTGACGAACGGCCTCGTAGACAGGCTCGAACATTCGAGCGCGACAATGAGGTCTCGGGTCGGTTGGGGGATGTCTTCAAGGCGAGCCAACGTTCTACTCCGTGGTCAGATGCACAGGGCGCGAACCGGTAAAACAGCGCAGCCTTGGCGTAACGCGGCACCGAAGCGCGCTTCCGCACCACATCGACGCAGCCATTTGACTTTCTATAACGGTCGTTTCATAACCTCAAGGGAGGCTGGAAATATTGCACGCCCGCACACGAGAATTGTCACCTGCTCGGTCACGGAGATATGGCAAGACCGCGAGAATTCGACGAGGTTACGGCACTCGACGCGGCTATCGGCTGCTTCTGGCAGCGCGGCTTCGAGGCGACGTCAATGCGCGATCTCGCGGCTTCAATGGGCCTGTCGGCGCCCAGCCTCTACAACACCTTCGGCGACAAGCGGGCACTCTTCACCCGCGCCCTGGAACATTATCTCGATCATACGACGAGGATGCGGCTTCGCCGCCTCGAAAAGACGTTCCCTCCCAAACAGGCGATTCATCAGTTTTTCGATGATATCATCGAACGCTCGGTCGATGACCGGGAGCGGAAGGGGTGTTTTCTCGTCAATTCAGCGCTCGAAATCGCGCCGCATGACCATGAGCTCGGGGCCGTAATCGCAGAACGGCTCGGCGAGATTGAGGGGTTCTTTAGGAAGTGCATCAAGGGCGCCCAAGCCGACGGTACGGCGCCCGGTGGAATTGACGCGAAGGACGTGGCCCGTCTGTTTCTGGGGGTGCTCCTGGGCATCCGCGTGCTCGCCCGGTCGAATCCCAACCGATCCCTGCTCGAAGGCGTCGTGAGGCCAGCGCTCGCGCTCCTCGATTCGCCGCGAAATCAAAGAAAGCGAACGCGATGATCGATCTTCATTACTGGACGACCCCGAACGGTCACAAGATCACGATTTTTCTCGAAGAGGCCGGCCTTCCCTATCGGATCATCCCGGTGAACATCAGCAAGGGCGATCAATTCAAGCCGGAGTTTCTTGCGATCTCACCAAACAACCGCATTCCAGCTATCGTCGATCACAAGCCGAAGGATGGCGGCAAGCCGGTTTCGGTATTCGAATCCGGCGCCATTTTGCTTTATCTCGCAGAGAAGACTGGAAAGTTTCTCCACAACGACTTTCGCCGCAGGCTTGAGGTCATGCAGTGGCTGTTCTGGCAGATGGGTGGGCTCGGGCCGATGGCGGGCCAGAACCACCATTTCAGTCAATATGCGCCGGAAAAGCTCCACTATGCCATCGAGCGCTATGTGAAGGAGACGAACCGGCTCTACGGCGTGTTCGACAAGCAGCTCGCAGATCGGGCCTTCATCGCCGGCGACTACTCTATTGCCGACATGGCGTCATATCCGTGGATCGTGCCGCATGATCGGCAAGGCCAGAACCTCGAGGATTTTCCGCACCTTAAGCGCTGGTTCGATGCGATCGCCGCAAGGCCTGCCACTAAACGCGCCTATGAGTTGGCGAAGACGATCAACATTCAGCCGACCGTGAGCGATGAGACGTCGCGAAAAATTCTGTTCGGCCAGACGGCCGCCCCTGTGAACGCCTGACGAGGCGCTCCGTGAACATACAATTGTTTGACCTCGCGGGCGCCGAGCCGGACCGGCGGTTCAGCCCCTATTGCTGGCGCACCAAGCTGGCGCTCGCACACAAAGGCCTCACCGTCGAGACGATGCCGTGGCGCTTCACCGACAAGGATGCCATCGCGTTCTCCGGCCAAGGTCGGGTTCCGGTCCTGTTGGACGGTGGCAAGGTCCTGTCTGACTCCTGGACGATCGCGGAGCACCTCGAAGACACCTATCCGGATCGGCCTTCCCTGTTCGGCTGTGCAGAAGCGCGGCGCGTAACGCGCTTCATCAATTCTTGGGCCGATACGGTCGTCATCGCCGCTCTCGCTCGTCTCTTGCTGACCGACATTTACGCGCATCTTCACGACAAAGACCGGCACTATTTCCGAGAAAGTCGGGAGAAGCGGTTTGGCATGCCCCTGGAGGACATGTCGGCCGATCGCGACGCCAGGGTCGTCGGGTTCCGTCAAAGCCTGGAGCCCGTGCGGGCCGTCCTCACAGCCCAGCCCTACCTTGCCGGAAACAGACCGCTCTATGCCGACTACATTTTATTCGGATGCTTCATGTGGACCCGCAGCATCAGCAGCTTTCGCGTGCTGACTGCGGATGACCCGATTTATTCGTGGCGAGAGCGGATGCTCGACGGCTTGGACGGTTTGCCCCGGAAAGCGCCCGGTTATGCCGAATGAACCCCGTAAGCTGATTGTCTTTCGAAGACAGATCGTAACGGGCAGTCCTACCCGGGACAGGAAGCAGGATGGTTAGGCTTTATCACGGTCGAACTTCAGTATGTTCGGTGAAGACGCGGCTCGCATTGGCCGAGAAAGGCGTCGATTGGGAAAGCCAGCTGTTGACGCTTCGCGGCGATCAGTTCGACCCGGCCTATCTGAAGCTTAATCCGAACGCCGTGGTGCCGACGATCGTCCACGACGGGACCGTCATTATCGAATCGACCGTCATCATGCACTACGTCAATGACGCATTTCCGGGCCCGCCGCTGATGGCGGCCGAAGCCACATCGCGTGCAAAAGTGCATATGACCACCAAGCTGGTGGACGAATACGTCCACAACGCGTGCACGGTGCTCACCTTCGCAACGGTTAATCGTCCGAGCCTTCTGCAGATGAAGCCCGAGGATCCGGAGGCGGCCCTCGCCCGGACGCCGAGCCGCGCGCGGGCGGAGGCTAAGCGCCAGGTTGCCGCGCATGGTCTCGACGCGCCGCTTGTCGTCGATGCACTTCATTATCAGGAGACGCTGCTCGACCGAATCGACGCTGCCATGAAAGAAGGGCGGGTCCCACATATTCGTTGGCAGATATCGCCGCAACTCCCTATGTCTGGCGCCTGGGCAAGCTCCAACTCGCCCGAATGTGGGACAAGCGTCCGGGCGTTGCGGCTTGGTACGATCGCATCCGGGAGAGGCCGTCGTTCTCCACCGCAATCAACAGCTGGCTGACGCAGGCCGATGTCGATCGGTATTCCGGCTTTCAGCCGGATCCATGGCCCAAGGTGAGTGAGATTCTGCAAATGGGCTCGAATGTTGCGGTCCACCCAGGTGCATCGGCATCGCATCAGTGATCTCGGCAATGCGTTCGCTTCACATCAACCGCAGCTGAATTCCTTGCGATGATTCATTTTGGACTGTACAGTACGGAATATCCATTTTGTGCACTCGGGAGGAAACAGATGTCTGCCAAGCACCAATCGGCCGGGCGTGTTGCGTGGGTTTTCGCCCTGATGGTTCTCGTAGGCGGGTTTTTTGCGGTCACTGCGTCGGCCGAAGATCTTGGGCCGCCGGTGGGCATCAAGGCGCCGGACATCGGAACGCGCCTCGATCAGACCGGCAAGCCTCGCACTCTGGCCGATGTCACAGGCGAGAACGGGCTGGTTCTCATGTTCTTTCGGTCGGCCGACTGGTGCCCCTATTGTCAGGCGCAGTTGATCGACGTGAATGGTGGGGTCGCGGAAATCGAGAAGCGTGGCTATCGCGTTGCCGCCCTGTCCTATGACAGCCCCGAGATCCTCCAGACATTTACGGCGAAGCGTCATATCGCCTTCACGTTCCTGTCCGACCCGAAGTCGGAGGTGATCGACCTCTACAAGCTGCGTGACCCTCAATATCCACAGGGCAGTCGCGCGTACGGCGTGCCGCGGCCGATTATTTTCGTGCTCGACAAGACCGGCGTCATCAAAGCCAAGCTTTACGAGGAAAGCTTCAAGGTCCGGCCGCCGGTCACCGCGGTCATTTCCACATTGGACGAGTTGGGCAAGGGGTTCTGATTTGCAACGGACGTTTGGATTGCTCGTCGGCCTCGCGCTGGTGGTCACATCAGCGTTGGCCGCTGCCACGATCGCGGTCGCGCAGGTATCCGCAGCCGAAGTTCCACATGTCACGGCGAGCCTGATTGGTGAAACGCGAAACGTCGTTGCCCGCCGGCCGCTGCATCTTGCGCTGAGGCAACAAATTCAGCAGGGCTGGCATACCTATTGGTCGAATCCCGGGGAGTCGGGCCTGCCGACGACCATCGATTGGGCGCTGCCGCAAAATTTCAAGGCCGGGCCGATCATCTGGCCAACCCCAGAGCGTTTCGTCGTCGGCCCGGTGGTAGGCTATGGCTACACCGATGAGGTGTCTCTCCCGGTAACCATCGAGGTGCCGGCCGGTTTGCAACCGGGCTCCGAAGTAACGTTGTCCGCTCATGCAAGTTGGCTGGCCTGCTCGGACATCTGCATCCCGGAAGATGCCGAACTGAGCATCTCCCTTGCGGTCGGGACGACGCTTGAGCCGGACCCGAGATGGGTCGATGCGTTCACAGCCGCCCGCGCCCAGACCCCGACCTCGAATCCATTCTCCACCACGGCCACCAGATCCGGCGATGAGTTGATCCTTCGTTTAGCGACGGGAGATGCAACACGACACGACTTCATGACGTGATCTTTTTTCCGGCTGATGCGAACGTCATCGACGACGGCGCACCGCAGTCCGTTGTTGCAAATTCCGAAGGCTTGGCGTTGACGCTTCGGCGAGACACATCGCAAGCCCCGCCCAGGGCGCTCAACGGCGTCATCGCATTCCGCGACCAGGCTGCGCAGGACGGGGGCGTTTCAAGTGCTATGTTGATCTCAACGCCGCTGAATTTGGCAGCGCCCGATTCCTATTCCGGCCTCGGGTTGATGGCCGCGCTGCTGTTGGCTGTCGCCGGTGGAATTATCCTGAACCTCATGCCCTGTGTCCTGCCCGTGCTTTCCATCAAAGTACTCGCCTTGGTGCAGCACTCCCAGTCGACGCCGCGCCAGATGCGGCTACAGGGAATCGCCTATGCGGCGGGGGTCCTGGCGAGCTTTGCTATCATCGGCGGCGCCATGATCGGCCTGCGCGCTGCAGGGGCCGAGATCGGCTGGGGATTCCAATTGCAATCGCCGATCTTCGTTACCCTCATGATCTACCTGCTGTTCGCGGTCGGCCTCAATCTCTCCGGCGTGTTCTCTTTCGGCGGTCGGGTGACCGGGATCGGAAGCGATCTCGCGTTGCGCGAGGGTTATGCGGGATCATTTTTCACCGGCGCGCTTGCGACGCTAGTTGCCACCCCCTGCACCGCGCCGTTCATGGCAGCTGCTGTCGGCTATGCAATTACGCAGCCGTGGTACATATCGGTTGCGGTTCTTGAAGCGATCGGATTGGGACTGGCATTGCCCTATCTGGTCATTGCGTTCAGCCCCAACGCCCGAGGCTGGCTGCCAAAGCCTGGCATCTGGATGCTCCGGCTGAAGGAGGTTCTTGCTTTCCCAGTTTATGCGACCGCCGTATGGCTCATGTACGTGTTGACGCAGGAAGCCAGCGCGGCCGGCAGCACTGCGGCGTTGGCTGGCCTGGTGCTCATTGCATTCGCGGCGTGGCTTTACGGTGCTGTCGGCTTGAGCGAGGGCCAATGGCGCCGCTTCGGCGTCGGACTATCGACAGTGGCGGTTATCAGCGCATTTGCGCTGGTCTCCCTCGTTGACGACGGTGGTCCGTCAAATGTTTCACCGGCCATAGCGGGTGAGAACCTCGATTGGCAAGCCTTCAGCCAAGCCAAATTCGATGCGCTGCGAGCGGACGGCAGGCCGATCTTCATCGACTTTACGGCGGCGTGGTGCATCACGTGCAAGGTGAATGAGCGGATCGCACTTGCCGATCCCACTGTGGTCAAGGCGTTTGCGGATGGCGGTGTGGCGGCTCTCAGGGCAGATTGGACCCGTCAAGACGCCGGCATCACGCGGGTGCTCGAGGCCAATGGCCGCGCCGGCGTCCCCTTGTATTTGTTCTATCCGAAGCCGGCGGCGACCGGTGAACGCAAGCCGCCCATCATTTTGCCGCAGCTTCTGACAGCGGCATCGATCCTCCACGAAATTCAGGAGGATTGACCAGGCGTGGTTGCTGCAGCTTGGAGGAGGAGCGGGTCGATGGAACTTGGCAAAGGAAGCGGGTGGGGTTTCACCCGGCGAGCGCTTGGGGGAGTCGTGCTGGGCGGTCTCGCCTCCGTCGGGGCTGCCTCGAGTGAAGCCGTCACCCCGACCGCGGAACCGGAGGCGCCTGACCATCTCCCGCGTCGCCGGATCAAAGTCCTCGACACCGAGATCAGCTATGTGGATTCGGGGAGCGGCGACCCCGTCGTCTTCCTTCACGGCAACCCCACCTGGTCCTACCAGTGGCGCAACATCATTCCTTATGTCAGCCCCCACGCGCGCTGCCTGGCACCGGATTTCGTTGGCATGGGCTGGTCGGCGAAATCGCCCAACAAGGCTTATCGCTTCGTCGATCAGGCCCGTTACATGGATGCATGGTTCGAGGCATTGCAGATTACGAAGAATGTCACTCTGGTGGTGCACGACTGGGGAGCCCCCACCGGCTTTTATCGGGCTCGCCGCAACCCCGGTCAAATCAAGGCGATTGCGTATTACGAAGCCGTCATCATGACGCGCCGCTGGGAGGACTATACGGGCGGCCGCGACCGACGCTTCCGAGCGCTGCGCTCGCCTGAAGGTGAGCGGCTGGTTCTCGACGAAAACACGTTCGTCGAAGTCCAACTCCCGTCCGGCATTTTGCGAAAGTTGAGCGATGAGGAGATGGAGGCTTATCGGGCGCCCTATCGTGACCGCGACCGGCGACTGCCGACGCTGGTTTGGCCGCGCGAATTGCCGATCGAGGGAGAACCCCAAGATGTCGTCGCGATTGTCGACGACAATGCAAAATGGCTGGCAGCAGGCAGTAGCTTGCCCAAGCTTTTCATCAATGGCGACCCGGGGACGACCATCAGCGGACGCGTGCGCGATTTCTGCCGATCTCTGCCCAATCAACGCGAAGTCACCGTCAAGGGACTGCATCACCTCCAGGATGACTCGCCGAAGGAAATCGGCGAAGCCCTGCGGGAGTTCGTGCTCGGCACGCGCAGCTGATAATCACGATGGCCCGCCCCCGCGAATTCGACATCGACATTGCGCTTGACCGCGCCATGGAGGCGTTTTGGGAGAAGGGCTACGAGGCCACCTCCCTCGACGATCTCTGCGAGGTGACGGGCTTGAGCCGATCGAGCCTCTATGCCACGTTCGGAAGCAAGCGCAAGCTGTTGCTGCGATCGGTCGACCGCTATGTTGACAGGCGCAACCCGCTGATCGCTGCGGTGTTGGCGCAGCCGTTACCGATTCGCGATGCCTTTGCGGCTCTGGCTGGGCAATTTATCGACCAGATCGAATCGGGTCCCGGTCGGCGTGGCTGCTTTCTCGGAAATTGCGCTGCTGAGCTGCCGCGCAACGATCGCGCCGCCCGGGCACGTGTCCGCCGGGGGCTCGAATCCACGGAAGCGACCTTCCGGGACGCGCTCGCCCGGGCCGAGGCGTGCGGGGAGTTGCCGCCCGGCGCCGATGTCGACGCACTCGCTCGCTTTCTCATGTCCGGGTTTCAGGGGCTGCGCCTGGTCGGCAAGGTCAATCCAAATCGCGCCGTTCTCGAAGACATTGCGACAACGATGTTGCGATGCCTTGAGTCGCCCGCCCCCACGGGCCGTCAGGTCATGCGGGAGGGGCATCGCGCATGAGCGCCGGTAAACGATCGACGCGCGCGGACACGGCGAGGCACAAAGGCACGCGAGGATAACATGGGCGTATTGATCGATGGCAAATGGACTGACGGCGAGCTTCCCCAGGAGACCGGCGAGCGCGGCCAATTCAAGCGGGCCGACAGCCAGTTTCGTGATCGCATCACCGCTGACGGCTCGTCAGGATTCAAGGCCGAGCCCGGACGTTATCATCTCTATGTCGCGCACGGCTGCCCCTGGGCGCACCGGGCGCTGATCTATCGGGCGCTGAAGAAGCTCGATGGCTTGATCTCGGTCGCATATGCGATTCCAGGATTGAAGCAGCAGGGTTGGACGTTCGAGAGTGATCCGCGATTTCCAGACTGCACGCCGGACACGGTGAACGGGTTCCATTATTTGCACGAGGCGTATACTGCAACCGACAAGAAATACACCGGTAAGGTCACGGTGCCAACACTTTGGGACAAGAAGACCCGGCGGATCGTCAACAACGAGTCATCCGAGATCATCCGCATGCTGAACTCGGAGTTCAACGCCATCACCGGCGAAGCGACTGATTTCTATCCGCCGGCGCTGCGCGCGGAGATCGACGCTGTCAACGAACGCGTCTACCACGACGTCAACAACGGGGTTTATCGCTGCGGCTTCGCGAAATCGCAGGCCTCCTACGAGGAGGCCTATGACGGCCTGTTCGCCACCCTCGACGAACTGGAGGAACGGCTGTCGCACCGGCGCTACCTATTGGGAAATCAGCTCACCGAAGCGGACTGGCGGCTATTCCCGACACTGGTGCGCTTCGACGTGGCCTACTTCTCGATCTTCAAGTGCAACAAGAAGCGTATTGCCGACTACCCCAACCTCTCAAGCCACATGCGCGAACTCTATTCTGTGCCAGGAGTCGCGGCCACCACCAAGCCGCGCTACTACGTGATCAACTACTACTCGATCCAAAAGCTCAACCCGACCGGGATCATCCCGAAGGGAACGCCGGTCGACCTGGGCCAGCCGCACGATCGCTCGCGGGTTGCAGCGTGAACGGGAGGAGGACGTGCTTGAACTTTATCACAACATTAACTCGGTCTGTGCGCAGAAGGTACGGATCGCGCTCAAAGAGAAGGGCCAGGAGGCAAAGGAGCATCTGTTGAAGCTGCGGGGGGATCAGAACGACCCAGCATATATGAAGCTCAATCCCAACGGGGTGGTGCCGACGCTGGTTCATGACGAGAAGGCGATCATCGAATCCTCGCTGATTCTCTATTACATAGACGATGTCTTTCCCGAGCCGCCGCTGATGCCGAAAGAACCGCTCTTGCGTTTCAGGGTGCGTATGTACAACAAGTTGATCGACGAATACCTGCACAACGCATGCACCATTTTGACATTCGCAACAGCCTTCCGGCCGAATTTCCTGAAGGTGCCGCGCGAAATCTGGCTGGCCGAGATCAACAAGGCGCCGCTCAAGCGGCGGGCCGAATACAAGCGTAGCGTGATCGAGCACGGACTTGACTCCGAATTCGTGGTCGACGCGGTGGCGCAGCACCAGAAGCTGTTGTCGTGGATGGCGCACTCGCTGAAGAGCAGCCCATATCTCGCCGGCGGCGGCTTCTCCAATGCCGATTGCGCGGTCATCCCCTACATCCTGCGGCTCGAACTGCTCAAGCTTGACAATATGTGGACGCCATATCCCGGCGTCGCCGACTGGTGGGCGCGGATGCGCACGCGGTCATCAGTCAAGGCCGCGATCTTCGATCGCATGACCGAGGCCGACTGGGCGCCATTCAAGAATCTCGCTCTCGATCCGTGGCCGAAGGTGCGGTCTTTGGTCATTGGCGACGCCGCCTAAGCCTCAGGCGCGACAACCGCGGCTGCCCGCCTGTAGCCCAGCTGGATAGAGCGTTGCTCTCCGAAGGCAAAGGTCGTGTGTTCGAATCACGCCGGGCGCGCCAATCAAATCAATAACTTACCGATATTCGTACAAAGGCCTCGCAGGGACAAACTCAGCACAGACTCACCAACAGAACGAAGGTTTTGGCGGGTGATTGGCGGTCGTTTCACTAACTCGCCACTTCGAATGCGTGAGCAAACTGAATAGGGGCATCACATCGGTGGGAACCCCTCGTTGCGCATTATGTGTTGGCAACTACGTCGCCTCCGACCCGTGCTTGATGCCGAGAGCGGCGAGATCACGCCGCGTTCAACGTCCCCGATTTCAGGCGCGGAGCCGCGAAGTCGATGAAGGCCCGCAGCTTTATCGGCAGAAGCCGCTGACTGAGATAGACGAGGCTGACTGGCCAAGATGCAGGCTCGAACGCTTCAAGTGCTAACGTGAGGGCGCCATCCTGTACGGCGCCCGCGACCTGATAGGAGAGCACGCGGGTCACACCGACACTTGCTATGGCCGCGTCGATGGCAGCTTCCGCGGTGTTCACGATTAGCCTCGAACGAATTGCGACAGAGGTCTCGGACTTGCCTGAGCCGAATTTCCAGGCGTCCGCTGACATCAGTCCCTCGAAGGTGATGCAGTCATGAGCGCCGAGGTCACCCGGCTTTTTGGGCGTCCCGCGCGCGGCGAAATACGCGGGGCTGCCGCAGACCACACGGCGGATCATGCCGACGCGGGTTGCAATGAGGCTGCTGTCCGGTAGTTCGCCGATTCGGATTGCGAGATCGATCTGCTCTTCCAGGAGATTTACCGCGCGGTCTGCAAGTACGATCCGGACGTCGATGTCGGGATAGGCCTTCAGAAACGCGGCCACCGCTGGCAGGACATGCAGACGACCAAAGACGATCGGAGCCGTGATGATCAGGGCACCTTGCGGCGCGCTGTATTCGCCTGACGCGGCCCGCTCCGCCTCGCCGACATCCTCAAGAATGCGCTTGCAGGCGGCGACATAGGATCGTCCGGCGTCCGTCAGGGTAAGACGCCGGCTCGACCGGTTGAGTAGCCGTGTCTTCAGATGCGCTTCGAGTTCGGAGACCTTCCGACTGACCGTTGCCAGGGGCACGCCCAGGCGGCGGGCGGCTGCCGAAAGACTGCCCGCTTCAGCTGCGGAAACCAAAATCGACATCGATTCAAGGCGATCCACGTTTCTTCCAAATATTGAGAGGGTAAGTATCAATGATAGCGTCTCCTCGGCTGTTTCGGAAGGGACTAACTACTCAGCGGGAGCCATCCCGGCCCAGCTCAAAAGGAGAATTCCATGTCCCGCATTCCGACTCCGGCCACGGTTGAGGCCGCGCCCGCCGCCTCACGGCCGCTGCTCGAAGCCGTCAAGAAGCAACTCGGCGTGGTGCCGAACCTCTTCCGCCTTGTGGCCACCAGTCCGGTAGCGCTGGAAAGCTATCTTGGCTTGTCGGGTGCCTTGAATAAGGGCGCCCTGCCGGCTGCGACGCGCGAACGCATCGCCTTGGCGGTGGCCGAGTTCAACGGCTGCAGCTATTGCCTTTCAGCCCACACCTATCTCGGCAAGAACCTGGCGAAGCTCGACGATGCCGAGATCACCGCCAACCGCAACGGCGCCTCAAACGACCCCAAGGCCGACGCGGCCGTGCGCTTCGCGGTCAAGGTGGTGCGCGAGCGGGGCCATGTGAGCGAGGCGGATGTCAACGCCGTTAAAGCCGCTGGCTACGACGACGCGCAGGTGATCGAGATCGTGCTGCACGTCGCGCTCAACACCTGGACGAACTACATCAACGAGGTCGCCAAGACCGATATCGACTTCCCGATGGTCACCCCTCGCAAGGCCAGTTGAGGGCGCCTCCATCGCGGGATCCGGCGGCGCGCGCCGCGCCGCCGTTGGTCCCGCTCTACATCGATATTGAAGGAGCAAACATATGAGCCGCCCGCCGCTTCCTCCCTTTACCGCCGAAACGGCTGCACAGAAAGCGCGGCTCGCCGAGGACGCCTGGAACACGCGCGATCCGGCGCGCGTCGTGCTCGCCTATACGATCGACAGCCGCTGGCGAAACCGCGCGGAATTTCTTGTGGGCCGGCCCGCGATCGAGGCGTTCTTGACGCGCAAGTGGAATCGCGAGCTCGACTACCGGCTGATCAAGGAGGCCTGGGCTTTCCACGACAACCGCATTGCCGTGCGCTTCGCCTATGAATGGCACGATGATGGCGGCCAGTGGTTTCGCAGCTATGGCAACGAGAACTGGGAATTCGATGAGCATGGCCTGATGCGGCTGCGCATCGCCAGCATCAATGATGTCCCGATCAGAGAGAGCGAGCGCAAATACCACTGGCCGCTAGGACGCCGTCCCGACGACCATTCTTCCTTGAGCGAGCTTGGCCTCTGAGGTCACGGTTATGGACATTGACCCATCCTATCCCAGCGATGTTGCGTTTAGCCCATCAGTGAAGGCGGTTCAGGCCCGCAAGGGATCGCGCCGCTCCCACGCACGCATGGAGCAGGCCGGTGCGTGGCAGACTCGTATCACGTCTGACCTCGCCGGCTTCATCGCGGCGCAGACGAGTGTCTTCCTCGCCACTGCCAACGGCGCCGGCCAGCCTTACATCCAGCATCGGGGCGGTCCGCCGGGCTTCCTGCAGGTGCTCGACGATAAGACCATCGGATTTGCCGACTTTGCTGGCAACCGGCAGTACATCACATCGGGGAATCTGGCCGACAATCCGAAGGCGCATTTGTTCCTGATCGATTATGCACATCGGCGACGCGTCAAGCTCTGGGGCACCGCGCGCGTTGTGGAGGGCGACGCGGATCTCTTGGCAAAGCTGATGCCGCAAGCCTACAAGGCTCGCCCCGAGCAGGTGATTCTCTTCACAGTCTCCGCCTGGGATGCGAACTGCCCGCAGCACATTCCTCAGCGCTTCGAGGCCGCGGATGTCGCCACAGCGCTTGCGGAGCGCGACGCGCGCATTGCGGCGCTGGAGGCACAGGTGCGGATGCTAGGCGAAGGCAGGTCGGCCGTGCAGGCCTCGATCCCGGCGCTCTATAACATCGCAACAAGACGTTAACCCGGCGACGCGGAAGAACCTCAGCATGCGCGTGTTCATAGTTCATGCCCACCCCGAACCGCGGAGCTTCAACGGCGCCATGACGCGTGCGGCCGTGGAGGGGCTGAGGGCGTCTGGTCATGAGGTCCTTGTCTCCGACCTCTACGCCATGGGCTTCAATCCTGTATCGGACCGGCGCAACTTCGTGACGATCCATGATCCGCACTATTACCGGCAGCAGGCCGAGGAGGCGCATGCGGCGCAGCTCGACGGCTTTGCGCGTGACATCCAGGGAGAGATGGACAAGCTCTTCTGGTGCGATGCGCTGATCCTGCAGTTTCCACTGTGGTGGTTTGGCCTGCCGGCGATGCTGAAAGGCTGGGTCGATCGCGTCTTCGCCTCAGGAGGCCGTACCTACGGCGGCGGCAAGTGGTACGACGACGGCGTCTTCGCGGGCAAACGAGCGATGTGCGCGATCACTATCGGCGGGCCCGCGTCGATGTATTCGCAGCACGGGCTGAATGGTCCGATCGCTGCGATCCTTTTTCCCATTCATCATGGGATGCTCTATTTCACCGGCTTCGCGGTCGTCGAACCGTTCATTGTGCACGCTCCAGTTCGCATCGGCGATGACGAGCGCGCCGTTCACCTTGACCGCTATCGCGAACGTGTGCTCGGGCTCGGCACGGCTCCCGCAATCACGTATCCGAAGCTGGCCGACTACGATTCGGCCTTCGTGCTCAAATCTCCACCGCTAGAGTAGACGTGCCGACCCGCGCATGTTGGCCATAACTGCCCGCCACTCGGAGAATGCCTCCGAGTGTCCCTGTCGCCTGCCTACATTTGTGGTGGCGGCTTAGCTGCCCCGCTCTGCTGCCGGCATGCCGGCGCTGGAACCACAGTACGATGGCGGCGCCGCAGAATGCTCCGGCGAGGAAGAGATAGAACGCCACGACGCCGGGATAGATCCATTCAATCGGCGTGAGCGGTCCGCCGCGACGGGACGAAGCGAAGACGGTACGGTCCGCGAAAATGAGGGCCGAATTCGCTGCCAACAGCAAGAAGATGGCGGCCAAGCCGCCCGGTATTTCGATGGCCGCCGTCCCTGGCCTCGGCTGGCGGAGAACGCAACGCCAGACTGTCCACACTATGATTGACAAACCCAGACAGGGGATGGCCAGGAAGATAGCTGGGGGAATCATGCCCCGTCCGTTCTTGGGGCGCCTGAGCGTCTTGATGCTCGTCTTGCGTGGCTCTTAAGCGAACTATCCTGACTGTGAGACAACGCCGGCGGCCGCGACAGTGCTGGTCCAGCTCAACAGCAAAAGCGCTCCAAGCACGATCGCCGCACCTACCAGCTGGAGAACCGTGAATTTCTCGTCGAGGAAGATCACTGCGCCGGCAAGGCCGACGACGGGCGTGAGATAAAGGAAGGTGCCGGCCAGGCTCGCGGTGATGCTGCGCATTGCCGCGAGATAGAACGCGAAGGCGAGCGCATACTGGACAATGCCTGACCCGACAGCCAATGCCCATGTCGACGTCGGCAAGTGACCGAGCGCAACGCCGTGTTGCTGCACGATCTCGATCGGCAACAAGGCCAGCGCGAGAATGCCGGCGACCAGTTGCTGGCAGGCAACGACAAGGACGGGATCGCGCTCGACGATCACGCGGCTCGAGAGCACGACATAGACAGCGGCGACAAGGGTACCCAGGGCGATCAAACTGTCTCCGAGCGAAGCTATCAGCGTGGCGATGCCCGCCTTTGTGTAGGCGAGACCGATGAGCGCTAGAACGAACGCGATCCCGGGTTCGAGTAGTCCGAGCCAAGCAATGCGGAACGCGTCCCGGATAGCACCGGTCCGGACACCGCGAACGAGCAGCAATGTCCAAAGAAAGGCTAGACTGCTTGCCAATTGAATGACGAGCAGTGCGATGGGAGGCACTTGATCGAGAGCCCCCTTGGACATCACTGTTGCCGATCCCCAGCACAGCGCAGCAAGCGTCGCTGTTGTGATACCTAAGAACGGTCGCTGCGTTGTCATCGCTTCGCTCCGGGAAGATCGCCGCGCTCAGGCAACGCGCTTGTGCGTTGTGGCGAAGGGGTAGTCGGTATAGCCGCGGTGATCGCCACCGTAGAAAGTGCTTCGATCGTACGGCGAAATGGGGAGATCCTCACGGAAGCGGTGCGGAAGGTCCGGATTGGCAATAAAAAGCCGCCCATAGGCCACCAAGTCGGCATCTCGTCCGGCGAGAATGGCATCGCCGCTGCGGCGATCGAAACCGCCCGCAGCGATCAAGGTGCCACGATAGACGCGGCGCAAGGCGCGTGCCGCAACCGGCGCTGCATCATGGCTGGCGGTCTCGTTGCCGCGGACGCGTGGCTCGATGACATGCAGGTAGGCAAGCGGGAATTGGTCGAGCTGCTCGGCGACATAGCCGAAGGTCGCGGCGGGATTGCTGTCGCTCATGCTGCCAGTCGTGCCGCTGGGGCTGAGGCGGACGCCGACGCGGCCCTCGCCCCAGATTGCGACCGCGGCTTCTGTCACCTCAAGCAGGAAGCGGGCGCGATTCTCGATCGTCCCACCATACGAATCGGTGCGACGATTCGATCCGTCCTGAAGAAACTGGTCGGGAAGATATCCGTTCGCAGCATGGATCTCGACTCCGTCGAACCCGGCCTGCAGCGCATAGGCCGCGGCCTGCCGGTATTCTGCGACGAGCGCCGGAATCTCGCCGATCGGCAGCGCGCGCGGCACCGGGTACCGAACCGGACCGGATTCGCTTAACGCCTCGCCCGTCGGCGGCGAGCGCCGAGGGAGCAATCGGCAGCTGGCCCTGCGGCTGCAGGGACGGATGCGACTGCCGTCCGACGTGCCAGAGCTGCAGGAAGATGCATCCGCGGCGGGCGTGGACGGCTTGAACGATCGTGCGCCACGCCGCGACCTGCTCGAGTGTGAAGATGCCCGGCGTGCGCACATAGCGAAAGCTGCGCGGCGAGACCACGGTCGCTTCCGTGATGATGAGGCCGCCTTCGGTGGCGCGCTGCGCATAGTACGTGGCGGTGAGACGGCTCGGAACGCCGTCCAGTCCAGCCCGCATCCTCGTCAGGGGCGCTGCACGACATCCATTCCGCGCCGGCCGCTTCGAAGCCCACCCTGGAGGCTGCCGAAAAGGCGTTTCAATTCCTGCCCAACCTGCATCGCGTGCTGGCCGAGGCGCCGGCCGCGCTCGAGGGTTATGCGACGCTGTTCCAGATCTTCGACAAGTCGTCCTTCACCCCAGCGGAGCGTCAGGTCGTCTATCTGACCGCCAACTACGAGAACGAGTGCCAGTACTGCATGGCCGGCCATTCCGTCCTCGCGAAGATTGCACATGTTCCGGACCAAGCGATCGCGGCGCTGCGCGAGGGCCAGCGGATCGAGGACAGCCAGCTCGAGGCGCTGCGCACATTCACCTCGAAGGTTGTCACCAATCGGGGATGGGTCAGCGAGGCCGACGTGAACGCCTTCCTGGCGGCTGGATATACGAAGCAGAACGTTCTCGAAGTAATCCTCGGTGTCGCCGTGAAGGTGATCTCCAACTACACCAATCACGTAGCACACACGCCAGCTGATCCGTTCATGAAGGGTGATCTCCAACTACACCAATCACGTAGCACACACGCCAGCTGATCCGTTCATGAAGAACACGCTCTGGACCCATCCGTCCAAGCGCACGCAGGCAGCCTGAGCGGCTGTCTGCGCGCAAGTCCCATCGCCTTTCAATTCGTTTTCAGGAGGAATGTATCATGTCACTGCAAGCCAGGCTCGATGCCTTCAAAGCCGACTTCGAGGCCGGAAAGCCGCCCTACAATGTGCCGCCGTCAGTCATCGCGACGATGCGTCGAGCCACAGCGGAGCTGATCGCGTCGGGCCTGGCTGAACGCGCGCTCAAGGTCGGCGATCGCGCGCCGGCCTTCGAGCTCAAAGACGCCAACGGTGCGGTCGTTCGTTCGTCCGAGTTCCTGGAGCGCGGTCCGTTGGTCGTCAGCTTTTATCGGGGCGTCTGGTGTCCTTACTGCGACATGGAATTGCAGGCGCTGCAGGCCGCGTTGCCGGAATTCCAGCGCCTTGGCGCGAGCCTATTGCCATCTCACCGCAGACCGCGGCTAACAGCCGCAAATCGGCGCGCGACAACCGCCTGGCGTTTCCGATTCTCAGCGATCCGAACAACGCCGTCGCCGCGGCGTTTTGGACTGCGGTTCGAGCTGCCGAACTATCTGGTTGCGCTCTACAAGAACCTCAAGAATGACCTGCCCGGCTTCAATGGCGATAGCTCGTGGACTCTGCCCATGCCGGCCCGCTTTGTGATCGGGGCGGACGGCGCGCTTCGGTACGCGGAAGTCAATCCCGACTACACCAAGCGTCCCGAACCCGAAGCGATGCTTCCGGCGTTGCGCGATGCTGCCACGCGTCGCGCGGCTTAACTGAACAACGCGATCGGTCGTCGCGGATTGGGGGCCTTTGCCTGTTCACCCAGACTTTGGGTCGCTGCCGTCCAACGCATGCGCCCGTAAAAAGTCAACGAAAACCTGGAGGGCCGCGGGCGTTTGGCGCCGACTGGGGTAGTACAAATAGAACCCCACCGAGGGCGGCGCCCAATCCTGCAGCAAGGGAACCAGCCGCCCTTGCTCAATGAGAGTGTCGACCAAACAACTTGGCAGGCGAGCAATCCCGACGCCGTCAAGGGCGGCGGGGATTGAAAGATCGTCGCTGACGATGAGCGATCCTTTGACCACGACCTCCAGGCTCTTTCCCCGTTTCTCGAACATCCAACGGTGCATCGCGCCGCTTGCGAAGCGCTGACGGATGCAATTGTGTCCCTGGAGATCTTCGGGGGCCTTTGGACGTGGGTGCCGAAGCAAGTAATCGGGTGAGGCAACGACAATAGGACGCGCGTCGGCGCCCACGCGAACAGCGATCATGTCCTGCTCAAGGCGATGACCGGGCCGGATGCCGGCGTCGAAGCGATCGCGGACGATGTCGGTCGGCGCGCTGTCAGTGATTATCTCCAGGCTGATGGCAGGATACGCCGCGAGAAATTTTGCGAGGATGGGCTCGATCACCATTTTCGCGGCTGGGCGCGGAACGGTGAGCCGAAGATTTCCCGCCGGTTTGTCGCGGAACACGTTGATGGACTCCACTGCGGCTTCAAAGCTGTCGAGTGCCGGCCGCAGCTCCGCCAGCAGACGCTCGCCGACCTCCGTCAAGGCAACACTGCGGGTCGTCCGATTGAGCAGCCGGACGCCCAGCTTATCTTCGAGGCCGCGGATCGTCTCGCTGAGCGTCGAGCGCGAAATGCCCAGGTGACTCGCGGCCTTGGCAAAGCTGGAGCGCTCGGCGATTGCCACGAAAGAGTTCATCTCAGCGAAGCCGAGTTTTCGCATTGATCGGTTTCTCCGACTAGGGCATGCGGATAATGCCAGATTGTCGAATAAACATATAGCACCATCTCCCCATCATACGAGATCGCTTTCGCACCCATCGTTCTTCCGCGAGGGCTCTAGCGGTGATCTCCCCGGAGAATTGGTCATGCTTCAATCCAGCCGTCCGAAGACGCTGCTGCACATCGACTCCAGCGTGCTCGGGCAGCATTCGGTTTCCCGGCGGCTGTCTGCGGCGCTCGTCGAGCAATGGTGCGGCGCCGACCCGTCCGTCACCGTCATTTATCGCGATCTTGGCGCTCAGCCGCCAGCCCATCTCTCCGGCGAAATCCTGGCGGCAGGAGGGCTCGACGCGAGCCGCCTGACGGATCATCAGCGACTTGAGATCGGCGTGACCGATGTGCTGATCGAGGAGTTTCTTGCCGCTGACGTGGTCGTCATCGGCGCGCCGATGTACAATTTCGCGATCCCGACGCAGCTCAAGGCGTGGATCGACCGCATTGTCCAGGTCGGGCGGACGTTTCGCTACACCGAGGCGGGCCCCATCGGTCTGGCCGGTGGCAAGCAGGTCGTGATCGTATCATCGCAGGGCGGCGTCTACACGACGCCCGAGCGGCAGGCGATGGATTTTCAGGAATCCTACTTGCGGCTGGTCCTCAATTTCGTCGGCATTACCGACATCTCGATCATCCGCGCGGACGGCGTCGCGATGGGGCCGGGGCCGCGCGAGCGAGCCATCACGGCCGCACACGCCCAGTTCGCGGACCTGTTCCGGCGCGCCGCTTGATGCGTCGAGACCGTCCAATGGCAACCACCTTCTCACGGCGAGCCGCCAACAAACTCTTGCTGGCATTGCCAGCCGCGGCTCTCGGGCAAGCCTTTCCAACAGGAGCGTTTTCAGTGACCGACCCACAGATTGCGGATCTCCAGATCAGCGCCGCCGATTCTCACCCAAGGCGACGTGGCAGCGTGCTCGATACCGAGATGAGCTTCGTCGACGTCGGCCAGGGCGATCCGATCGTGTTCCTTCATGGTAATCCGACCTCTTCCTACCTCTGGCGGAACGTCATCCCCTATCTCAGCGAACACGGTCGCTGCCTGGCGCCCGACCTGGTCGGAATGGGCCAGTCCGGAAAATCGCCGACGAAGGCTTACCGCTTTGTCGACCATGCGCGCTATCTGGACGCGTGGTTCGACACCTTGGGGATCACGAAAAACGTCACTCTGGTCGTGCATGATTGGGGCTCGGCCCTCGGTTTTCATCGAGCGACCCGCTTCCCCGACCAAGTCAAGGCGATCGCCTACATGGAGGCCATCGCGCTGCCGCGGCGCTGGCAAGACTTCGGCGAGGCCGGCGACATTTTCCGGGCCCTGCGCTCGGAAAAGGGCGAGCACATGATCCTCGACGAGAACTTCTTCGTGGAGACGATACTGCCGCGGAGTGTTCTTCGGAAGCTGAGCGACGAAGAGATGGCTGCCTACCGCGCCCCGTTTCTCGAGCGGGAAGCTCAGCTTCCGACACTCATATGGCCGCGACAAATCCCGATCGACGGCGAACCAGCCGATGTTACGGCGATCGTCAAGAGTTCGGGAGCATTTCTGTCTCGCAGCGCAATTCCGAAGCTCCTCATCGTGGGCGAACCCGGCGCGATCATGACGGGTCGCACCCGCGAATTCTGCAGAACTTGGCCGGACCAGCGAGAGGTCACCGTTAGAGGCAGGCATTTTCTTCAAGAGGATTCGCCCCATCAAATCGGGACGGCGCTGGCCGAATTCGTGACGAGCCTGCGGCCGTAGCAGGAGCGTTTGCCCTGCATTCAATCGGCGCCCCGCCGGACATGGCGTAGCGAGCCTGATGCGGCTCATCTCCAGGAGAATTGAACATGCCCCAAGTCTCTCGTTATCACCCGCTCCTGGTTGGGCTGCATTGGCTGCTGGCTTTGATGGTTATTGCCGCCTTGGCGCTCGGCGCCTTAGTGCTGGTCGATATACCGAACAGCGATCCGATGAAGATCGACGCGCTGCGGCAGCACATGACCGCTGGCGTCCTGATCCTGGCGCTAATGCTAGTGCGATTGCTGGTCCGTACGCGCACCACACGCCCGGCTCCGGCATCGTCCGGCAATGCGCTGCTGAACAAGCTCGCCTGGGCCTCGCACCGCCTGTTCTACCCGCTGGTGTTCGCCATGGCCGGCAGCGGCATCATTATGGCTTTTGAGGCCAATCTGCCGGCTATCGTGTTTGGTGGCCATGGCTCCTTGCCGGCCGACTTCTGGGCCTTCACGCCGCGCGTCTTTCACTACGTGCTTTCGCGAATGCTGATGGCGCTGATCGCGCTGCATGTCGCCGGCGCGCTCTATCACAGCTTCTTCCTGAAGGACCAATTGTTGACGCGGATGTTCTTAGGCAAGCGCGTCATCGCGGCGGCGACCATTTCCGCGTCACCAGCTCTCAAGCGGCCATTATCAAAGGTGCAATCATGAACTTCTTGCAGCCCGCGCAAGCCGGCACGCAATTGCTGAGCCTCATCGTCTTCGCAACGCTGGCGATATGGTACGCGGCGCCGCGGCTCAAGACCCTCGGGCGAGCCGACGCGCTCACTGTGCTGCTGTGGATTCACGTCTTCCGGTATGTCGCCCTGCAGGCGTTTTCGGCTCAAAAAGCTGGCTTTCCGATCTCCGATAGTGGGCTCATGGAGATCGTCGTCGGTGATGTCGCCGGCGCGATCATCGCCTTCGCCACGATAGCCGCGCTTCGCTATCGGGTGCGTCTGGCCATTCCGCTGGCTTGGCTGCTCGCTGCCGAGACGATCATCGACACCTTCCTCAACATTCGCGGCGGGATTCATGAAAATCTGATGGGTGCGGCGAGCGGCGTCACCTGGCTGATCCTCGGCTTCTACGTCCCGCTGCTGATCGTGAGCCTTGCCCTGATCATCTGGCAGCTCGTCGCGAGACGAGGCGAAACCATCGACGGTTCCGTGGAAGCGCAAGCAGGCGCACGCCGCTCGGTCGTCGCATCTTCATGAAAAGCACAGCCAGGTGAGCCGACCACACCGAACGGACACCCTTTTGTCAAGAAAAGAGCATCGCTATGGAAATTAAAGGAAGTGTTGTCATTGTAACCGGCGCGTCGTCCGGAATCGGGTTTGCTGTGGCGCGAAGCTTCGCTGAAGCGGGCGCGAAGGTTGTTCTGGCAGCACGCTCCAAGGAAAAGCTGAAGGTGCTCGCCGAAGACCTCCGGGCGAGGGGTTTCGAGGCGCTCGCCGTGCCGACTGACGTCAAAGAGCAGGCCGAGGTCGATCACCTGATCGAGGCCGTGTATGGACGCTACGGGCGCCTCGACATTCTCGTGAACAATGCGGGGCGCGGAACCGCCGCCTACGTGGTGGACACGCCCGTCGAGGGCCGGTCGGCTACGCAGACCTCGATTGCGTCTCCCTGAGGCTCTGTCGTCGAACCTTCGGCGCGCATTCCATGGATATGATTGCACGACAGTCGATATGAGCTTTCTCTTCTGCGCACCTCTCTGCCTCCTTGAGTT
>WNFI01122612.1_pt1 | contig 28947 bp, 27 predicted proteins | sample 5400471 | NCBI WGS metagenome assembly WNFI01 (sample SAMN13153348, study PRJNA577476) | soil metagenome | isolation source: 100 cm saprolite on Douglas fir-dominated hillslope | place: USA:California | collected 2013-09-17
TCGAGACCGCCCGACGTCTCCGCGTTCACCCTGGCAAAACGCATACGCAGAACGGTTGATCGGCTCGATCCGCAGGGAATGCCTCGATCATATCGTGGTATCCGGCGAACGCCATCTGCGCCATGTGCTGCTGTCCTACATGGACTTCTATAATGGCACGCGCACTCACTTATCGTTGAACAAGGACGCGCCGATATCACGTGCCGCCGAGGCAGCGGGACGTATTCTGTGCTGTCCGATCCTGGGTGGACTGCATCACCAATATGCTCGGGCTTGATTTGCGGTAGGCACAGCCGCTGTCCGCCGCCCTCGACATCGCAACCGGCCGGGTCATTGGCAAATGCTACGGACGCCATCGCGCCAGAGAGTTCCGCAAATTTCTCGATGAGATCGAAGCCGCTGTTCCCAAAGATCTGGACGTCCACCTCGTCATGGACAATTACGCAACCCACAAGACGCCGCTGATCCGCAACTGGCTGGCAAAGAGGCCGCGCTGGCATGTGCATCTGACGCCAACCAGTTCATCCTGGCTCAATCAGGTCGAACGCTTCTTTGCGCTCATCACCGAGCGCAGGATCAGGCGCGGCATCTATCGCAGCGTGGCTGCACTACGCGCCGAGATCGCATCCTTCATCGAACATCACAACGCCCATCCAAAGCCGTTCCGATGGACAAAATCAGCCGACGACATTCTCAGCTCAATCGAGCGCTTCTGTGCTTACAATTTGCCAACCAGAGCTTAAAATGCTGCGAACTTTTGGTTCAGGACGCTAGGAACGCGGCGGAATGCTCTGCTGCTGGCCGGCAAGATTTTCCGCGACGACGGCCCTGCGAAACCCATCGCGTTGCTGTAAACGCTGCCAGTAGCCGGCAACCGCGGGTCCGAAGCTCGCGGCGAGACCGAGACGTTGCGCCAGCAGCAGGGCATAGCCGACGGAGATGTCGGCGGCGGTAAACCGTCCGCCGCACAGGGTGTCGGTCCTGGCGATAACGGCTTCGATCGCGCGCAATCGGCCGAGAAACCATCGTGAATAGTCTTCGACCACCTGCGGAAGACGGCGCTCCTCCGGCTCAAGCTCGGAATAGCGCAGCACCAGGGTCTGCGGAAACGTCAGCGTCGCTTCGCCGAAGTGCAGCCAGTTCAGGAACGCGCCGAAATCCGGTTCGTCGGCGTTGACGGCAAGCGGCGTTGGGCCATAGCGGGTGACGAGATATTGCGAGATCGCCGCCGATTCCGTCATCCGCGTTGCGCCGTCCAGCAACAACGGAATGGTGCCGAGCGGATTGAGCGCCAGATAATCCTTGGCGAAAACCCGCGGCGGAAATGGCAGCATTTTGAGGTCGTAAGGGATTCCGAGCTCTTCCAGCGTCCACAGCGGCCTGAACGAGCGGGCTGCGGCACAATGATAAAGCGTGATCATCCTGCGTCTCCGTCCCCGCCCGTGATTATCGATTGGAGCATTTTCTACGGCAGACTTGGTTCCACTTTGCCGGAAAATGCGCGGCGGTCGCCGTCCAAAGACGGCTATCGCTTGTTCATACCCGGCTGGGACAAATACGCCAGCAGCTTCATCTCCCGGCGCCCGCGCGTCACGGTATCCAGCACCAGGCCGGACGATAGCGACAAGACCGCCAGGATCATCAGCCCCATCGACAGCACCGCCGTCGGCAACCGGGGAACAACGCCGAGTTCAAGATAAGTGACCACGACGGGGGCAGCCATCCCGATGGAAACCAGGGTCAGAAAGCAGCCGATCGCGCTGAAGAAGCGCAACGGTTTCTCGGTGCGATAGAGTTTCAGGATGGTTCCCAGAATTCGAAAGCCATCACGCCAGGTGCTCAGCTTGCTGAACGACCCCGGCGGCCGTGCATAATAAGGCGTTTCGATCTCCGCGACCGGCAGCGCCAGTTCCAGAGCATGGACGCTCAACTCGGTTTCGATTTCGAAGCCATCGGAGAGCACCGGAAAAGATTTGACGAAGCGCCGCGAGAATACGCGATAGCCGGAGAGAATATCCTTGAAGGCCTCTCCGAACACCGTGGCAAGAAAGCTGGTCAGAAGCCAGTTGCCGGTGCGATGGCCGGCCCGATAGGCCGCCGCGACCTGATCGACACGAAAGCCCACCACCATGTCGAGGTGGTCGGACAACAGCGTCTCGATCATGCGCGGGGCGCTGGCGGCATCGTAGGTCGCGTCGCCGTCGACCAGCAGATAGATATCAGCGTCGATGTCGGCAAACATCCGCCTGACGACATGACCCTTGCCCTGGCGGGGCTCGCGGCGCACCCGCGCTCCGGCCTCGCGCGCTACAGCCGAGGTGCGGTCGGTCGAATTGTTGTCATAGACAAAGATCTCCGCCGATGGCAGCGCCGTGCGGAAATCGGCGATCACGGTCGCGACCGCGGCCTCTTCGTTGAAGCAAGGAATCAGCACAGCTATCCGCGGCTGCACCGGATCGGCTACTGGAAATTCCTGCTCGGCGAAGCGGGCGAGCGCCTGCGCCATGCCGGCCAGATCGCCGCGCAGGTCCGAATTCTGTCTGCCGGCCGGCGCGCCGCTCATTGGACATCCTTAACAGCCGTTAGCGATTGAACGGCCATGATAGGGGCCGATCGCTAATGAACGGTAACGGGCCGGCCCTTCAATCCATGGATTCGCGGTGCTGGACACCGGTTCTCACGGCGACGAGGCGCGCGCAAATGCGACATAGATCTCGCGCAACCGGATCGTCATTGGACCTGGCTTTCCGCTCGCGACATTGCGGCCGTCGATAGTCACGACCGGCTGCACAAAACTGGACGCGCTGGTGATGAAGGCCTCTTTCGCCGCCAGCGCTTCGTCAACCGAAAACGATCGCTCCTCGACGCGAAGCTGGCGTTCTTCGGCGAGTGCGATCACCGCCTTGCGGGTGCATCCCGGCAAAATCGCGCTTGAGTTTGGCCGGGTCACCAGAACGTCGTCCTGGGTCAGGATGAAGGCCGATGACGATCCACCCTCGGTGACCTCGCCGTCCTCGATCATCCACGCTTCCTGGCAACCCGCCTCAGATGCGGCTTGCTTGGCGAGCACCTGCGCCAGCAATCCCACGCTCTTGATATCGCGCCGCGCCCAGCGAATATCCGGCACGGTCTTGACCGCGATTCCGGTCTTCGCCGCCGGCGCGTTGACGATGTCCTTTACCGTCGTGAACATCACAAGCGTCGGCCTGACGCCTTTGGGAAACACGAAGTCGCGCGGCGCGGCACCGCGCGTTACCTGTATATAGACGAGGCCCTCGGCCAAATTGTTGCGGGCGATCAGCTCGTGCTGGATCTCTTCGATGCGCGCCAGCGTCTCGGGCAGCGGCAGCGCGATTTCACCTACCGACCGCTGCAGACGCGCCAGATGCGAATCGTTGTCGACCAGTCTGCCCTCAAGCACGGCCGAGACTTCATAGATGCCGTCGGCAAACAGAAAGCCACGGTCGAGCACCGACACCTTGGCGTCTGCCAGTGGCACGAACGAACCGTTAACGTAAGCGATTTGATCCAAGCGACATCTCCCTGTGGGCGGGCCGCGACTGCGGCGCATCGTCCTTATATGCGATATCTCAATGCGACAAAATCTTGGAAAGGAACTTTTGCGCCCGATCGCTGCGCGGGCTGCCGAAGAAGTCCTTCTTGAGCGCATCTTCGACAATCTCGCCCCTGTCCATGAACACGACGCGATGCGCGACCTTGCTGGCAAAACCCATCTCGTGGGTCACGACCATCATGGTCATGCCCTCCCGGGCCAGATCGACCATGACGTCGAGCACCTCGCTGATCATTTCGGGATCGAGCGCCGAGGTCGGCTCGTCGAACAGCATGGCGATCGGATCCATCGCCAGCGCCCGTGCAATGGCGACGCGCTGCTGCTGGCCGCCAGACAATTCGGCGGGATACTTTTGCGCCTGGTCCTTGAGGCCGACGCGATCGAGCAGCTTCGACGCCTTCGCCAGCGCCTCGTCGTGCTTGCGGCCGAGCACCTTCTCCTGCGCCAGGCAGAGATTTTCGATGATCCGCAGGTGCGGGAACAGCTCAAAATGCTGGAATACCATGCCGACCCGCGCGCGCAGTTTTGGCAAGTCGGTCCGGGGATCGTTGACCCTGATGCCATCGAGGATGATTTCACCGCTCTGAAACGGCTCGAGCGCGTTGACGCATTTGATCAGGGTCGACTTTCCCGACCCGGATGGGCCGCACACCACCACCACCTCGCCCTTCGCGACGCTGGTGGTGCAATCCTTCAACGCCTGAAAGCCAGGCCCATACCATTTATTGACGTGGCTGATTTCGATCATGAGGGCTCGCTAATGGACAAAACCGATGCGGGTCTGAAGACGCCTGACGCCGAGCGAGGCGGCAAATGAAATCGTAAAATAGACCAGGGCCGCAAACAGGTACATCTCGACCAGCCGGCCGTCGCGCTGCGCCACCTTGCTGGCGGCGCCGAGAAAATCCGGTATAGACAGCACGTAAACCAGCGAGGTGTCCTGAAACAGCACGATGGTCTGGGTCAGCAGGACCGGCAGCATGTTGCGGAACGCCTGCGGCAGCACGACGTAGCGCATGGTCTGCCTGTAGGTCAGGCCGAGCGCCTGCGCCGCGGCGGGCTGGCCCTTGGAGATCGACTGGATGCCGGCACGCATGATCTCGGAAAAATACGCGGCCTCGAACATGATGAAGGTGACGAGCGACGACGCGAACGCACCGACGCGGATCGGCCGTGTCGATCCGGTCAGCCATTGCCCGATGTAGGGAACCAGGAAATAAAACCAGAAGATCACCAGCACCAGCGGCAACGACCGCATCAAATCGACATAGAGCCCGGCGACGCGACCCAGCAGCCGCAAGCGCGACAGCCGCATCAAGGCAATAAGCGTGCCGAACACGAGCCCGCCCAGGGCTGCGAGGCCCGTCAATGTCAGCGTGAAGGTCATGCCATCGAAGAAGAGATAGCCCAGCGAGCGGCGAATGACGTCAAAGTCGAAGTTCGCGAACATCGGCGTCCTTCACTTCCCGGTAATGTAGCCGGGGACCGCCAATCCGCGCTCAAGAAAGCGCATGGCGGTGACGACGACAATGTTGACGAGAAGATACAGCAGTGTCGCGGCGGTGAAGGCTTCAAACACTTGAAAGGAAAATTCCTGCATGGCGCGCGCCTCGGCGGTCAGCTCGATCAGACCGATGGTGATAGCCACCGATGTGTTCTTGATGGTGTTGAGAAATTCGGACGTCAGCGGCGGCATGATGATGCGAAAGGCCGTCGGCAGCAGAACGTAGCGATAGGTCTGCAGGGTGGTGAGACCGAGCGCGGTAGCGGCCAGTCCCTGTCCACGCGGCAGCGAGGTGATGCCAGCGCGCAACTGCTCGGCGACGCGAGCCGACATGAAGAGCCCGATGCCGATCACCGACGTGTAGAACGGCGCATTGGGAATCTGCTTGAGCCAAAGCCCCCACGATTGCGGCAGCAGTTCCGGCAGCACGAAAAACCACAGAAACAACTGCACCAGCAGCGGCATATTGCGGAAAAATTCGACATAGGCGAAGCCGATCCACGAAGCCGTCTTCGACGGCAGCGTCCGCAGCACACCAACGATCGATCCGAATAGCAGCGCCAGAATCCAGGCACAGATCGCAGTCTCGATGGTCAGGACCAGTCCCGACAGCAGCATGTCAAGATAGGTGCCGGTCCCGTTGGGGGCCGGCTCCCAGAAGATGCGCCAGTTCCAGTTGTAGCTCACGATGCACCCTACGCGACAACGCCGCTAACGCTTATGGCCGCCAAAGCTCATGCAAATGTCCCGGCATTCTTGCTTTTCGCGATGGCAGGACCTGTCGACCTGGATTCCTCATCCTGAGGAGCGGCGTCTTCGCCGCGTCTCGAAGGATGGGCGACACACACGCCTCATGGTTCGAGACGGCGCTAAAGAAGCGCCTCATCACCATGAGGCTGGGTCAGCGACTACATCGCGTAGGCATCGGGATCCGGCGAGTCGGACGGCTTCGCGAACGCCTTCTTCTGCTCCGGGCCGATCGGCACGTTGAGATTCAATCCCTTCGGCGGGATCTTCTGCATAAACCATTTCTCATAGAGCTTGGGACCGTCGGCGCTCTGGTAGAGCGCTGCCGTGGCGGCGTCGACCACCTTCTTGAAGGCAGGATCGTCCTTTCGCAGCATGATGCCGTAGGGCTCCGGCTTGGAGAACGCATCCTTCGAGATCACATAAGCGTCCGGATCCTTCGATCCGGCAACAAGGCCCGCGAGCAAAATATCGTCCATGACGAACGCCACCGCGCGATCGGTCTCGACCATCAGGAAGGCTTCGGCATGGTCCTTGGCCGGGATGATGTTGACGCCGAGGTTGCGGGCGGCATTGGCTTCGGTGAGCTGCTTGATGTTGGTGGTGCCGGAGGTCGATACCACCGACTTGCCCTTGAGATCGTCGATGGAGTTGATCTTGCTGGCCTTCTTCGAGACGAAGCGGCTGGCGGTCAGAAAGTGGGTGTTGGTAAAGGATATCTGCTTCTGACGCTCGGCATTGTTGGTGGTCGAGCCGCACTCAAGGTCAATGGTGCCGTTGGCCATCAGCGGAATGCGCGTCGCCGATGTCACCGGGTTGAGCTTGACCTCCAGCTTGTCGAGCTTGAGTTCCAGCTTCACCGCATCGACAATACGGTAACAGATATCCATAGCATAGCCGATCGGCTTCTGGCTGTCGTCCAGATAGGAAAATGGAATCGACGAGTCGCGAAAGCCAATGGTGATGGCGCCGGTCTCCTTGATATTTTTCAATGTTCCGGTAAGTTCTTCGGCGTTGGCCTGCCCGGCGCAAAATGCGGCGGCGAGCGCGTAGCCAATCAGTCGCACGTGTTTCATGGGTTTTCTCCTCGCTTGGATGATGTCGGACCGGTTATCCTCACTCGCGTATCGCGATGGTCGGGCCGGCCCGTTTATGGCCGATTTGATGCCTGCATAATCTGGACCAAACCGGGATGTGCGCCCGTCGGCCAACATACGACCCTCAAACGCCGCCAATGACAAGGGACGTGCCCGGTTTTCGCCGACGATTTTGAGCCCCGAGGATGCTTTTGGCGATAGGCCGTCGGCTGCGTCCGATCGGCCGGCCTCGGAAATTCCCGATCGTTCTGTGAGTGGCTCAGCTGTCCTGGTCGAACCACGGCCACTCCGCCGCTCCCTGATGGGTGACGGCGCCGCCGGGCGCCTGCCCGACAAGCCTGGCGTATTTGGCAAGCGCTCCGGCGCGATGTCGGGGCGGCGGTTGCGTCCAGGCATTGCGTCGCCGCATCAGTTCTTCGTCATCGATCAGAATATCCATCCGGCGCGCGCCGGCATCGATGCGAATCCGGTCCCCTTCGCACACCAGCGCCAGCGGGCCGCCGATGAAGGATTCCGGCGAGACATAACCGATGCACATGCCGCGCGTTGCGCCCGAGAAGCGCCCGTCGGTCACAAGGGCAACTTTCTCGCCCATCCCCTGACCGTAGATCAGGGCGGTGACGCCGAGCATCTCCCGCATGCCGGGGCCGCCGACCGGTCCTTCGTTCCGGATAATGAGCACGTCGCCCTCGCCGTATTTGCATTGCCGGACGGCTGCGACGCAGGCCTCCTCATCCTCGAAAACCCGCGCGGCGCCTTCGAACACCAGCTTCTTCAGGCCGGCGACCTTGATCACGGCTCCGTCCGGACAAAGATTGCCCTTGAGCACGGCCACGCCGCCATCGGGCATGATCGGCGCACCGGTGTGATAGATCACCTCACCGTCGGTCTTGTTGGCGCCGCCATATTCTTGCGCGATGGTCCGGCCGGTTATGGTCAGACAGCTGCCGTCGATATGACCGCTTTCAACCAGCGCGCGGACGACAACGGCGGTGCCGCCGATATCGTAGACGTCCTTGGCGGTATATTTGCCGCCCGGACGCAGATTGCCGATCAGGGGCGTTCGCGCGAAGACCTTGCCGACGTCGTCGATGGTGAAGGAGATGCCGGCCTCGTTGGCGAGCGCCGGCAGGTGCAGCGCAGCATTGGTCGATCCACCGGTGGCCGCGACAATGGCCGCGCCGTTTTCAAGCGCTTGACGCGTCACGATTTCACGCGGCAGGGGTCCGCCTTGTTGCAGCATCTGCATGACCAGCCGTCCGGCGTGGCGCGCGATCTGGGCGCGCTCGGCATAGACGCCGGGCACCATCGAGACGTTGGGAATCGTCAGCCCCATCGCCTCGGAGACCATCGCCATGGTGTTGGCGGTAAACTGGCCGGCGCAGGCGCCAATGGTCGGCAGGCAGGCCCGCTCAATTCCCGCTAATGTCGCCTGGTCGATTTCGCCGGTCATGAAAGCGCCGACGGCCTCGTAGGAATCCAGCACGGTGAGGGTTCGCCCTTCGAACCGCCCAGGGAGCGCGCTGCCGCCATAGATGAAGATAGACGGAATATTGCACCGGATCATTCCCATCATCACGCCGGGCAGCGTCTTGTCGCAGCCGCCGAAGCCGATCAAGGCGTCATAGGCAAGGCCGTGGACCACGGCCTCGATCGAGTCCGCGATCAATTCGCGTGACAGCAGGGAAAATTTCATCCCCTCGTGATTCATGCTGATGCCGTCGGAGACCGAGATGGTGGAAAACTCCCGCGGCGTGCCGCCCGCCTCGGCAATGCCGGCCTTGGCGGCGTCGACCTGGAAATCGTGGGTCATGTTGCAGGGCGTCTGTTCGCCCTTCATGCTGACCACGCCGATCATCGGCTTTGCGAGCGCCTCGTCGTCCAGCCCCATGGCCCTCATGAACGCGCGGTGCGGCGCACGATCGAGACCATCGGTCGTTATGCGTGATCGCCACTTCTTCATGAATATAGCCTCTCCCCAGGTCGTCCCGGCGAGCGCCGGGACCCATACTCCCTGGCGTTGCTTCTTGCCAAAGGCATCTGCCGCAATGCCAAAACACGAATCCGCGCCGCTGCGATGAGCGCGATTGCGCTCGCGCTGGGGTCCCGGCTCGCGTGCGAAGACCGCACTTGACCGGGACGACCCGTGAAAATGTCGTCACGGGCAGCAACTGCCCCGGCGAGCGAAACCATCGCTCCGCAAGTCTGCTACTGAAGCGGCGCGACGATCGTCGGGTGCTTGAACTGCGCGACATCCAGCTTGGGGAGCATTCCCGTCGCGGCATAGATGTCGAGCATTTTCTGGATCGCCTCGAAATTCGGCGCGGCACCGGGATCGCGGCCGAAATCGTTGTCCTTGAGAAGATACGTGTCCAGAACAGGTATCGGCGCCTTCAACACTTCCGACACCACTTTGAGCGTCTCCTCGCGATTGGCCAGTGCCTTTTTCATGCCTAAGGTGATGTCGCGCACGTAGGCTTTGACCAGTTCCGGATTCTTGTCGACAAAGTCGGTGCGGCAAGCCTCAAGAATGTGGACGATGTTCGGCATTTCCTCGGAGAGCGAGAACAGCTTTCGCGTGCCACCCTTGGCTTCGGCACGCGCGGCAAAGGGCTGGTTCATGTTCACTGCGTCGACACGGCCCTGGCGCAGGGCGTCCTCTGAAACCGCAAAGCCGGTCTCGACAAGCTTGATATCTTTCTCCGGATCGACGCCGTTCTGCTTCAGCAGCATCGCGAACGGACCATAGGTGCCACCGCCGATGACCGAAATGCCGATCGTCTTTCCCTTGAGGTCGGCGATCTTCTTGATCGGCGAGTCGTCCATGACCGCCCAGTAGACCGAGAAGCCGCCGGGCTTTTCGTAGACGTGCTGGGCCACGATGTAGGCCTTGAGGTTACCGCCGACCACGCCGTTCGCCAGTGACAAAGGTGCTTGCGTCGCGCAATCCAGCGCGCCTGCCGCCAGCGCCTGGGTCATCGGAGAAGTGCCCTGGAATTGCGTCCACTCGATATTGTAAGTCTTGCCGAGATTAGGGAATTCGGCCGGCCGCCGCATCATCCAATATTTCGATTCTTCGGCTGGAATCGTCCAGCCGACACGGATGGTTTGTTGCGCGTAAGACGAATTCACGGCGGTGAGAACGCAGGCCACAGTTGCAGCCGCCATGACCCATTTCGACGTTACGCGCTTCATGCTCACCCCCTGCATTTCGACCCTCAAAAGGCGCCATCGGAAACCGAGGCACGATAGTGAGCCTTCCATGCTTCCGATGATCAGGCAATCCCCTCCGACCGCGCCAATGAAGACTTACCGTTTGGAAGAGAACCGCGAGAGCGCCGCGGTCGCAAGCGTCGCAACGACGACGTTGAGGATAAGGGCGCCGAGCCCAACATAGAACACGTAGCTGGCGCCGCCGAGGTTAACGGTCGCAAGCGGCTTTAGTCCGTTGGACCATGCTGTCCACGAACCCCAGCCGATGCCGACAACCCAGCCGAGCAGCAGGCCCCCGGCACGAAACCAGCGTGTGAAAAGCCCGAATACCAGGGCAGGAAAGGTCTGCAAAATCCACAGACCGCCCAGCAACTGCAGGTCGAGGGCATATTGCGTCGGCAGGAACAGAACGAATGCGAGCGCGCCAACCTTGACCACCAAAGAGGCAATCTTGGCGACAGCGGCTTCGCCAGCGTGATTGATGTCCGGATTGACGTAGGATTTCCAGACATTGCGCGTGAACAGATTGGCAGCACCGATGCTCATCACCGCGGCCGGCACCAGCGCGCCGATCGCGATCGCCGAAAACGCAAAGCCTGCGAACCATGAGGGGAACAACGCCTTGAACAGCGCTGGTACTACGTCGTTCGGCGACGTTACTGTAATGTGGGCGGCATAGGCCATGTAACCGAGCAGCGCGATGAGGCCGAGCAGCAAGGTGTAGGCCGGCAGCAGAATGGCGTTCTTGCGGATGGTATCGGCCGATTTTGATGCAAAGATTCCCGTCAATGTGTGCGGGTACATGAACGCAGCGAGTGCCGATCCCAGCGCCAGCGTCGCATAGGGCAGCATTTGCGACGGCTTCAAGATCAATCCGGTGGCGCCCCCCTTGGCCGCGAAGGCGTCGCCGGCCGCGGCAAACACCGCGCCGTAACCGCCGAGCTTCGACGGCACGACCACCACCGCCACCAGCACCACAATGTAGATCATGATGTCCTTGACAAAGGCAATCAGGGCCGGCGCCCGCAATCCGGAGCTGTAGGTGTACAAGGCAAGGATGATGAAGGCGGCGACGATCGGCAACTCGCCGGTCAGGCCCATCGCCTTGATCACTACGCCCATCCCGATCAGCTGCAACGCGATGTACGGCATGGTCGCGACCATGCCGGTGATTGCGACCGCGAGTTCGAGACCGCGCGAGCCGTAATTGCCGTGAACCACGTCTGCCGCCGTGACGTGGCCATTGGCATGCGCCTGCTTCCAGAGGATAGGCATTACCGCGAATACGAAGGGATAGACGATGACGGTATAGGGCAGCGCGAAGAAGCCGTAGGCGCCAACCGCATAGACCAGCGCGGGCACGGCAATCACGGTGTAAGCGGTGTAGAAGTCGCCCCCGACCAGAAACCAGGTGATCCAGGTGCCGAATTGCCGTCCGCCCAATCCCCACTCGTCGAGATGCGCAGCCACCGGCGCGGCCTTCCAGCGCGCGGCGAAGAATCCCATTACTGTTACGAGAATAAAGAAGAACAGGAAAATCGCGAGAGCGACCCAGTCGATCTGATCGGCCATGATGATGTCTTCCGGGAATTTGCCTTGCAGATTTACGAAGTTTGGTCCGGGGCGCGCCGCCGGTAGACCAGCCAGATCAGCAATGAAGTGATCGGCACCCACGCCAATTGATACCAATAGAAGAAGGGAAAGCCGAACAGCGCCGGTTCCGCGGAATTATAGAACGGCACCCACAACAGGCCGATGAAAGGCAGCAGTAACAGGATCCTCATGGGCGGGCTCCGCTTCGGGCCAGCGTCGTTAGGTCAATCACGCTGCCGATGTGAGCTTAGAGATCGGATTCGGATCGCTGTCTAGTGATTTTGCCGCTGCTGCTGCGTGCGGTGATCACGAATGTGACCAACCTGAAACGCGCGCCGGCTCTGCAGGCGGATATCCCGCGACAGCGCCGGCGGTTGCTCTGGCGCGTTCCATAGCGTGTTACGGTGACGCGGCAAGCAAGCCAAGGCGCGTTATTTCACGACCTCGGCGCCGACCTTGCAGATCGCGGCGTCCTGGTCGCCAGTGCCGCCACTGCAACCGACTGCACCGATCAGCTTGCCGCCTTCGATAAGGGGAAATCCACCCGGACTGGCGACCAGCGTGGGATCGAGCGTCCCGGTATAGGCGTGGCCGGTTTCATACGCGTTGTAGAACAGACGGGATTCGCGGCGGAAGCGCGCGGCGGTCCCCGGCCTTAACTCAGCCCCGTCGCCGGCAACATAGGTGACGACGGTGGTCTCCGGCGACACCAGCAGTTTCGTTTGTCCACCCTTGTATTTGACGGACAACACCGGTCCCTCACCCCGGCGACCGTCTGCTCGACATTGGCATTGATCATGGTGCTCTTGGGTTTGAGGTCCCAATCCTAGTAACCTTCGCCGGTGCCGCGCATCGATTTTGGGAAGATATGCACCTCGATGGCCTTCTGGGTGCCGTCCGGTTGCGGCATTCGTCGAGCCGGCGAACATCCCGGCTTGATGTCCATCAATGTCGATTTCACGATCGCGACGAACAGCGGATTGTCGGTGGCCGCACTCCCTGCTTGTCGAAAACCGTGAGTTTGGCGTCATCAAAATGGACTTGCGGTCAGGGTCATACCCATCCACCATCCACGACATATTGCTGGTTGGTGCAAGCGCCTGCTTCCTCGGATGCAAGGAATACGGCAAAGCGGGAAACATCTTCAGGATAGAGTTTTCGCTTGAGACATTGAGCCCTGAGCAACTCGGCCTCGCCTTCCGGGGTCAGCCACTTCTCGACCTGGCGCTCGGTCATGATCCAGCCCGGCGCGATCGCGTTGACGCGAATATTGTAAGGGCCAAAGTCGCGCGCGAGCGAACGGGTGAGCCCGAGAATTGCCGACTTTGCCGCGGTATAGGCCGCCATTCCGCCCTGGCCGATCATCCAGGACACCGAGCCGAAATTGATGATGGCCCCGTCCTTGGCAGCTTTCATGTCGGGCAGAACGGCTTGCGCGGAAAAGAATTGGTGTTTCAGGTTCACGGCGATTCTGTCGTCCCAATATTCCGGCGTCACCGTCTCGGTCGCATGGCGCTCGTCGTGAGCGGCGTTGTTGACGAGAATGCGAACGGGGCCGATCTTCGCTCGGACCCGATCGATGGCGCTGCGGAGTGCCGCGATGTCAGTCAAGTCGCAATGTTCATAGTGGACCGTTGAGCCGTCCGCGACGAGGCCTTCGACCAGACGTGACGCCGGCTCCCGCGCGATATCGAGAAAACCGACCTTGGCTTTTTGCCGGGCAAACGCGCGGACGATGGACGCGCCAATGCCCGACGCTCCGCCCGTCACCAAAACCGATTTGCCTTCAAGATCCGGATAGATCGCACCCATCAACTCTTTTCCTTCTACATGTCGACCCAAATGTTGCCGCTGGTGAATGATGACTTGACAGCAGCTGCATCAAGCATTGTCAATCGGCGGATCGCCAACGAAAGTATCGTAGCCATGACAAGTGTTGATCGCGCCCTTCCCCGACGCTTGCTCGGGGTATCCCTGATCGTGTTAGCCGCGTCGGCGCTCGCGTTTGCCCAGCATCGCGCGAATGCCGAGACCAGTTACCCGAACAAGGCGGTGCGTATCGTTTTGCCGTTTGCGGCCGGCGGCGTCGCCGACATCACGGCGCGCATCGTCGCCGAAAAGCTTGGCGACAAGCTCGGAGCACGCTTTTACGTTGAAAATCAGCCCGGCGCCGGCGGCATTGCCGCGGCTCGAACGGTGATCTCCTCATTGCCCGACGGCCATACTTTGGCATTGCTGTCCAACGGGACCGCGGTCAGCGTCTCGTTGTTCAAGAACTTGCCTTTCGATCCGCTAAAGGACTTCGAGCCGATTTCGAGTCTGGGCTTTTTTGATTTCGTGCTTGCGACCGGCGCCAATTCGCAGTTCAAGACGCTCGCAGACTTCGTCGCGGCGGCGAAAGCAAAGCCGGGCACGTTCAATGTCGGCACCATCAATATTGGCAGCACCCAAAATCTGTCGGCGGAGCTGCTCAAGACCGCAGCCGGAATCGATTTCGTCATCGTTCCGTTTCGAGGCACGCCGGAAGTCCAGGTGTCGCTGCTGCAGGGCGACATCGCGCTCATGATCGACAGCTATTCCTCATTGAAGGGCAACCTTGCCGATGGCAAAATCCGCGCGCTGGCGACGTCCGGTCCGGTGCGCTCGGAAAGCACGCCGGATTTTCCCATCTGGCTGACGCTGATGTCAAAAAGCGGCTGCTCGAACTTGGTATCGGGGCAAAGGCAAGCACGCCTGCAGAAATCCGTATCAGGCTGAAGTCCGATATCGACAAGTGGCAGAAGGTGATTGAGAACGCCGGCATTCAAAAGCAGTAACAGCCCGCTTTCGGCAAATCGCCGCTCGAACCCTGGAGATCAATCTTATGACCGCCCCGTCCATCGATCCGAAGCAGTGGAATGTCGGCCTCGTCGGCTACGGCGAAGTGGGCCGCATCCTGGCCGAGGATCTGCGCAAGCAGAGTGTGAGGGTCAGTGCCTACGACATCAAGCTCGGCGGCAATCAGGCCAATGCCTTGTGCGATCACGCCTCGGCTCACGGCGTCGCGCTGGCTTCGTCCCACGCCGATCTGGCCGCGCAAGCTGACTTCATCGTCTCGGCTGTCACCGCGAGCCAGGCGGTGCCGGTCGCGCAGGCCTGCGCGCCGGCGATCAAAAGCGCAGCATGGTTCCTTGACTTCAACTCCGCCTCGCCAGGCGCCAAGCGTCGCGCCGCGGCGCTGATTGACGGCAATGGCGGCCGCTACGTCGAAGGCGCGGTGATGACATCGATCCCGCCCTACCGCATCAAGGTGCCCCTGCTGCTCGGCGGCGGCGGCGCCGGCGAGCTCGCGCCGCTGCTGCTGGCGCTCGGCTTCGCCGCCAGGGTCGCGAGTGAAACGCTGGGCGTCGCCTCGGCCGTCAAGATGTGCCGTAGCGTGATGATCAAAGGACTGGAAGCGATGGTGATTGAAAGTTTCACCACGGCACGGGCCTACGGCGTCGAGGATGCGGTGCTGGCATCGCTGGCGGAGACTTTTCCGGGCATCAACTGGGAAAAGCAGGGTGCCTACTTCTTCCAGCGCGTCATCGAGCATGGCCGCCGCCGCAGCGAAGAGGTCCGCGAGGTGGCGGAGACGGTGCGAGAAATCGGCCTCACGCCATGGTCGGCGCAGGGCACCGCCGAACGCCAGGCCTGGGTTGCCGACCTCGCCGACGATGGACAGTTCGGCGCCAAAGGCACGCCAGAATTCGCGCGCAGTCCCGACTGGCGCACCGAGGCCGATCGCATCCTGACTGCGATCAAGCCCAGGGACTAAGCAAGAACTAAACAAGAGCTGAGAATAAAACTCGATGGAATTCCCCAAAACCCCCGGCTGGCTGGATTGGTATGCCGGTCCTTCAAAGCCGCGATTCAAGCTGCCGGCCGGTGCGGTCGACGCGCACTGCCATGTGTTCGGCCCCAGCGCCGAGTTTCCTTATGCCCCGGAGCGCAAATACACGCCCTGCGATGCGTCCAAGCTGCAGCTCTATGCCCTGCGCGACCATCTGGGCTTCGAGCGCAACGTGATCGTGCAGGCCACCTGCCATGGCGCCGACAACCGCGCGATGATCGATGCGCTCATGCATTCCGGCGGCAAGGCGCGCGGCGTCGCGACGGTCAGGCGCAGCGTCGGCGATGCCGCGCTGGAGGCGATGCACGCCGCCGGCGTGCGCGGCGTGCGCTTCAACTTCGTCAAGCGGCTGGTCGATTTCACGCCCAAGGACGAACTGCTGGAAATTGCCGGCCGCATTGCGAAACTCGGCTGGCATGTGGTGATTTATTTCGAAGCGGTCGACCTGCCCGAGCTGTGGGAGTTTTTCACTGCGCTGCCCACAACTGTTGTCGTCGATCACATGGGACGGCCCGATGTCGGCAAACCAGTCGATGGTCCCGAGTTCGAGCTGTTCGTAAAATTTATGCGGCAGCATCCGAACGTCTGGTCCAAGGTCAGTTGCCCGGAGCGCCTGTCGGTCTCCGGGCCGCCTGCGCTTTCCGGCGAGCAGAACGCCTATCGCGATGTGGTCCCGTTCGCGCGGCGTATCGTCGAGACGTTTCCCGACCGCGTGCTCTGGGGCACCGACTGGCCGCATCCCAATCTGAAAGACCATATGCCGGACGACGGCCTGTTGGTCGACTTTATTCCGCACGTCGCGACCACGTCCGAACTGCAGCGCAAGCTTCTGGTCGACAACCCGACGCGGCTCTACTGGCCTGAAGAGTGCTGAGCAACAACAATGACAGCCGTCATTCCGGGGCGCGCTCTTGCGCGAGCCCGGAATCCATAACCACCACCGGGAGTATGGATTCCGGGCCTGCGCCAAGAGGCGCATCCCGGGATGACGAACGTTGGATCTAGCCGATCGATGACGGCTTTTTTCTTGTGGCCAGATACTAGTGTCGATGTCGAGTGTGCTTCCGATGTCTGACTGGCATGGCGGTAGCTGCGGCGGGACCCGCCTGTTGTTTGTTCATGGCGTTCTCCTTCGAGTGCGAACAGTAAAGGTCGGAGTTCACCGGCGATTGCGCAATGCAACAAGTCGCTTTTGCGGAAGCGGTAACATGGACGACAAACCGAACCCGACATCGGGCACTTAGCCGGGCTATCGACCGGCGGGCCCCTTGCCAAAAAGCAACAAGTTGCGCAACCTGTCGGCAAAACACGGTTATCCGTCGCATCAAGGGGCCACTGCAAGCGCCCTGGATCGATAATCGCCAACGAAGACGTCAGGGAGGACATGTCATGAGCGGCTTTACGCTTTCACGTCGTTCGATGATCGGCGCCGGCATTGGTGGAGCCGCGCTGGCGACGCTGGGCGACTTTCCCGTCCTGGCGCAATCGGATGTGCGGCTGCGCATGTTCTGGTGGGGTTCGAAAGAGCGGGCGGAACGGACCGAAAAGGTCAATCAACTTTATCGACAGAGCCATGCCGGGCTCTCCGTCGCAGGTGAATCGCTGGGCTGGAACGATTACTGGCCGCGGCTCGCCACCCAGACCGCCGGACGCAACGCCGCGGACGTGCTGCAGATGGATTATCGCTATATCTTCGAGTATGCCCGCCGCGGAGCGCTGCTGCCGCTCGACGGCTATCTGCCAGACACCCTCAACCTCGGGGGCTTCAGCAAGGGCACCATCGACAGCGGCAAGGTTGATGGCAAAATCTATGGCGTCAGCCTCGGCCTCAATTCCACGTCCCTCGTCTACGACAAGGAACTGATCGGGAGTCTGGGCCTGAAGGAGCCGAATTCGAAGATGACGTGGAGCGAGATCGCCGATCTCGCCGTCGAGATCAGCAAGGCCGCCAAACGGGACCGCTTTACGGGCATCCAGGACGGCGGCCGGGACGAACCCGCTCTCGAAGTCTGGCTCGGTCAACGCGGCAAGTCGCTCTACACCCCGGAAGGCAGGCTGGGCTTCGACGACAAGGACATCGGCGAATGGTTCGCCTTCTGGGATGAACTTCGCAAACGCAGCGGCTGCGCCGCTGCCGACACTCAGGCGCTCGACCGCGGCGAGATCGATTCAAACCTCCTCACTTTGGGAAAGGTGGCAATCGCATTCGCCCATTCCAACCAGCTGGTCGGCTTCCAGGCTCTCAACAAGAGCAAGCTTGGCCTGTCCACCTTTCCGGATGGAGGCCCTGGCGCGAAGCCCGGTCAGTACCTGAAGCCGGCTATGCTGTGGAGCGTCTCGGCGCAGTCGAAGCAGCCGGAGGCGGCGGTGAAGCTGGTCAGCTTCTTCGTCGCCGATATCGAGGCCGGCAAACTTCTCGGCGTCGAGCGCGGCGTGCCGTCTTCCGAGACGGTGCGCAAGGCGGTTGCGCCGATGCTCGACGATCTCGGCCGTGCGATGGCCGACTATATCACCCTGATCAGCGACAAGGTCGGACCTTTGCCGCCGCCCCCACCGCGAGGCGCTGGCGAGATCGCGACGCTGCTGCGGCGCGTCAACGAACAGGTCGGCTTCGGTCGGCTGTCGCCGGCCGAAGGCGCCAGGCAATTTGTCGCGGAAAGCAACGCCGTGCTTGCACGCGGGTAAGTGCAATGGCGGACGCGTTGATCGATGCCGCGATCGATGCCGCCCCTGGGCGCGCGCAGCCGGCCGATCTCGCGCCGGAAACGTCCTGGCGCGGCAGCGCCGGTGGCTATCTATTTCTGACGCCCTGGCTGATCGGTTTTTTCGGGCTGACGCTGGGCCCGGCCCTGGTATCGCTCTATCTGTCGTTCACGGATTTCGACCTCTTGAGCAATCCCCACTGGGTCGGGGCCGCCAATTACGTCCGAATCGCCACCAACGATCCCAAATTCACAGCCGCGATGCATGTCACCTTCGTTTATGTCGCGCTGGCGGTGCCGTTGAAACTTGCCTTCGCGCTGATGGTGGCGACGATCCTGAACAAGGGCATAAGCGGCCTGTCCCTGTACCGGGCGATGTTCTATTTGCCCTCGCTGATCGGCGCCAGCGTCGCCATCGCGGTGCTCTGGCGTCAGCTGTTCGCGGGCGATGGCCTGCTCAATCAGGCCCTGTTGCTGTTCGGCATTCGCGGACCGAGCTGGATCTCCGATCCCGACACTTCGCTCTACACTTTGGTGGCGTTGAGCGTCTGGCAGTTCGGTTCGCCGATGATCATTTTCCTGGCCGGTCTGCGCCAAATTCCAAGGGATGTCTATGAGGCCGCCGAGATCGACGGCGCCAGCCGCCGTCAGCAATTCTGGCGGATCACCCTGCCGCTGCTGACGCCGGTGATTTTCTTCAACGGCGTGGTGCAGACGATCGATGCGTTCAAGGCCTTCACGCCCGCCTTCATCATCAGCGGCGGCACCGGCGGTCCGATCGACTCGACCCTGTTCTACACGCTCTATCTCTATCAGGAAGCCTTCGCCTATTTCCGTATGGGCTATGCGGCGGCGCTGGCCTGGATCCTGGTGGTGATCATCGCCGCGTTCACGGCCCTGGCCTTCCTTTCCTCGCGCTATTGGGTGCATTACGATGGTTGACGTCATGACATCGGACCCGCCTTCGCAGCGCCGCGCCGACCGGAGCCGCGCGCTGATTTATCATGTGCTCCTGTGCCTCGCCTCGGTCGCCATGCTCTATCCGCTGCTCTGGATGCTGGCGAGTTCGTTCAAACCGGAAAGCGATATCTTCGGCAGCGCCTCGCTGTGGCCGCGCAGCTTGAGCCTCAGCGCCTACTGGCGCGGCTGGTCGGGGCTTCAGGTGAGCTTTGGCAAGTTCTTCCTGAACTCGCTCCTGGTCTCGCTTTCCTGCGTGGTCGGCAATGTGCTGTCGTGCTCGCTCGCCGCCTATGCGTTCGCGCGGCTGAAATTCCGGGGCCGCAATTTCTGGTTCGCACTGATGCTCGGCACCTTGATGCTGCCGTATCATGTCACCTTGATTCCGCAATATATCCTGTTCCTCAACCTCGGCTGGATCGATACTTTCCTTCCGCTGATCGTGCCGAAATTCCTGGCGGCGGATGCGTTCTTCATCTTTCTGCTGGTGCAGTTCTTCCGCTCGATCCCGCGCGAGCTCGATGAGGCCGCGATGATCGACGGCTGCGGGCCGTGGCGCATCTACTGGATGGTGATTGTGCCGCTGTCGCTGCCGGCGCTTGCCACCGCCGCAATCTTCACCTTCATATGGACCTGGGACGATTTCTTCGGTCCGCTGGTCTATCTCAACGATATGAACTCCTACACGGTACAGCTCGGGCTGCGCAGTTTCGTCGATTCCACCGGCAAATCGGATTGGGGCGCGCTGTTCGCCATGTCGACGCTGACGCTGCTGCCAGTGTTCGCCTTCTTCCTGTTCTTCCAGCGCCTGCTGATCGACGGGATCGCCACGACCGGGCTCAAGGGGTGACGACACGTCCGCAACCATAACAACAACACTCCCACTCGAGGACAAACCCACATGACCGAACTTCGCTTCGCCGTGATCGGCATCAACCATGCCCATATCCACGGCCAGATCGACTGCCTCCTGCGCGCCGGCGCCGAATTCGTCGGCTTCCATGCCCCCGAGGACGATCTGGCAAAACCCTTTGCCGAGCGCTACCCGCAGGCACCGCGCGTCGCCGATCGCAAAAAGCTGCTGGAGGACAGCACCATCGCGCTCATCGTCTCGGCCGGCATTCCCTTCGACCGCGCTCCGCTCGGCATCGAGGTCATGCGCCATGGCAAGGATTACATGACCGACAAGCCCGGCATGACATCGCTCGAACAGCTCGCCGAGGTGCGTCGCATCCAGGCCGAGACCAAACGAATCTACTCGGTCTGCTACTCAGAGCATTTCGAGACCCGCTCGACCGTGAAGGCCGGCGAGCTGGTGGCCAAGGGTGCCATCGGCAAGGTCGTCAACACCACCGGCCTCGGCCCGCATAAGCTGAAAAACCTGCCGCGCCCCGACTGGTTCTACCGGCGCGAAAAAACCGGCGGCGTCCTGACCGACATCGCCTCCCATCAATGCGAGCAGTTTCTGTTCTTCGCAGACGCGCTCGATGCCAAGGTCGTTGCCGCGACGGTGGCCAACCGGGCCAATCCGGAGACACCGGAGCTGCAGGATTTCGGCGAGCTGCTGCTGCGCGCAGGCGACGTCACCGGCTATGTGCGCGTCGACTGGTTCACGCCCGACGGCCTTCCCACCTGGGGCGACGGCAGACTGGTGATCCTCGGCACCGAAGGCTATATCGAGCTGCGCAAATATGTCGATATCGCGGGCCAGCCCGGAATCGATCATCTCTTCCTGGTCGACCGCAAAGGCATGACGCGCATCGATTGCACTGGCGTCGAGCTGCCCTATGGACGCCAGCTGATAGCCGACATTCACAACCGCACCGAGACCGCGATGCCACAGGAGCGATGCTTCAAGGCCATGGAGCTTGCGCTGACCGGTCAGGCGATGGCGGAAGGCAAGGACTGATGTGGCCGGGCGAAGCGCCAGCCTCACATTCCGCGTTATGGCCGGGCTTGACCCGGCCATCCATCATTCTTCGCGATATCACCAAGATGGATACGCGGGTCAAGCCCGCGTATGACGCCTGATATTGTCGATACACATCGCACAACTAGAGAAACACATCATGGCGAAACGCTGGACTGTCGCGGTCATCGGATGTGGCATCGGCCGCAGCCATATCGAGGAGGGCTATGCCCGCCTGCCCGGCAAGTTCGAAGTGCGGGCGCTCTGCGACCTGAACGAGCAGCGGCTCGCCGCGGTCGCCGATGAATTTTCCGTGCCGCGCCGCACCACGTCGTTCGACGAGGTCCTCGCCATGGGCGATATCGACATCATCGATATTGCGACGCCGCCCACGCTGCACTTTCCGCAAGCCATGGCGGCGCTCGCGGCTGGCAAACAGGTGGTGTGCGAGAAACCGCTGGTCGGCTCGCTCAAAGAGATCGACCTGATCACCTCTGCCGAAGCCAAGGCCGCAGGGCGCATCATGCCGGTGTTCCAGTATCGCTTCGGCAACGGCCTGCAGAAGGCCAAACGCATCGTCGAGCTCGGGCTTGCCGGTAAGCCTTATCTCGCCACCGTCGAGACGGCGTGGCTGCGCGGCGCCAAATACTATTCGGTGCCCTGGCGCGGCCGCTTCGAGACCGAGCTCGGTGGCGCCCTGCTCACCCACGCCATCCACGCCCATGACATTCTCACCTACCTGATGGGCAATGTCGCCTCGGTGTTCGCTCGCACCGCGACGCGCGTGAACAGAATCGAGGTCGAGGACTGCGCGGTGGCAAGCCTGGTCCTGGAAAGCGGCGCGCTGGCCTCGGTGGCCGCCACTTTGGGCTCGGCCAAGGAGATCAGCCGCCTGCGCCTGTGCTTCGAGCACGTCACTTTCGAAAGTTCGCTGGCACCCTACGCGCCCGGCGACGATCCATGGCAGATCATCGCCACCTCGCCCGAGGCCGAGGCCCGCATTGCGCAGGCGCTCGAAGGCTGGACCTTCGTCGCGTCACGCTTCGAGGGGTTGCTGGCGAGCTATCACCACGCCCTTGAGACAGCGGGACCGTTACCGGTCACGCTCGCCGACGCGCGCCGCTCGCTCGAGCTGATCACCGCGCTCTATCACGCGGCTGAAACCGGGGCTGCGGTTGCCTTACCGATCGGCGTGAGCCATCCGAAATATGGCAGCTGGCGGCCGCACGCAGCAGCAGCGCCCTCGCGTCAGTATATGTAGCCCCATGAGCGCGGCGACATGCGGGAGAAACCCCGTACGTCGCTTCGCTCATCCGGGCTTCTGTAACGGGCCTCGATTAGTCAATCCCTTTTTGCGTCATCCGCTCGCCGGGGACTTGCTTCTGTACGGGGTCGGCGCTGAAGGCCGCCACCTGATGGGGTCCGTGGAGGAGCAGGTCGGCCAATCTACTGATGCGTGGTCGTATGCCACGTCCCGGATGGCGGCCTGGCCTGATCCATCGTCCCGGCGAGGGACGTCGCTCCGGGAAAGGCCTGGTGTCGTGGCCCGCCCGAAACCTCGATCTCCCTTGTTATTAAGCCGCGGTCACCGTCCTGGCGGCTGGATTGAAAACTTGTCCATCGGCGAGCATACGATGCAGGATGACTGCGAGCTTGCGCACAAGCGCCACCTTGGCCTTGCGCATGCCGGCCCGCTTGGCGATCCGCATCGCCCAACTCTTGAGTTCTGAGCAGCCCTTAACCGGCTTGGTCAGCATAATGTGAGCCGCCTGATAGAGCGCTTCGCGCACCGAGGCGTCGCCGATTTTGCTGATGCGGCCGGTGTAGTCGGTCTCGCCGGATTGGTACTTCTTCGGGGTGAGCCCAAAATGAGGCCCTGCCGCCTTCGACGACTTGAACCGTCCTGGATCGTCGATGGCAGAGGCGTAGGTGAGCGCTATGACGGGGCCGATGGCCGGCGTTGTCATTAACAACTTAGTCTGCTGATGCGCGCGCGCCATGGTCCGCACGCGCTTCTCAAAACTGTCGAACTCGCGCTTGAGCACGGCGTGTACCGCGAGCAGGGCCTCGACAATCGTCTCCAGGGCTGGATGGCCGGCCACCAGCTCTTGCGCCCGCCCTGCAAAGCTGCGCTCAGTGGTCTTTCCGACCTTCAGCCCGAAGCCGCGCAATATCCCGCGCAGACTGTTCTCGATGTCGCGCAGCTTCGATTGCACAAGCTTGCGCGCGGTGAGCATTGCCCGCACCTCCTGCGCTGCGATCGATTTGCAATGAACCGGGCGGAACCAGCCGAGCCGCATCAGTTGCGCGATGCCGCGCGCGTCGTTGCGATCCGACTTTACCGGCATCACCTTGAAGGCGGCGTGCACATGCCGGGTCTCCAACAGCTCAACTGCCAGGCCAGCTTCCCGCATCGCCGCGTATAGCCATTGCGATAACGGGCCAGCCTCCAGCCCGATCCGTGCCAGATCGAAGCCGAGCAACCTCAACCAGGCGATCAGCGCCGCCGGCTCGCTTGCCACTTTGCCCTCTCGAACAATCTTGCCAGCCGTGTCGACAACGCAAACGCTCGAGCATTCCAATGACACGTCGATTCCTGCATAATGGTCCATGGTCATCCCTCGATGATGCTTGGAGCGGCTCGCGCCGAATCCGGTTATTGACACCATCAGTTTGAGGGATGACCACTCTTTGCCGCTAGAGCCCCCGGGGCGCTGGCCCGTTACCCCATCTATGCCTGCTTGCTCGCCGCCGAAACAGCCTCAGCGTTTTTTCGTCCGGCCCTTCCGCACTCCCTCAGGCCCCTTCATCGTCGTGGCAAACTCACGCAACCGCAGGCGGACCGTGTCCATGGCGATGCGGCCGGCCAGCGTCGGCCGGCGGTCCTGCGGCACCACAACCGGCGTGAAGAAGCCGATACCAAGACCGGACATGATGATCTGACGCATGAAATCGATGGAATTCGAGACGATGCGCGGCACCAGTCGCGCGCCGGACTCGGCAAATTCCGCCGCCATGATGCCCTCGAGTAGCCAGCGGTCATTGAGCATCACCACCGGATATTTCGAACATTCGGTCAGTGTCAGTTTGCGCCGCGACGCCAGTGGGTGATCCGGCCGCATTACCGCGCCGATCGACGTCGAGAAACTCTCGACCACGTCGATGCGGCTGTGGCGCTTGTCGACGAACAGCACGCCGAAATCATTGCGCCCGGAGCGCAATTCATCGGCGATGGCGCTGGGGTCAACCCCGACGACCGTCAGCGTCATCTGCGGATAGGCCCGCGCCAGTTCGGCGACCACCTGCGGCATGAAGCGCACAATCAGCGATTCCAGCGAAATGATCCGCACATTGCCGGTCACGGTTCCGGACAGGGTCGCCATATCGGCGCGGGCGCGGTCATAGTCGATCAAGGTCTCGCGGGCATGGCGCAGCAGGACTTCGCCAGCCGCCGTTAACCGTACCCCGGTGCGCAGCCGCTCGAACAGTTCGGTGCCGGTTTCATTCTCGAGTTTGATGATCTGGCGATTGACCGCCGAAGAGGCAACATTCAAGGACTCCGCCGCCCGGCGGATCGAGCCAAGCCTGGCGACACTGTCGAAGTAGCGCAAAACGGCGGCGTGCATGGTTCGCGCGGACTTTCTGATCGACGGGCAAATTCTGGGCGACAGGCGCTTCTTTTTTAGGCGATGCCGTTTCGGCATCGCCACAAGCGAAATTATCTTCTTTTCGAGCTCACAGACAAGCCCCTAAGCTGGCCAGCAAGATCGTCAGACTCGCCGTTCGGTACAGCAGGAGAGATCATCAGCCATGCCATTTCATCGTCGCGACGTCTTGAAATTGGGAGCCGCTGCGGCTGCAGGATTTGCGCCCGCCAACTTTCTCGCCGTTGACGCGATCGCGCAAAGCAAACCCACCATCAATCTGCAGCTTGGCTGGCTGTTGTCCGGCAACCAGATCGGCGAAGTCTGCGCCAAGGCGATGGGGTTTTATGATGCTGAAGGCATCGAACTGAAGCTTCAGGCCGGCGGCCCCAATATCGACGGCGTGGCCGTCGTCGCGGCGGGCCGATACGAAGCCGGTCAGGTCTCTTCGAGCCCCTCGTTGATGCTGGCCGCCTCGCAGGACATTCCGATCAGATGCTTTGCCACCGGCGCGCAGGAGCATCCCTACACATTCTTCTCGCTGAAGAAGAAGCCGGTGCGCGAAGCCAAGGACCTGATCGGCAAGAAGGTCGGCATTCAGGCGACCGGCGTCATCCTGCTCAAGGCGCTTTTGGCCAAGAACAAGATCCCCGAAAAAGAAGTCGAGATCGTCACCATCGGCGCCGACATGGCCCCGCTGCTGACCGGCCAAGTCGATGTCGTCACCGGCTGGCTGACCAACACCACCGCGCTCAAGGTGCTCGGGCCCGATCGCGTCGACATGCGGCTTTGGGACAATGGCGTCAAGCTTTACGCCCTGCCCTATTATGCGACGGTCGAGACACTCAAGACCAAGGGCGACCTGCTGGCAAAATTCCTGCGCGCAACGGGGAAAGGCTGGGCCTATGCCTATGCCAACCGTGACAAGGCGGTCGAACTTCTGGTCAAGGAGTTCCCTAACCTTGTTGCCGCCGACGAGCGCGAGGCGCTGGAACCCATGCTCAAATATGCCTTTTCACCGAAGACTTCGACGGAAGGCTGGGGCACGATGGATCCAGCCGTCTGGCAGGACCAGATCGATCTCTATTCCGAACTCGGACAATTCTCCAAGCGCACGCCTAAGCTCGAGGAAGTCATGACCCTGGACATCCTCAAAGCCACCGCCGATGCGCGGCCGAAGATCGGCTGAACCATGTCGCTCCTGGCCGAAGCTGCAACCGCCACCGCTGCAACCGTCAGCGTCGGCGATACGACGGACTGCGCGATCGATTGCCGCAATGTTTCGGTGCGCTTCGTCACCGAGAGGCGTGTGGTGACGGCATTCGACAATGCGTCCTTCGCGGTCGGGCGGGGCGGATTCCTCAGCGTGCTTGGACCTTCCGGCTGCGGGAAATCGACGCTGCTGCGCGTTGTCGCCGACCTCATCGATCCTTCCAAAGGCACCGTGAAACTGTTCGGCATGACGCCACGGCAGGCCAGGCTGCAACGCTCATTGGGTTTTGTGTTTCAGGATGCCGCCTTGCTGCCCTGGCGCAGCGCCCTGCAAAATGTCGAACTGCCCCTCGAAGTCGGCGGTGCGCGCGGCCTGCCCAGCGGTTCGCCGACGCCGCGCGAATTGATGAAGCTCGTCGGGCTCGAGGGCTGGGAGAACTCGTTTCCGCACGAACTCTCCGGCGGCATGCGCCAGCGAGTTTCGATTGCGCGAGCGCTGCTTGGCGGGCCGCGCCTACTGCTGATGGACGAACCATTCGGCGCGCTGGACGAGATCACGCGTGACCGGCTCAACGAGGAGCTGCGCCGGATCTGGCTCGAGACCGGAACGACAATCCTGTTCGTGACCCATTCGGTCTACGAGGCGATGTTCCTTGGCGAGCAGGTGATGGTGATGTCGGCCAATCCGGGGCGAGTCCGCGACATTGTCGCGGTCGATCTGCCGCGCGGCCGGGATTCGAAAATCCGCGAGACCGACGCCTTCGTCAACCTCGCGGCCCGGCTGCGCGACCTGCTCGGGAGGCCATCCGCATGAGCGTTGCAGAATTCGACTCGCGTCTCGCCGACGAAGACGCCGCCGCGGAGGCGGACTATCGCAGTGCCCGTCGGCGCGAAATGTGGCGCAAGCGCCTGCTGCCGCTGCTTGGCATTTCCATCGCGCTGGCGATCTGGGCGGCTCTGGTCTATGTCTTCAAGGTGCCGCCCTTCGTCGCGCCCTCGCCGCTTCTGGTGGTGACTACGCTCGTTGCCAAGTTCGGCATCCTGATGGCGAACCTGCTGCCGACGGCGATCGAGGCGGTCGCCGGATTCCTGCTCGGCAATCTGACCGCCATTGTCATCGCGACCGTCTTCGTCCACAAGAAAACGCTCGAGGAGACGTTCTTCCCGACCGTCGTCATTTTCAACACCATCCCGGTGGTCGCCAAGGCGCCGATCCTGGTGCTGCTGCTCGGCAACGGCATGGAGCCGAAGATCGCCATTGCGGCGCTGGTCTGTTTTTTCCCGACGCTGGTCAACATGGTGCGCGGTCTTGAATCGGTGAACCCGCAGGCGATGGAGCTGATGCGGGTCCTTTCGGCCTCGAAGCGCGAGGTTTTCTTCAAGCTGCGGCTCTACAATTCGCTGCCCTATCTGTTCTCGGCGCTGAAGATATCGGCCTCGACGTCCGTCGTCGGCGCGATCATTTCCGAATGGATCGGGTCCAATTACGGCATCGGCGCGCTGATCATTCAGGCGATGTATTCGTTCGATTCCGCGATGCTCTACGCAACCGTCGTGGTCGGCGCCTGTTTCTCGGTTCTGTTCTTTCTGGCGATCACGTTGACAGAACGGCTGGTCATCAGCTGGCAGCCCGCGATCAAGCCGTGAAGCTTACGCAAATCGCATTTTCGGTGACAGGAGACGCACGATGAATCCACAGGATCGCATTGAGGAGAGCGCCGGCTCGGCGCGGATCGTCGCACGCTCCGATGTGGTCGTTGTCGGCGGCGGCCCGGCGGGTTTTGCCGCCGCGATTGCGGCACGGCGCGAAGGCTGCTCGGTAACGCTGGTTGAGCGCTATCCCTATCTTGGCGGCCTTGCCTCCGGCGGCATGGTGCTCGTTCTCGACGACATGCACAATGGCGACGAGGTAACGGTGACCGGCGTGTGCGGCGAGATGATCGAGCGGATGGCCAAAATCGGGCTCTGCGTCTATCCGCCGCCGGAAGATCGGCGCCAGAACTGGGAGGTCTTTCGGAAATGGGCGCGCTGGGGGGTCCACGATTTTCGCGCCCAGAGCAAACCTGCGCCGATCGTCATGGCTGCCGCCTTCGATCCCGACGGCTGGAAGCGCATGTCCAATGACATGATCGAAGAATCCGGCGTCGATGTCCGGCTGCATTCTTGGTTCTCCAAGGCCATCGTCCGCGATGGCCGCATCGTCGGCGTCATCTGCGATACCAAGGCCGGGCGCGAAGCGATCATGGGCGACGTGGTGATCGACGCCACCGGCGATCTCGACGTGGCCGCGGCGGCGGGCGCGAAATTCACCGAAGGTTCCTACATCGTCACCACCGTGTTCCGGCTCGGCAATGTCAATACCGACGAGGCCGAACGGTTTGCGCACGACGAGCCGGAGGCTTTCAATGCGCTCGACCGCCAGGCCAAGCGCCTGATCGGCGGGGCATGGGAATATTGGTGGCTGAAGACGCCGCTGCCCGGAATTGTCTGGTGCAATTGCCCGCATATGACCGGCTTCAACGCGCTCAGCGTCGAAGACCTCACGCGAGGCGACTTCGAGGGGCGCAAGCGGATCTACCGGATGCTGGACTTTGTCCGCGCCAACATGCCGGGCTTCAAGGATTGCTATGTCATCGACGTCGCGCCGCAGCTCGGCGTGCGCCAGACCCGGCTGCTCGAAGGCGATTATATCGTGACCAAAGACGATGTCGCCGACCGCGTGCACTTTCACGACACGGTGGCGCGCGGCCGCGATTACTACACGCCGTATCGCGCCATGCTGCCGAAGGAGGTCGAAGGCATGCTGGTCGCAGGCCGGCACTATTCGGCCACCGAAGCGGCACAGAAGCAATCGCGCGAAATACCGCCCTGCATGTCGATGGGCCAGTCGGCGGGCGTTGCGGCAGCACTTGCAGTTTCGGCCG
>WNFI01190411.1_pt1 | contig 28941 bp, 27 predicted proteins | sample 5400471 | NCBI WGS metagenome assembly WNFI01 (sample SAMN13153348, study PRJNA577476) | soil metagenome | isolation source: 100 cm saprolite on Douglas fir-dominated hillslope | place: USA:California | collected 2013-09-17
GCCGCCACGCCCAGGATGATTCCCGCGGCGGTCAGGAATGCCGCCTCGCCGAGGATCAGCGCGAATACATGCACGGGCCGGGCCCCGACGGATCGCAGAATTGCCATCTCCCGGCGCCGCTCACTCAGACTGGTCAGCAGCGCGACCAGCATGCCTGCCAGACCCACGATCACCACCAGCCCGGACACGGCGAACAATGTTTTCTCGACCGCACCGGTGATTTCCCAGACTTCCTGCAATGCGACCCCAGGCAGCACGGCGCTGAGCGGTTCCGCGGAAAATTCGTTCACCCGGCGCTGCATCGAGAGCGCGCTGCTGCGCGATTTCAGACCCACCAGAAACGCGGTGATCGCACGCGGGGTTGACGCCAGCATCGCGCCCGCGTGACGATCCCCACGCACGACCGCAGCCAGAGGGTCGGCCGCACCGCCTTGATCCGTATTTTCATGCACGGCATCCAGACCCGCCAGGGACACGTGTACCGTGCGGTCAACCGGCGTGCCGGTCCTTGCGAGGATGCCGGCGACCTTGAACGGATGATGTTCGTGAAGCGAAAAACTGACGTCGCCGGCGCCGTGGGCGATTACGATCGGGTCGCCCGGCCGATATTTCAAAGCGTCGGCAACGTCGGCACCCAGTATCGCATCGCGCTCATCGCCGAATCCCTTGCCCTGCGCCAATACCAGCCGGCGGTCGCGTGCGAAGCGAAAGTGATCGAAGTAATCCGGTGTCGTGGCGAGCACGCGATAACCTCGATGCGAATCGCCCAGCGACAGCGGAATCGTCCATGCAACTTCCGGTTGCGTGGCGATCGCCCGGTAGCTGTCCCAGCGCAGGTTGTTGGTGGCATTGCCGATATGGAATACCGAGTAGAGCAACAAATGCACCGGGCTGCTGCGCGCGCCCACGATCAGGTCCGTACCCGAGATCGTGGCGGCAAAACTCTCGCGCGATTCGTGGCGTATGCGTTCCACGCCCAATAATAGCAACACGGCAAGCGCGATCGACAGCACGGTGAGCGCCGCCGTGAATTTGCGATTGCGCAGGCTCTTGACGGCAAGCGCAAGGATGACCGGTTGGCTCATCGCGCGTTTTCGGCCACGGCGGGCGACGGCACGCGGTTGATCTGTGCAAATGGGATCTCGCGATCGAACCGGGGCGACAGCGATGCGTCGTGACTGACAAATATCAGCGTGGTCCGGTCACGCGCGCATTCGCGGAACAGCAGGTCGAGAAATATCGAACGCCGGTCCGCGTCGAGCGCGGAGGTCGGCTCGTCGGCGATCACCAGTTCCGGCGCGCCGATCAACGCGCGCGCGGCCGCCACGCGCTGCTGCTGGCCGACGCTCAGATCCGTGACCGGCCGGCGCAACACGTCGGCGTCCGCCATTTCGAGATGGTCGAGCAGCCTGACCGCCTCGGCCTCGACCGTGCCGCCTGCCAGCGTCGCGTGCGACCGGCGTCGCGCCGAAAAACCACACGGAAGGCAGACGTTTTCCACGACGGACAGATACGGAATGAGATTGAACATCTGGAAGATGAAGCCGATGTGATCGGCACGGAAGCGGTCGCGCGCGGCGCCGCCGAGCGCGCCGACGTCCCGCCCGAGAACGCGCAGCGTGCCTTCCCGTGGTGTGACAACGCCTGCCAGCAAGCCGAGCAGCGTGGATTTTCCGCTGCCGCTCGGTCCGTGCAGGAAAATGCGCTCTGCATTCGCGACCCGCAAAGTCTCGATGTCGACCACGACAGGCGAAGCCGCGGCCCATGAGAAACGCACGTTCGACAGTTCGATGACGGGCGCCTGAATGGGCATATCGGCGATGGGTGCGCGAAAAAGTACTTTGGACGCAGGACTCAGGACCCGGAGAGGAGCTACCGGGCGCTTTCGATCCACTTGGCCCTGAGTCCTGCGTCCCGAGTCCTGCTTTTTATGTAACGTCGAGCGTCAGTTCGCCCAACCCCTCGATCCCGGCCCTGACCCTGTCGCCGACGTTCAGCCATTTTGTTTCGACGACGCTGCCCAGGGTCACGAACTCGCCAGCCCGGAGCGGATCGAGTCCATGCTTCGCGCGCGTATTCGCCAACCAGGCCAGCGCATCCAGCGGATGACCCATCACGAGCGCTCCGATTCCGCGTCCGACTTCGTTGCCGTTGATGTAAGTCGCACCGGACAACTTGCCCAGGTCGAGTCTGCGCCAGTCGCGCACCGGAGCGCCGAGCACGCAACCCGAATCGAAGAAGTCGTCGGCAATCAGCGTGGGCACACCGAGCGTGTGAAAGTTTTCATAGCGCTCGTCCACGAGTTCGATGGACGCCATTACCGCCCCGACCGCGTTGCCCGCCGATTCGCGGTCTACAGGCGCTCCTGCGGGCGCCAGGTCGCGGGCGAGCTCCACCGCAATTTCGCACTCGACGCCGAGCTTGACGAACCCTGAACGCGGAACGCGTCCTGCCCGGTGCAGCACGGTTTTTTCGAATATTACTCCGCCGCAGGGATGCGGAATACCCAGGAATTTCTGCATGACCGGCGTCGTGCAGCCGATCTTGTGCCCGGCCGGCCGGCCCATCCCCGCGACCGTCAGCAGGCCGTTCAGCATGCGCTGCAGGGCGTAACCCTCCGCTTCCGTCTGCGGCCGTATTGCCATGGGCAGGTCAGTAATCGGCTGCAGCGACAGCCGCTGGTCAAGCAGGAGGGTCGCGGCCTGCAGGGTTGGGGCGCTCAATGATGCCTCTTTGTCAGAACAATTTTTGTTCAGGGTTCAATTGCACCACAAATCACACACGGCGAGCCGATCCGGCCACACTAAATAATTCGCCAGACGCGATTTCCTGCGGCACGATCGCGCCGCTATGCTGCCCTGCCGCATGAACGATTCGGTGCCGAGTCAGCTTGACACTGCGGGGGGCGCTTCAACATAATCCTTTCGCTTCACCGAATTGCCCGCCATAAAGAGCGAGCAATCAAAAACTTATAACTAATTGGAGGAGGCATCATGAAGGGCCAAACATTCGTCCTTCGCCGGCCGGGTCTGTTCAGAGGTTTGCTCTTGTCGCTCGTCGCCGCCTCGGCTCTCGCCTGGGCGGGTGCCGCGAGCGCGCAGAGCGCAGCGCAGAAGGCCGTCGAAGCCGCCAAGAAGATCTGCAACGGCAAGACTATTACCATCGTCTGGGAAGCAGGCCTCCAGTCGCTCGACCCGACCCAGTTCTCCGGACCGCTGTGGGAGAAGGAGACCGGTTGCAAGGTCAAGGTCGTCGAAGTTCCGACAGCGGAGATGTTCACGAAGATCATGCAGGAGTTCCGCGCAGGCACCGGTGCGTACGACGCGCTGAACGTGATTCCGGCGTGGATGCCCGACCTTGCGCAGGCCGGTGCACTGGAAGTACTCGATCCTTACGTCGACAAGTACGGTTTCCGCGACGAGTTGAAGAAAATCGCGCCGACGTATCGCGACAACCAGATGACGGTCAACGGCAAGATCTACGGCTTTCCCGATGACGGCGACGTATTCGTGTTCTATTACCGCAAGGACATTTTCGCGCGCGCCGACCTGAAAAAGGCGTTCAAGGATAAATTCAAATACGACCTTGCACCGCCGAAAACCTGGAAGCAGTTCGACGACATTGGCAGCTTCCTGACCGATGCGCTGAAGAAGGAAGGCATCTACGGTGGCGCGTTCTTCCGCGAGCCCCCGTACACGATGTTCATGTTCCAGGAGCGCTTTCGCGTGGAGGGCGGCAAATTCTTCGACGCCGGCACGATGAAGGCGACCGTGAACAGCCCGGTCGGGGTCAAAGTCTTCACTGAAATGCGCAACGAGAACCGCTTCATGCCGCCCGGCGTGGAAAAATTCGGATTCGTCGAAAACCTCGCGCTGTTCCTGAAGGGCCAGAGCGCGATGACGATCTCGTGGCCACCCTACGGCCGCTTCGCCGCCGGTTACCTGGGCAGCGAAAAAGCGTTGGACTGGGTGCCCAAATCGATGATCGCCGGCAAGGTCGGCTACGCGCTCCCGCCCGGTGGTCATCCGGAACTTGCGGCAGGTTTCGCGCTGTCGGTCGCGTCCACCAGCAAGCAGAAGGAAGCGGCGTATCTGTTCATTCAGTGGCTGAACAGCGAAGAGATCAGCAACAAGCGCGTGCAGCTTCCCTACACCCTGCGCGATCCATTCCGCGATTCGCACTATACGAATCCGGGTTACCTCAAGCTCTGGCCCGACGCGAAGGACTATCTGGCCACGTTGCACGCGGCTGCGCAGACCGGCCTGCTCGACCTGTCTCTGATCCAGACCGACAAGTACGAAGAGGCACTGCGCCAGGGCATCAGCAAACTCTGGGCCGGTGAAGATCCGCAGAAGATTCTCGACAAGATCGCTGCGGATTGGGACGAAGTCACCAGGCAGGTCGGTGTGGACAAGCAAAAGGCGGTTTACAACGCCTGGGCTGCGAAGTCCGGCGCCTACCCAAAGTAAGCAGCACAAACGACGCGGATTGCTCGGGCTCTTCCTGAAGGAAGCCGGAGCAAAACAAAAGGTGGGAGCGCCGGAACGCGGCGCTCCCTTTTTTGTCCGCGCATGACACGGACTTTTCTTGTGGCTTCACATTCGATACCGGCACGCGCGGCCTTCGCCGACCGCAATTTCAGATACCTGCTGGTCGGGCCGGCAATCTTCGTGCTGCTCCTGATCGGCGTCTTTCCGCTGATCTACCTGCTCATGGTGAGCTTCCAGGGTCTCACCATGACCGAAACCGCCACCGACTTTGTCGGCGGCCGCAACTACGCGCAACTGTTCGACGACGCACGCATGTGGCAGGCCCTGCTGCATACCGTAATCTTTACCGCGATCGCCCTGCCGATCGAATTGCTGCTCGGACTCGCGATGGCGCAGTTGTTCCTCGACCGGATTCCCGGGCGCCAGGTATTCATTGCCCTGCTGGTGCTGCCGGTAGTCGTGTCGCCGATCGTTTCCGGCGCGACCTGGGCCCTACTGTTCGATCATCGCTTTGGACCGATCAATCAGGTCATCGGCTGGTTCACGGGCGACGAATCCGCAATCCTGTGGACCATCAAGCCGAACCTCGTCTACCCCGCGATCATCGCGGCGGAAGTCTGGCAGTGGACCCCTTTCATGTTCCTGCTGTTGCTCGCCGCACTTGCCAACGTCGACAAATCGCAGCTCGAGGCCGCCGCCATCGATGGCGCCGGCTGGTGGCGCACTTTCTTCCGGATCGTATTGCCGGCAATCTGGCCGGTCATGGCCATTGCGATCCTGATTCGCGGACTCGACCTGTTCCGCCTGTTCGACATCGTGTGGGCGCTGACCAAGGGCGGCCCGGGTACGATGACCGAAACCATTTCGATCTTCACCTACGTCAAGGGCTTTCAGCAATTCGAGATCAGCTACACGGCCGCGGTCGCGTTCCTGGTCATTATCCTGCTGTCGGTGGTCGTGATGCTCGCATTGAAGCGAGTGGAGCTGGCGCGATGATGACCATCAGACAGCGGACCACGATCCGGACGGCACTGCGTCTGCTCGCCGCCGTGGCCATCACGCTGCTGTTCCTGTTCCCGATCTACTGGTTGTTCATGATCTCGTTCAAGACACCGGAAGAGATCTATTCCTTCCCGCCGAAATGGTATCCGGGCCGGATCCATTTCGATAACTATGCGGTTCTGTTCAAGGATGGCGACGCGGTCACGGTATGGAACAGCCTCGTGGTGGCCGGCGTGAGCACCATCATCGCGATGTTTCTCGGCACCATTTGCGCCTATTCGATCGCCCGCTTCAAGACCGGAGGCGAGCACCTGGCCAACTGGATCATCTCTCAGCGCATGATTCCGCCGATCGCGGTCGTGTTTCCGATTTTCCTCCTGTTCGTCTGGGTGCGTCTGGTCGATACCTACGTCGGCGTGATTCTTCTGTACACCGCCTTCAACCTGCCGTACGTGATCTGGATGATGCGCGGCTACATTCTCGACATCCCGAAAGCGCTGGAAGAATCGGCCCTGGTTGACGGGTGCACGCGCTGGGAAGTCATCTGGAAAGTGGTTTTCCCGATGTGCCGCGCCGGGCTGTTCGCGACCGCCATCTTCACGTTTGTGTTCGCCTGGAACGATTTCCTGTTTGCGCTGGTGTTGACGCGCACCGAGGCAACGACGTATACGGTGCAGATCACCCATTACTTCGGCGGCCAGTCGAATTTCTGGGCCAAGATCTCCGCGATGTCGGTGCTCGGCACGCTGCCGATCTTCATCGCGGTGGCGTTCATGCAGCGCTACCTGGTGCGCGGCATCTCGCTCGGCGCGGTCAAAGGCTAGAACTGAGGGCTGGATGTTGAGGACTGAGTAAAAAGATAGAGAATGCAGTTGCATTGTTACCTCGTCACGCCGTTATGGGCGAAGCCCGGTATCCTCGCATGAGGGCACATCGTTACGTCGTCACGGTTTTTTGCGGATTCTAAAATGGCAGATCTAAAAATTACAGCCCTGCACAAATACTACGGCGCCATTCATGCCGTGCGCGGCATCGACCTCGAGATTCCGGCGGGCGAATTCACCGTGCTCGTAGGCCAGTCCGGTTGCGGCAAAAGCACGTTGCTGCGGACCATCGCCGGGCTGGAAGAGGCCGACCGGGGCAGCATCGAAATCGGCGGCGAGACGGTACAGCACCTGCCGCCGCGCGATCGCGACATTGCGATGGTGTTTCAGAACTACGCGCTGTATCCCTATATGAAAGTATTCGACAACATTGCTTTCGGCTTGCGCTCGCGCAAGACGCCCAAAGCCGAAATCGAGCCCAAGGTCAAAGCGGCCGCGAACATGCTCGGCATCGATCATCTGCTCGACCGTTATCCGCGCCAGCTTTCCGGCGGACAATTGCAGCGCGTCGCCATTGGCCGCGCGATCGTGCGCAATGCGCGGCTTTACCTGTTCGACGAACCGCTGTCGAACCTGGACGCGCAACTTCGCGACGAAATGCGCGGCGAGATCAAGCGCCTGCACCAGGAGCTCGGCAAGACCATGATTTACGTCACGCATGACCAGATCGAAGCCATGACCATGGCCGATCGCATCGTACTGCTGCGCGACGGCGTGATCGAACAGGCCGGGGCGCCGCTGGATCTGTTCGAGCGCCCCGCCTCCAAGTACGTCGCCGGATTCCTCGGCTCGCCTTCGATGAATTTCCTCGATGGACGCCTTGTAGCAAGCGGCGACGGACTCGCTGTCACGCTGGACAATGGCATATTGCTGCCGCTGCCGCCGGCCCGGACGGCGACCCTCGCAGAGCGTCGCAACCAGACTGTCATTCTCGGCTTGCGTCCCGAGCACATCACGCGCGCGCATCCCGGCGACTCGCGCGGCGGCCTCGCGCGTCATACTGCATCCATCGAGCTGCTTCAGCCGACCGGTTCGCGCACCTACGTCACGTTCAAACTCGGCGGCACCGACGTAAACGCCGAGCTGCGGGCACACGACGCCACCGGGATCAACCAGAAGATCGAATTGTCGATCGACATGAACCGCGCGGTGCTGATCGACCCTGACACCGATAAAGTGCTTTAAATAACAGATGAACCACGGAGGACACGGAGGACACGGAGAAAAGGTAAGGGCAGGAAAAGTGCTCGAGTTGATACATTCCAGTGGCTTATGATCCGTCACTGCGAAAGTTGGCAGTATGGAGCTGCGAATAGTCGCACCGCCCTTACCCCGGCTCTCATTTCCCGGTTTCGTTCTTTACTCCGTGTCCTCCGTGTCCTCCGTGGTTCAAACTTGAATCTCTAGGATCAGGAGCAGAAAAAATGAAGAATCCAAATCCGTCGCGCGCGATTGCGCTCTGCGGCACGGAACAGCCGGACACGCCGGGTCGCATTCTGACCGCGGGGCCGCTGTCGGTCGAATTCGACAACGGACAACTGCGCTATCTCAAGGTCAATGGCATCGAGGTGCTGCGCGCGGTCGGATTCCTGATCCGGGACAGGAACTGGGGCACGGCGACGCCCGCGATCGACAATCTCAACATCGACCAGCGTGCGGACGGGTTCTCGGTTTCCTTTCATGCCGAAATCCGCATCGAGAGCCAGCAGCTCTCGTACGACGCAAAGATCGAAGGCTCGAAAGACGGCAACCTCGAATTCACTGGCACGGCACTGCCGAAAACCGATTTCCTGACCGCGCGCACCGGCTTCGTGGTGTTGCATCCGCTCAAGGGCGTGGCCGGCTTTCCGGTCGACATCGAGCATGTCGACGGCCGCAAGGTCAGGAGCAGATTCCCCGAACTCGTGAATCCGATCCAGCCGGTGCTCGATATCCGCTCGCTGACGCACGAAGTGCTGCCGGGACTGAAGGCGACCGTACTGATGGAGGGCGACACCTTCGAGATGGAGGACCATCGCAACTGGACCGACGCGTCTTTCAAGACTTATGTGCGCCCGCTGATCCGGCCCTGGCCGTACACGCTGAAAGCCGGCGAAGTGGTGAAACAATCGATCAAGGTGACGCTGAGTGGAGCAGCCACCAAAGGCGGCAAGGCTGCCACGCGCCGGCACATCGACATCAGGATCGGTGCCGTCTCGCGCGACGCGATGCTGCCGCTGGGACTCGGCGTACCCGCCGAAGAGATCGAGCACGCAATCGCGCAGCTCGGCCTGCTCAAGCTCGCGGCACCGCGTTTCCTGATCTGTCATATCGATGCGCGCCGGAAACATGGCCTCAGGGAACTCTATGGTTATCGCGTTCTGAGCGAAGAGACCGGCGCCGAAGCCGCGCTGGAAGTGGTGGTCGAAAGTGTCGACGAATTCAAACCGGAACTGATGCGCCTTGCCGATATGGTGAAACAGTCCGGCCTGAAGATTTCATCCGTGGCCGTCGTGCCGGCCGGCGACCTGAAATCGGTGCTGCCGGGCGGGCCGCGCCCTCCCGCGCCGAAACTCGAAGACCTGTACGCGGCGGCGCGCGCGGCCTTCCCCGGCGTCAGACTTGGCGGCGGCATGTTTTCTTTCTTCACCGAACTCAATCGCAAACATCCGCCGGCCAAGCTGCTCGACTTCGTCGCCTACTCCACCTGCCCGATCGTTCACGCGGCGGACGACCGGTCGGTGATGGAAACCCTGGAAGCGTTGCCGTATCAGGTCAACACGGCGCGCTTCTTCATCGGAAAATCCGCTTACCGCATCGGACCGAGCGGCATCGGCTGCCGCGACAATCCCCACGGCGCAACCTGGACACCCAACCCGGACAACATGCGCGTGTGCCTCACCAAGCTCGAACCCCGGCAGCGCGGCTTGTTCGCCGCGGCCTGGACGCTGGGGTATATCGCCACGCTCGCGCGCACCGGCATCGACGCAATTGCGATGGGCGCGCCGACCGGGCCGCTTGGCATCATTTATCGCAAGGCCGAACACAGGCAGCCGTGGTACGACCAACTCTCCGCTCCCGCGGTGTTTCCCGCCTTTCATGTCATCAGTGGCCTGACTCGGGGCGCAGGACAAAAACTGGTGGCCGCGGAATCTTCGGATGCCGGGAAGGTGCAAAGTCTGGCCTACAAGGGCAAGGGCGGCACGACGCTGTGGCTCGCCAATCTGACCGCGGAAAATCAATCGGTGAATCTGTCCGGCGCAAAAGGAGCGATGTTCGGCACGACGCTCGACGAGGACAGTTTCATTGCCGCGACCACCGATGCGCGGAGATTCCAGAAAAGCTGGAGACCGGCAAAGGCTGAGCTGATGCTGAAGCCTTACGCGGTTGCCGTCATCTCGATCAACGATTGAGGCAGCGGCGGGGCATCGGACACCGGATCAGGAGGTCAGGCCATGTCATCAAACCCGAATGTGCGGCCGCCGCGGCCGCCTTTCACGCGCGAATCCGCACTGCAGAAAGTGCGTCTCGCCGAAGATGGATGGAATTCACGCGATCCAGAGCGGGTGTCGCTGGTATACACCGTCGACAGCCAGTGGCGCAACCGCGCAGAGTTTTTTTCGGGACGCGTGGCGATCATCCGGTTTCTTCAGCGCAAATGGGCGAAAGAGCTCGACTACCGATTGATCAAGGAATTGTGGGCGTTTCACGAAGCGCGCATTGCGGTGCGCTTCGCCTACGAGTGGCACGACGATTCGGGCAACTGGTTTCGCTCCTACGGCAACGAGAACTGGGAGTTCAACGAACAGGGCCTGATGCAGCGTCGCATCGCAAGCATCAACGATCTGCCGATCGAGGAAACCGAACGAAAGTTTCGCTGGCCGCTCGGCCGCCGCCCGGACGATCATCCGGGCCTGTCCGATCTGGGCCTGTGACGCAACGCACGAAGCCGGCCCCGCCGGCCTGCTGTATCCTGACGCGGCCCGGCACAATGCGGTACCGGAATAAAATCGCGCCTCGCGCGAAGCGCGCGAGGGCAAACAACAATAACAGGGGGAGAGCGCAATGGACGCTTCACATCGCAGAGTCCTGATGGCTTCGGCCGTCGGGTCGGCTTTAGAGTGGTACGACTTCTTTATCTACGGCACGGCCGCGGCGCTGGTGTTCGGCGACCTGTTTTTTCCCAAGCTCGAATCCGGCGCCGGCACGCTTGCCGCGTTCGCGACTTTCGGCGTGGGCTTTTTCGCACGGCCGTTCGGCGGCATGTTCTTCGGCCATCTTGGCGACCGGCTCGGCCGCAAACCCGTGCTCGTCATCACGCTCATGCTGGTCGGCGTCGGCACGTTCCTGATCGGCCTGCTGCCAACCTACAATTCGGCGGGCATCTGGGCGCCCGTGATGCTGGTCGCGCTACGGCTGGTGCAGGGTTTCGGGGCCGGCGCGGAATACGGCGGCGCGGTGATTCTCGCGGTCGAGCATGCCCCGCCGGGCAAGCGCGGCTTGTTCGGCAGTTTCGCGGCGATCGGCGTAAACATCGGTCTGCTGCTTGCCACCGGCGTGTTTGCACTGGTTTCGTCGCTGCCGCACGAAGATTTTCTGTCCTGGGGCTGGCGCATACCCTTCCTGCTTTCGATCATTCTGATCATCGTCGGCTTCTACATCCGCTCCAGGGTGTCCGAGACGCCGGTGTTCAGCCAGATCGCCGCGAAGAGCAAGGCCGCGCGCTCACCGGTCAAGGATGCGTTTCGCAAGCATCCGCGCGAATTCCTGGTCGTGTTCGGCGCGCGACTTGCGGAGAACGGCCTGGGCTATCTGTACCCCGTATTCACGCTGAACTACATGACCAAGACCCTGGGTCTGCCTAAGAGCATGGTGTTATCCGGCATCATGCTGGCCTACGCGATTTCCCTCGCGACGGTTCCGCTGTTTTCCGCGCTGTCGGATCGCATCGGCCGGCGTCCTGTCTACGGCGGCGCGGCGCTGTTCTCTGCTGCGTTCGCCTTCCCTTTTTTCCTGATGGTCAACACCGGATCGACGATGCTGATCTGGATCGCGCTGATTCTCGCCATTTCGATCGGTGTCTCCGGCATGTTCGGGCCGCAGGCGGCCTACTTCGCGGAAATGTTCGGCGCGAAGCTGCGCTACAGCGGGTTTGCGTCTGCGCGTGAACTGGGTTCGCTGCTTGCAGGCGGCCCGGCCCCGTTCGTTGCCGGACTGCTGCTGGTGTGGGCGGGCGGTCAGCCGTGGGGCGTGGCCGGATACATCGTCCTGCTGGCTCTTCTGACTGCGATTGCGATCTACTTCGGTCCCGAGACTTTCAAGAGCGACATCCGCGCCGACAAAGCGGAGGCCGGAAGCTGAAATTCCGACAGGTGCCTGCTGCAAAGTGGAGATAGCGGGGAATGCCGGTGCAAACGTACCCTTTGACGGCGCCGAATTGTCGTCGTATAAAGGGAGCCGCAGGATACTGGAGCAGTGATCAATCAGTCGGGTATGACCGTTCAACAGGTACTTCTCAGGCCGTTCTCCTCTTCTCTTCAAGATCCCGCAATCGGGCAGCGCCCACACTCTTAAACTATTTCAGGAAGACAAAGACATGGCTACAGGTACCGTTAAGTGGTTCAACGACGCAAAAGGCTTCGGATTCATTACCCCGGATGACGGCGGCAAGGATCTTTTTGCCCATTTCTCAGCGATCCAGGATGCCGGCTTCAAGTCCCTCAAGGAAGGCCAGAAGGTGAGTTTTGACAAGACCACCGGGCCCAAGGGCGACCAGGCATCCAATATCCGCCCGGCGTAATCCGCGGCACGCAGCAGTGGTTCGTTACCCATCTCCTAAGGGGTAGCAAGAACTGAAAAAAAGCCCGGGCAACCGGGCTTTTTTCATGTATGGCGGAACAGGCACATCTCCAATTTAAAGGGTTGCGCATTCTGAACAGCGGCCATCCATTCCGCAACGACGCGCGGGCGGCGTGTCGATGCACAGGTCTCTCACGTCCTTGATCGCGGCGGCCTTCACGAGCTTTTCAGAACTCTGGAATTTCCTGAAATTGGCGAGGCCGCGCTCCTTCAACCAGTCGATGCACGCATCGCCGTCCTTGGCGCCAATGGTGAAACCGCGCAATGATTTCGCGTCCGGCAACCCGCTCATGCATCCGGATCGCGAATCTTTTCGCCAGCGATGGTGCTCATGCAATCCTTGATGTAAACGAGAACCGCCTTTTTCGATGAATGCGAATGGTCTGTCCGGAGCATGGTGACGCGCGGATTCGACAGCGTCCAGATGGCGGGAGCCCTTGCCGACGACCCTTGTCATGCGGTTTCGCCAAGGCCCTGCGAGGCTTGCGCTCGTCTTCATAGCGCGCGGACTTTGCACAGGCCGCCGGTTGAGGCAGGGAAGGACTCGGATCGAGGCCTCCAGGCCGGCCTGAGCAGGAGCAGAATTCGTCTGACGCCATCGGGGACCGGACGTCTTTGCCAAAGGGGGCAAATATGACACGAGGCAGCGCCAGTAAACTGAACGGGGTAGCGCGCCCCATCAAGACCAATAAGGACTATTCCGGCGCGGCATCCGTCGTCGAGAAGATTTCAGGCCAGCCGGATCTGGAGACCATCGCGGAAAAGCGGCTGCAATCGCTGCTCAAGGAGATGGAAAAATTCGATGACGACGAAGACGATGCCGGAGAAGGAATGTCGGAAGACGGTTATGCCGGCCCGCTGCGCCGCTGGTCGGACGAATCGACCGATACCGACTGAACCTCACCCTTTATTTCGCGCTCCGGCCGCATCCCCCGCGGCCGGAACGGCAAATGCGATCTTTTTTGCATGAGACTTGGGGGCGCGGTTCTGTGTAAGGCCGATAAGCGCTCACCGCAGAGGACGCGGAGGAAAATTGAAAAAAAGACGCGGCAGCAAAGCCCAATATCTGCGGGTTTGCACCCACGGGAGTTGTCCCTTTTTCCCTGCCTCGCCCTTGAACTTCCTCCGCGTCCTCAGCGTCCTCTGCGGTGAGTGTTTTGATGAACCCAAAAAGTAAACGGAAAGAATGAAGCGGCATGAACCTCAGGCTGCAGGATAAATCGGCTCTAGTTTCCGGTTCGACCAAGGGCATCGGCTTCGCCATTGCGGCGCTGCTGGCAGCCGAGGGCGCCAGGGTCGTCATCAACGGCCGTACCGAAGCGGCCGTCAAGGAAGCGCTCGACCGGATTCACGCCGCTACGCCAAAGGCGAAACTGGACGGATTTGCGGGTGACCTATCCGTTGCCGGTCCAACCGCCGATCTGGTCAAGCGCTTTCCCGCCGTGGACATACTCGTCAACAACCTCGGCATTTTCGAGCGCAAGCTGTTCGAGGAGATCGACGACGCCGAATGGCAGCGCTTTTTCGACATCAACGTCATGAGCGGCGTGCGGCTGTCGCGTGCCTACCTGCCCGGCATGAAAAAGCGCAATTGGGGCAGGGTCGTATTCATCAGCAGCGAGAGCGGCATCCAGATCCCGGACAACATGATCCACTACGGCATGACCAAGACCGCGCAACTCGCGATCTCGCGCGGACTTGCCGAAACCTGTGTGGGCACCAACGTCACGGTGAACGCCGTGCTGCCCGGACCGACGCTTTCCGATGGCAACAAGGCCGGCATCGCGAAACGCGCCGCCGGAAAACCGTTTCCGGATTTCGAAAAGGAATTCTTCGAGAAAGTGCGCCCGAGTTCGCTGCTCAAGCGCTATGCGACCGTGGAAGAAGTGGCAACCATGGTCGCCTACGTCTGCAGCCCGCTCTCGTCCGCGACCAATGGCGCGGCGCTGCGGGTCGACGGCGGCGTTGTTCGTGCCTGTTTCGGATGAGGTGACAGTTGAAGCCCGGCGAAGAACTCAGTGAAGAACGGCAGCAGGACCTGAAAGATATCGGAAGTGCGTTCGCGCGTATCCGGCCGCCGAAGCCGGACGTGCCCATGCCGGCCAAACCGACGCTCGCCGACATTTTTAACCTGCGGCTCAACACCCCGAAATTCGGCCTGCCCACGGCTGCGGCGCCCCATTGCGTGCAGACCGCCATGCAGGCGATGAAAGCCGGCATGGACGAGGAAACCATCCTCGCCTGCCTGCTGCACGACGTCGGCCTCGCCGTCGTGCGGCCCGACCACGGCTGGTGGGGCGCACAGCTGGTCGAGCCCTACGTGTCGGAAAAAATATCCTGGGCGATCCGTTACCATCAGGCGCTGCGTTATTTCGCCGATGAGTCGGTCGGCTATGAGTATCCGAAAATGTACGTCACCATGTTCGGCGTGGACTATCGCCCCCCCGAATACATCGCAGCGGCCCACGAATACGCACGCAACCACAAGTGGTACATGATCTCGCGCAACATCACGCTGTGCGACGACTATGCGTTCGACAAGTCGGTACCGTGGTCCATCGAGCCCTTTACGGACATCATCGGCCGCCACTTCCGCCAGCCCAAGGCAGGGCTCGGCAACGATGCCAGCCCGACCGCACACATGTGGCGCACGCTGATTGATCCCAGCAAACCGCTTTGATTATTTAAAGCGCTGCAGCCGGCCATCGGCCGGCAATAAGAGCGTTGACGCGGAGTCCGGATCGAAGTCAATATCGGGAAGCGTCCCGATGTCGCCAGGAAAATGCGTGGTCCCTACAACCCGTATATGCTGCCTCACTTCCGGCACATCCTTACCTCGTCGTCATGAAGTGCTCCCGCTGTCAACACGAAAACCCCTCGGCCCTGAAATTCTGCGGCGAGTGCGGCGCGCGTCTGGCTGCCGTGTGCACGGCCTGCGGCGCAGTGAATTCCCCGGGACAAAAATTCTGCGGCGAGTGCGGTACCAGGCTTGGCCTGGATACCGCAGCAGCCAAAGCCCCGTCTCCGGACTCCTACACGCCGAAGCATCTTGCGGAGAGGATTCTCACCTCGAAGAGCGCGTTGGAAGGCGAACGCAAGCAGGTCACCGTCCTGTTCGCCGATCTCAAAGGCTCGATGGAACTTCTGGCCGATCGCGATCCTGAAGAAGCGCGCCAGATTCTTGACCCGGTGCTGGAACGGATGATGGAAGCGGTACATCGCTTCGACGGCACCGTCAATCAGGTCATGGGCGACGGCATCATGGCTTTGTTTGGCGCGCCGCTTGCGCTTGAGGACCATGCCGTACGGGCCTGCTACGCGGCATTGAGAATGCAGGAGCAGATTTCCCGCTATGCCGATGACTTGCAGCGCTCTGGATCGATGCCCGTTTACATTCGCATAGGGATCAACTCGGGAGAAGTCGTCGTGCGTACCATCGGAAGCGACTTGCACATGGATTACACCGCGGTGGGGCAATCCACCCATCTGGCCTCCCGAATCGAGCAGCTCGCAAAACCGGGCTCAACGCTCCTGAGCGATGACACGCTGCAACTGGCCGAAGGCTACATCCAGGTCAAACCGCTGGGGGCAGTCCCCGTAAAAGGGCTGACCGACGCGATCGAGGTCTACGAGCTCATCGGCGCCTCCCACGCTCGCACCCGGCTGCAGGCGGCTGTTCTGCGAGGGTTGACCCATTTCGTTGGGCGCCAACGCGAAATCGAGGTCCTCAACGAGGCACTCGCCAATGCCGCGCAAGGCAAAGGCCAGGTCGTTGCCATCGTCGGCGAACCGGGGGTGGGAAAGTCTCGGCTGTTCTGGGAATTCACCCACTCGCACCGCATCCAGGATTGGCTCATCGTCGAAGCAAGTTCGGTGTCTTACGGCAAGGCAACCCCGTACTTGCCGGTTATCGACTTGCTCAAGGGTTATTTCAAGATTGCCGACAACGATGATGCACGCGCTATCCGCGAGAAGGTCACCGGAAAGCTGCTGACGCTGGACCGGTCACTCGAGCCGCTGCTGCTGCCGCTGCTCGCGCTTCTCGACCAGCCGGTTGAACAGATATGGCAAACGCTCGACCCGCCGCAACGCCGGCGCCAGACTCTGGATGCATTGAAACGCCTTTGGCTGCGCGAAGCGCAAGCCCAGCCGCTGATCCTGGTGTTCGAAGACCTGCACTGGATCGATTCCGAAACCCAGGAGTTTCTGAATGGGATGATGGACAGTGTTCCCGCTGCGAGACTCCTGCTGCTCTTCAATTATCGGCCCGAGTACCGGCACTCCTGGGGCAGTCGCACCTACTACTCCCAACTTCGGCTCGATCCGCTCACCGTTGAGAGCGCGCAGGAACTGCTGCATGGCCTTTTGGGACCGGACAAGACCGTCGAGCCGCTCAAGCAAATTCTGATCGAACGCACCGAAGGCAACCCCCTTTTCCTGGAGGAAAGCTTAAGGACTTTGATCGAAATCCAGACTCTCACCGGAGACCGGGGCGGATACCATCTGGCAAAACCTCTGGAGGAGATTCAGGTGCCGCCGACCGTGCAGGCGGTGCTTGCGGCCCGGATAGATCGACTTGATGCCGATGACAAACGCCTGTTGCAGACGGCCGCAGTGATCGGCAAAGACGTGCCGTACGCACTATTGGAAGCGATAGCAGAAGTCCCCGAGGCAAATTTGAAGTTGGGATTGGCTCGATTGCAGCAGGCCGAGTTCCTCTACGAGGTCAGTCTCTTTCCGGATCTGGAGTACACCTTCAAGCACGCGCTGACGCACGAAGTGACCTACGGCAGCCTGCTTCAAGAGCGGCGCCGAACGCTCCACGGGAAAATCCTGGACGCAATCGAGCGGACCTATGCGGAGCGTCTGAGTGTACGGGTGGAACAGCTCGGTCACCACGCACTACGCGCCGAGAGGTGGGATAAAGCCGTCGATTATCTGAGGCAGGCTGGCGTCAAGGCGTTTGAACGCTCTGCCAACCGTGGGGCCACCAGCGCCTTCGAGCAGGCGCTTTTGGCGATCGCCCATTTACCTCAAACGAGAGAAACGATCGAACAGACAGTAGACCTCTGCCTTGCTATAAGACCTTGTGTTACGCCATTGGCCGATATGAAGCGCCTGCTTGCAGCCGTCGAAAGAGCAGCGCCACTAATCGCATCGCTCGGAAACGCGAGGCGTGAAGCGTTGGTCAACGGGTACCACTCAGGAGCGCTTACCAACTTGGGCCGCACTCAGGAAGCCCTCGCGCTCGCTTTGCAGGGGTTGTCGATTGCAGAGTCTCTCGACGACCCTCTGTTGCGAGCCTCTTCTCACTTTTTCATGGGGCAGACGCAAAACCGGATTGGAGCGTTCCGAGATGCAATCAAGAACTTCGAAAGTGATATCGGACTCTCAACAGATAAGTTGATTAAACTGGCGAGCGGCCAGTCGACGACTGGTGGTAGGCTCGACGCCAGGTCGGCACTTACCAGTCTCCTGTTTACGAAGGTGGAATGCTCGTTCGTCTATGCAGACTTGGGCGACTTCAATAACGCAATGTCGCGGGCCAAGGAAGCACAGCAAATTGCCCAGGGCGCGGGTCTGGTGTACTTCCACGCGATGGCCGAAATGGCATGTGGCATGGCGCATGTATTCCGAGGAGAGGTGAGCTTGGCGATTCCCTTCCTGCAGCGCAGCCTCGGGCAGGGGAGCGACGCGGATTTTCCGGGTGCGATCATTCACGCCGCCTGGGGTCTGGGGCACGCGTACAACCTCACTAATCGGGCACCGGAGGCTGTACCAATGCTTGAGCGCGCGTGGGACATGGCCGAGTCGGGGGGCTTTCTGAACTTCGGAGCGGTGTGCCTCATGAACTTGGCCGACGCATACAGCCTGACAAAGCAGGACGATCGCGCCTGCGAAACGATTGAACGTGCCCTGGCCATTGTTCGTGACGCGGGCTACCGCGCATTGCAGGCCCGGGCATTCTATTATTTTGGCAAAATCCTCGGGAAGGGGCCAGAAACAGCCGCGGCACAGCAAGCGTATCAAGCTGCTATCGCAATCGCTCTCGAACTGGGCATGCGCCCGCTCGTTGCCCACTGCCACTTCGGAATGGGTGAATTGCATCTACGCTCGGGGCGCTTGTCGGATGCCAAGGCGGAGTTCTCTCAGGCAACTGAAATGTACCGGCAGATGGACATGCAGTTCTACCTCGAACAGGCCGAGGCTGAGTTGCAAGCATTTCACTGACTCACTACGCCAGTCCTCTGGTCTGCTGGCAGCCCTTCTGAATCTCGCCAGGCATCCTCAGCGCGCCGAGCGCGCCAGCATCTCCACGAGGGAGCCCTTCCCCAATGACGCAAATTTGATACTGGCGTGACCGCGTTGCGTTCGTCGTCAGCAGAATTGACTGCCGTAAGCGCGGCGTGGACGTTCCGTCGCTCCGGTGCGGAGATGGTGGCCGCAAGAGATCGTTCCTTGCGTCGACCGCGAATTCCGCGCGCTCGTGACCAGACCAGCTGAACGAGCTCTTGGCGAATCGAGGTTGCTGTAATACAATAAATCCTAGAACGTATTACGCGGAAGACCTCGCATGACCCTTACCGTCCGCCTGCCCCAGCGCGTCGAGCAAGAGCTGGCCGAATATTGTGCCAAGCGCCGCCTCACCAAGAGCGAGGCGGTGAAGCTGGCGCTGGAGGAACTGCTACGGGCGCCCGAGGCAGGCTCGCGTGCTTCGTCCCACCCTTTCATAGGCGGAGACAAGGGCAACGGTACCGACGTCTCCGGAAACATCAAAGCGGCGCTGCGCGCACGTTTGCGCCGGCGCGACCGGTGAAACGCACCCTCGCGGACAGCGGATTCCTGGTTGCGCTCGGCATTGAGCGTGACCCGAGGCATCGTGCGGCGCGCGACTTCCTGAACAATTATGTCGGCGAACTTCTCGTGCCGGCCCCGGTCGTGTCCGAATCCTGCTATTTTCTTTCCACCGCGGGTAAGGTGCGTCTGCTCGACTGGCTGCGCAAGCCGCCACGCAAAGTCCTCGACCTTCCTGTCTCCGCCTATCCGGAAGTGGGGGAGATCCTCGCCCGATATGCCGATCTGGGCCCGGACTTCACCGATGCCGCCATTGTCTGGCTAGCAGAAAAGACCGGCTGCCGAGCCATTCTGACCGTGGATGTCCGCGACTTCACAGTCTTCCGCCTGAGGAAAGGCAAGCGCTTCGAGCTGGTGAAGTGGTTCGAACGCTGAAGCTCGATAAGCGCCGTCAGTGCGCAGAGCGCACCAGCAGTTCGACGAGGGAGTCCTTCCACAACGCTGCATCATTGACACTGGCGTGACCGCGGGTGCGATCGCTTGCGGGCACGAGAACGTATTTCCCGCGCGCGACGCGCTTGATCTCGCGCTCCATGACCCTCAGCGCGACCGGATTGCGCTCATCATCCGCGAAATTGACTGCCGTTACCGGGGCGCGAATGCTTTCCAGACCCGGCGCGGGATCGTAATCGCGCGAGGCATCCCACGCGTATAGCAGATCGTTGGCGTCGCTATTACGCATGCGCTGCTCAACCAGTTTGTCGAGAAGAAAGTCCGTCGAATTCAGCGTCGGGGCTTCGAGGTAGAGTTGCCGCGTGCTGCCGGCGCTGATCACGACCATCCTGAGCGCGGTCACGAGTCCCTGCGGCTGCTTGTCATAGTCGCCGCCTTTCCACTCCGGATCGTTGCGGATCGCGTCGATGATCAGTCGCCGTTCCATGCGATTACGGCCGGCGATCTGCACGGGCAGACAGCCCAACGGCAATATCGCATCCGTGAATTGCGGATACTTTTCCGCCCACATCCAGGCGTGCATGCCGCCCATCGATGCCCCAATGATCAACCGCAAGTGGTGCGCCCCCAGTCCCTCGGCAACCAGGCGATGCTGCGCCTCGACCATGTCGCCATAGGCGTAACGCGGGAACTTCGCGCGCAAGCCATCGCTCGGCTTGCCCGATTTACCGTGGCCGATGCTGTCAGGAACGATGATGAACCAGCGACCTGCATCCAGCGGCTGGTCGCTGCCAAAAAGTTCTCCGGCAAAACTATCGGTCAAAAAACCCGTGCCCCGACCGTTCGTGCCGTGCAACAGCAGCACGGCGTTGGTGATGCCGCCGTTCGCATTTCGCGCCGGCGTGCCGAGCGTGAAGTAGTGCAACTTGAGTTCTGGTAGAACTTCGCCGCTGGCAAAACGGAAATCGCGCAGAACGAAGTCGCCGTGGACCGGCTCGGGATACGGCGCCGCCTGCGCCGTTACCGCAAGGAAAAGAAAGAGCGGAAAGAATGAACCACGAAGAGCACGGAGAGCACGGAGAGCACGGAGAAAAAACATGAGATTGAAAGGAAATCACTGAATCCGCGCGGAATGACGACATGGGGACACGGGCACCTAGCCGATTGTGTTCATGTCGAGCCTCGCAGTTCTCGGTGTTCTCCGTGTCCTCCGTGGTTCAGATTTCGGTTTTTAACCGTCCGACCAGAGAAATGCGCCTATGCCATCGGGCGTTGGGTTTCCTTGGTGGTGACGCGGAACAGCGTACGCGGATGCGCGGGATCGGTCAGTGTGGCCGAATGCAGCACGGAGGCGTTGTCCCATACCACGACATCCCCTACGCCGTACTGCATGCGGTACTGGTATTTCGGCTGGGTCGAATGCGCCGCCAGTTCGCGCAGCAGCGCAATGCCTTCGTCGTCCGGCATGCTTTCGATCGCGAACGAGGTGCCGGATACCGCGTACAACGCCTTGCGCCCGGTATACGGATGACGCCGCACCAGCGGGTGGCGGATCAGGTGCGCACCACGCCTGTCCTTCTGTTCCTGCGTCGGCGGCGGAGCGGAAGTGCGCGACTTCAGATCGAGGTCGTCGCGGTTGCCGTAGACATTCAGCGTCACCAACCCGTCGATGCGCTTCTTCATCGCTTCGGGCAGATCTTCGTAAGCCTGCTCCTGGTCGGCAAACAGCGTGTCGCCGCCGACCTTCGGTACCTCGATCGAGTAGAGCAAGGTGGCCCGCGCCGGGATGTCCAGGTAAGAGTAATCGGTGTGCCAATAGGTGCCGCCGTCCGCCAGCCCGACCGGCTTGCCGTCTCGTATCACGTTGGACAGAACCAGAATGTCCGGAACCTCCGGGTGGTGGAACTGATCCAGAACGTGAGGTTCGGGCGGGCCGAAGCGTTGCGAAAAATCGACGAAGGACTTGGGCTGAAACTTCTGGCCGCGAATGGCGAGTACATGATGGCGGTGCAACGCATCGCGCACTTCATTGAATGTCGCATCCGGCAGGGGCCGGGAAAGATCGAGGCCGTCGATGTCGGCCCCCAGGCAATACGAAGATTCTCCGACGCGGATCATGTTTGATCCTTCCTCCTTTGGCCCATCCGCGCATAGACGCCAGCGCAAGTATGCGTCACTTCAGGAACTCCGGCGAGATCAGCCGCGGCAGAAACAGCGGAATCTCCGGCCATACGATACAGGCAGCCAGCACGACGAGCATCGGAACGAGCATGATCATGGTGTCTTTGAGCGCGAACCTGAGCGGCACCTTGGCAACTGCGCACGAAATCATGAGGCAGAGGCCGTAGGGCGGCGTCACCAGGCCGAATGCCAGTGCGACGATACCGATGATGGCGAAATGCACCGGATGCATGTGCACGGATTCGGCAAGCGGCTGTAATGTGGTGCCGACGATGATAATCGCGGGAATCGCGTCGAGAAAGCAGCCGACAACCAGGAACGCGAAGGCGATGAAAAAGCCCACGCCGGTAATCCCCAGGCCCCACGAGGTGACATTCTCCAGCAACGCGCGCGGGATCTGGTAATAGGCAAGCAGCCAACCGAAGACCGACGCGGTACCGACGCAGAACAAGGCCACCGCCGACAGTCTTCCGGTTTCGGCGAGCGCCTGGACGAGCTTCTTCCGATCCATCTCCCGGCAAGGACTGCAGGGCTGCAATCATGAATTCTCGTAACGTCGCGCGGGGATACACCGGATACTTATAGATCTTGGCGTACGCGTGCACGGTGGCCATCTGCGCGCCCGCAATCAGCAGTCCCGGCAAAATACCGGCGAGATAAAGCGCGCCGATCGACGTGGAGATGACACCGCCCCACACCACCATCAGGATCGAGGGCGGGATGATTACGGCGAGTACCGCCGACACCGCGGTGATCGCGATCGAGAACGACAGGCCATAGCCCTCCTGCACCTGGGCGTCGATAAAGATCTTGCTCTGGCTGGCCGCGTCCGCCGTCGAAGAACCGGATATCCCGGCGAAAAATACCGACAGCACGACGTTGATCTGGGCGAGCGAACCGGGAAAGTGACCGACCATGGTGCGAGACAGGCGCACCAGCCGATCCGTGATGCCACCAACGTTCATCAGGTTCGCGGTCAGCAGGAAGAAAGGCACTGCCAGCAGGATGAACGAGTTGTATGCCTTGAAGGTTTCGTTGAACAGCGTCATCGGCGAGAGCCGCGGTTCGATCAGCAGGATCGGCAGGCAGGACAGGCCCAATGCGAAGGCCACCGGCACGCGCAGCACGATCAACAGGAAAAATCCTCCGAACAGGATTCCGGCGGCGGAGGCAGCCGACAAAGCGATGCCGGTCATGTTGGACTGCCTTGCCGCAGGACGCACAGGTTCGCGACAAAGTGCTCCCCCAGAAATAGCACCCAGGTGACTCCCGCGACGGGCCAGGCAATGAAAATCGTCCACATGGGCAACTCGGCGATCTCGGACAGCTGGTCCCACCCGAAGCGCGTGAACTCGATGCCCCACCAAACGAACACCAGCGCGAACACGAGCACGAAGATATGCGAGACGATGTGCAGCAGCGCGTTCGACCGGGGCCCCAGGGCCGGCCAGATATCGACCTCGAAATGCGTTGCTTCGCGTACGCCGATCATGGCCCCGAGCATGACCATCCAGATGAACATGAAGCGCGCCAGCTCCTCGGTCCAGATATACGAGGGAATGAGCGCCGTATAGCGCGAGATGATCTGCAGCGTGACCGGCACGACCAGCACGGCCACTGCGCCGATCAGCAACCAGACCAGCAACCGGTGACACCAGTGCAGCAGTGTCTTCATTTGATCGCGTTGATCCTGGCAAGGATCTGGTCGGCGCCGACATCTTTTGCATAGGCCTCGATCACCGGTTCGACCAGCTTCTTGAGCTGCGCACGGTCGGAGAAGGGGATACGCTTGAGCTTGCCGGCTTTTTCCATCGCATCGAGCTTGGCCACATCTTCGCGCGACTCGAGATCGCGGCCATAGGCGCCCGCTTCCTTTCCCGCCTTCAGGATCGCGGCCTGGAGATCCGCCGGCAGGGTCTTGAACGTCTTGCCGGAGAAGCAGAGCGGCCGGATAGTGATTGAGTGTTCCGTCATCGACAAATTCGGCCCGACTTCGTAAAACCGCATCTGCTCGACGCCGGCAGCCTCGTTGTCGCCCGCGGCGATCACGCCGTTCTGGATGGCGTTGTAGATCTCGTTGTAGGCGATCACGGAGGGCGACATGCCGGCCGCGGCAAAGGTCCGGGTCCAGATCGGCGCGCCCATGACGCGCACCTTGAGGCCTTTCATCTCCGCGAGATTGTGCACCGGCTTGTTTGCGAAGATGTTGCGCGTGCCACCGCCGGCATAGCCGATGAGCATGACGTCGGCCTTCTGCGCGATCTCGTCGGCGATCGGCTTGAACAGGTCGGCATCCAGAACCTTGCGCCAATGGCTGAGGTCGCGGAACAGGAACGGCGCGTCGATGAACGGAGCCGCGCGGGAGAACGTGGACATGTGAGCGGGCGAGACGATCGCGTAGTCCACTCCCTTGCCCTGATTCAGGTAGACGAAGTAATCCTTTTCGAGCCCGAGTTCGCTGTTGCGGTGGAGCACGAAATCGACGGGCTTGCCATAGTACTTTTTGGTCAGCTCTTCGAACTTGAGAAGCGTCTTGTTGAAAGCGTGGTCGTCGTTGAACTGGACCGCGCCGTGCAGCGTAAGCGTCTCGGCGCGGATTGCAGACGATGTGAGGGCAATCGCGAGCATTGCCGTAAAGACGAAGCGCATGGCGGCGTTCATGTTGCTCCTCTAAAGTGATGGGGGCGAGGGGGAGAGGAACAAGGGGGAGAGCGAAAACCGATTAAATCTGACTCATCCCCCGCCCCTCGTCCCTGTCCCCTCGCCCCTGATCTCATCGGTGAAAATACGCGACCTTGCCCAGTACTTCCTGATTGACCACGCTCTTCGGCACGCGGCCGGCGGCAAGGTCGCGGCAGGCGCTGAATACGCTTGCCGCGATCGTGTTGATGCATTCGTCGGTCAGGCAGATGTGATGCGGCGTGACGACGATGTTCTCCAGCTTGAGCAGCGGATTGTCGGGTGATACCGGTTCCTGCTCGAACACGTCGATGCCGGCACCGGCTATGCGATTATTCACGAGCGCGTCGTACAGGGCTTTCTCATCGACGATCGGTCCGCGCGCGGTATTGATGAAATACGCACCCGGCTTCATCAGGGAGAACTGGCGGCTTCCGACCAGTTTTCGGGTCTCGTCGCTGAGCGGACAATTTACGCACAGGAAATCGGATTCGCGGAACAGCGTGTCGAGGTCGACCAGTTTCACGCCGAGCGGCGCGACCGATTCCCGGGTCACATAAGGATCGCAGGCCAGATACTTCATGCCGAACGGCGCGGCAAGGCGGAACAGCTCGGATCCGATGTTGCCCACCCCGATCGAACCCAGCACGCGGCCCGACAGGCCGGTGCCGAAATGATTCATGCGCTCACCCCAGCGGCCCTCGCGCGTGATGCGGTCCTTGATCATGACCTTCTGCGCCAGCATCAGGATGAACGTCAGCGCGGAAGTGGCCACCGGCCGGCGCACGCCGTCGGGCGTGATGGCCAGGATCACACCATTCTCGGTGCAGGCGGGTACGTCCACGGTATCGTAGCCGACGCCGAAGCGCGCGATCAGTTTGAGCCTGCGGTTCGGGCCGGATACGGTCTTGCGGGTGACTTTGGCCAGCATCACGGCGAGCGCGTCGTACTTCGCCGCGCTTTGCGGTGTCAGCTCCGCCTCGATCTCCGGCAGGAATTCATAATCGATGCCCGCGTCCTGCAGGACCTTTAAGGCGGACTCGTCGAAAATCGGTTTGCCGTCGGGCTTGAGGTTGTCACGCGTGATACCGACACGAAATCCGGCCTGGGCCATAACTCTCTCCTCCTCGGGATGCGCCGGCATTTATCGGAAGCGGGCCGGTCGCCGATCGGTTACTTCTTCTTTGCTTTTCCCTTGTCCGACTTCTTCAACGCTTCGAGTGTAGCCATGCCCTGCTTGAGCGCGCTTTGCAGCAGCATCGAGTCGATGCCCACGGCAAACAGGCGGAAGCCCTTGCCCCAGTAGTCGCGGCTCCATTGGTCGTCGCTTGTCGCGCAGGCGAGGACTTTGCCGTGCTTCTTCGCGGCTGCAACCATTCTCTTGATCGCGGCGACGTATTTGGGATGATCGAACTGCGCGGGAATGCCGAGAAAATTCGTCAGATCGAAGTGGCCGAGCCAGAGCACATCCACGCCCGGCACCGCCGCAATCTTCTCCACGTTCTCGATTCCTTCCGCAGTTTCGATCAGGCACATCACCAGCGTGCGTTCGTTGGCAATCTTGATCTTGTCGGCGACGCTCCCGCCGAAGTAGTCGTCCGAGGCAAACCCGAACGCCGCGCCGCGACGGCCGGCCGGCGGATAGCGCGTGCACGAAACAATATGATGCGCCTCCTCCGCGGAGCCCACCATTGGCGCCATGATGCCCATGACGCCCAGATCGAGCGCGCGCGAGATGTAGTGATATTGATTGGCGGGCACCCTCGCCATCGGCACCAGATCGAGCCCGCGGCACAGGGCTGCCTGCTGCTTGAGCGTCTCGTAGCTGGTGCCCGCGTGCTCCATGTCGATCAGCAGAAACTCCGCGCCGCACGACTTGACGATCTGCGGCAGACCCGGAACCAGGAATTCCCAGCCGAAGCTCCCGAAGACGGGCTGGCCTGCGAGGAGCTTCGTTTTTACGGGGTTGGTACGCATGATTCAGCACCTTTGGTTGGGAAGAATCGTGACGACATTCATGCATGAAACTTCCCGACCCAGGCCGGATGCCGCAACGCTTCGGTGTCGACGATCAAATGCGGCTTCCTGCCGTGCGCCAGATCCACCGCCGCCTTGAATGCGCTCTGTCCGAGCAGGCTCATGCATTCGTCAGTGTGGCAGATGGCGTGCGGGGCGACGATCACGTTGTCCATTTTCAGCAGCGGGTTGTCAGGCGACACCGGTTCCTGCTCGAATACATCGATGGCGGCGCCGGCGATGCGATTGTTCTTCAGCGCATCGATCAGCGCCGACTCCACGACCACCGGTCCGCGTGCCGTGTTGATGAAATACGCACCGGGCTTCATCAGCGCAAACTCCCGCGCGCCGATGAGGCCGCGCGTCTTGTCGTCGAGCAGCGTATTGATCGAGATGTAGTCCGACTGCCTGAGCAGCGTGTCCTTGTCGACCATGCTCACGCCGAGCATTGCGACCGAAGATTGCGCGACATTCGGGTCGCAGCCCAGCAGCTTCATGCCGAACGGCTGTGCGAGCTTGAATATTTCCCTGCCGATGTTGCCGACGCCGACCACGCCGAGCGTGCGCCCCATCAGCCCGCTGCCGAGATAGTTGCCCTTTTCGGCCCAGCGCCCTTCGCGCGTCAGCCTGTCCTTGAGGAACATGCGATGCGCGAGCGCGAGCACGAAACCGATCACGCTGGCCGCCACCGGCCGGCGCACGCCATCCGGAGTAATGGTCAGCAACACGCCTTTTTCGGTGCACGCCGCCACATCGACGGCATCGTAGCCGACGCCGAAGCGCGCGATGAGCTTAATCCGACACTTGGGACCCGACAGCGTCTTGCGCGTGACTTTCGCCGACATCAGGCAGATGGCGTCGTAGGTTTCACCGTACTCCGGCGGCAATTCCGCCACTTTCTCCGGCAGGAACTCCCATTCGACAGCGGAATCCTCAAGCACCTTGAATGCCTCCTCGCCGAAGATCGTGCCGTTCGCGGTGATTGCGTCGCGGGAAATGCCGATTTTGAACTTGCCACTCACGTTTTTCTCCATCTCGCTCGAACGTTACTGCTACATTTAACACGAAGGACACGAAGGTACACGAAGGAAAACGAATAACGGGAAGTAAATGGCACTGCAGTTCCGATTTTGAGCTTGCGGCTATCGATCCGACTCCTGCTAAATATCCCTTGTACGGGCTTTCTGTCCAGCTTCCCTGGTTTTCCTTCGTGTACCTTCGCGTCCTTCGTGTTGAAAATTTTTCGCCTTCGGTTACATGGCAGCCGAAAATGCGCCGTCCGTCACCAGGATATGGCCATTTACAAATGATGCTTCGTCGGATGCGAGGAACACGGCGACGGGACCGATTTCGTCGAGCCGGCCCCAGCGTCCGGCCGGCGTGCGCTTGCACACCCAGTCGTTGAATTCCTTGTTCTGGATCAGCGCGGTGTTCATTTCGGTCGCGAAATAGCCGGGCGCGATCGCATTCGCGGTCACGTTGTGGGGCGCCAGCTCGATGGCGAGTTCGCGGGTGAGCGCATGCACCGCGCCCTTGCTGGCGATATAAGCGGAAATGGTCGGGCGCGCGAGGATGGCGCTGACCGAGCCGGTCATGATGATGCGGCCGCGTTTCGCCGGGATCATCACTTTCGCCGCTTCTTTGGCAAGCGCCCAGACCGCAGTGAGGTTGGTGGCAACGACGCGTTCAAAATCCGCGGCTTCGAATTCAGTGATGGGTTTGCGGTGCTGAATGCCGGCATTGGCGACGAGGATGTCGAAACGGCCGTGCATCTTTACCGCGCCCTGGATACAGGCGCCACCCGCCGCGTGATCGGTGACGTCAAAAGCCGCCGCTTCGCCTTTCAGGCCCCTGGCCGCGAGTTCCCTGACCCGCTCCTTCAGCACCGATTCGTCGCGCGCGTTCAGGATTACGTGCGCACCCGCCGTCGCCAGCGCTTGCGCCATCGCCCAGCCCAGGCCACGCGATGCGCCGGATACCAAGGCGACTTTGCCGCTCAGATCAAACATATCTCCTCCCAAGAACAACTCTCACCGCAGAGGACACGGAGGACGCGGAGGAAAAACAAAACGGGAAAACCGGGCTGGATATAAAAACCTGCGTTGTCGGCGATTAATGCGGCGGCGCAAGCCTTTAACTCCAGAATGTTTCTGCTCTTGCCTTTCCTCCGTGTCCTCCGCGTCCTCCGTGGTGAGCGTTTTCGTTTTTGATATTATCGTTCGCCATCGCGCGCACAGTTTACGCTACGGCATGTACTGCCCGCCGTTGACTTCCAGGATCTGCCCGGTCATGTAGCCGCTGAGTTGCTCCGATGCGAGAAACAGGAAAGCGCCCGCGCACTCGTCGGCGCTGCCGAGCCGGTTCATGGGAATGCTGGCCTTGAAACTTTCGAGCATCTGCGGCGTGGAGTAGCGGTCGTGGAACGGGGTCGTGATGACGCCGGGCGCCACGGCATTGACGCGAATCCTGTCCTTGACCAGTTCCTTGGCCAGACCGTGGGTGATAGTGCTGACGAACCCTTTCGATCCGGCATAAAGCGACGCACCCGGTCCGCCGCCATGGCGTGCCGCGACCGAGGTCACGTTGATGATGGCGCCGCCACT
>WNFI01698956.1_pt1 | contig 28940 bp, 27 predicted proteins | sample 5400471 | NCBI WGS metagenome assembly WNFI01 (sample SAMN13153348, study PRJNA577476) | soil metagenome | isolation source: 100 cm saprolite on Douglas fir-dominated hillslope | place: USA:California | collected 2013-09-17
AGTCACCTGCACGCCGACGGCGGGCGACTGCCTACGCGCGAGCAGGTCGCCCGGCCGATCGGCGTTCCGTCCACGGCCGTGTACTCCCGGCGGGACGGCATCGTGTCCTGGCAGGCCTGCATCGAGCCGGAAACCGCTCAGCACGAGAACGTCCAGGTCCGCTGCAGCCATCTCGGGTTCGGCGTCGACCCAGCGACGTTGTGGCTGATCGCCGACCGGCTCGCCCTCCCGGCCGGCGAGTGGCGGCCGTTCCGGCCGCCAGCGTTGCTTGGCCGGCTCTACCCACGCTTAGGAGCAGAAGATGCAGCAGCTCACCGGGCTGGACGCCTCCTTCCTCGCCTTCGAGACCGCCAACAGCACCGGCCACGTCGGCGGGGTCTCCGTTCTGGATCCCGGTGATGCACCAAAGCCGCTGACCCTGGCCCGGCTGACCGAGGTGCTGGCCGACCGGCTCCAGCTCGTGCCGGTGCTGCGCCGAAAGCTCCTGAACGTGCCCCTCGGCCTGGACCAGCCCTACTGGATCGACGACGCCGACTTCGATATCGAGTACCACGTCCGCGAGCTCGCCGTGCCGAGCCCCGGGTCGGACGCCCAGCTCTGCGAGCAGGTGGCCCGGCTGCACGCCCGGCCCCTCGACCGGAGCCGGCCATTGTGGGAGATCTACCTGATCACCGGGCTGGCCCGGGACCGGGCCGCGGTCTACACGAAGATCCATCATTCCGCGATCGACGGCGCGTCAGGCACCGAGCTACTCACCGTCCTCTTCGACCTCGACCCGGGCGGGCGCGAGCTCCCCGCCGCCAAGCCGTTCCGGCCCGAGAGGGGGCCGAGCCCCGCGGCGATGGCCGCGCTGGCCGCGACGCGGCTGGCGTGGCGGCCGGTCCAGACGGTGCGTGTCGCCAATGAGCTCATGCGCATGCTGCCGACCCTGGCGCCGGCGGTGAGCACGCTCGTGGGGGGCCTGCTGGGGCTGGGCCGCGGCGACGGGGCGGTGATCCCCACCATGCCGGGGCGCGCCCCCGCGACGCCGTTCAACAAGCCGATCACGGCGCACCGGCGGTTCGCGTTCCGGAGCGTGGACCTCGCCAGCATCAAGACGGTAAAGAACGCCTTCGGCGTCTCGGTCAACGACGTGGTCATGGCGATGTGCGCGGGCGCGCTGCGGCGCTGGCTCGCCGGCCACGACACACTGCCCGCGACGCCGCTGATCGCCATGATCCCGGTGTCGATCCGTGACCCGGCCAGCAAGGGCGCGCTGGGCAACAAGGTGTCGGCGATGCTCGCCACGCTGCCCACCCACGTGATCGACCCCGACCAGCGGCTGCAGATCGTGCATGCCGCGACGAAGATCGCGAAGGCCCAGCAGGCAGCGATCCCGCAGGGCCTGGTCGACCAGATCAGCGATTTCGCCCCGCCGGCGCTGGCCGCGCGCGCGGCCCGGGTGGTGTTCGCCACCGGCCTGCTGCACCGGCTGCCGCCGTTCAATATCTGCATCTCCAACGTCCCCGGCCCGAACGTGCCCGTCTACCTCTGCGGCGCGAAGCTGCTGGCCCACTACCCGGTGTCGGTGATCACCGACGGCCAGGGGCTGAACATAACGCTGGTCGGCTACCTCGGCCAGCTGCACTTCGGGCTGGTGTCGTGCCGCGAGCTCGTCCCGGACATCGATACTCTCGCCGGCTACCTGGTCGAGGAGCTGGAGCTGCTGCTCAAGGCCGCCGACCAGCGGGCAGCCGGCTGACCGGGCCGGCGCCGTGGCCGCAGGCCGGGCGAGCAGTCAGGATGATGCCCGGGTGGTCGTGCCCGAGGGCATCGCGGCGCCCGCGAAGATCCCGGCCGAGATCTTCGTGAGCGCGGTCGACGCCTACGTGTCCGGGCAGCGCCTCGACATGCAGTCACTGGCGCGGCGCGCCAGCGTTGGGCGCGCCACGCTCTACCGGCGGGTCGGGAACCGGGAGCAGCTGCTCGACGAGGTGATCTGGTGGCGAGCCCGGCGGATGGTGGTCGAGCAGGTGCACGCCACCGCGGCCCTGGCCGGAGTGGCCAGGATCGCCGCGGTGATCGGCGGAGTGCTGGGAGCGGTGGAGCGAGACCGGCCGCTGCGCGCGTTCCTGGAGTCCGATCCCGAGGCCGCGATGCGCATCCTCACCGGGACGCGCAGCACCGTGCAGCAGGGCATGGCCGGAGCGCTGGAGAACCTCATCGAGCTCGAGCGCGGCCGCGGCGCGTTCCGGGCCGACCTGGACACCCCGACGCTGGCCTACGCGATCGTGCGGATATGCGAGGGATTCCTCTACGGCGACGTGATCGCCGACCGGTCGCCCGACACCGGCCGGGCCATCACGGTCATCGAGGCCCTGCTGCTCGGCCTGGACCTGGCGCGCCGCGCGCCCGCCCCCGCAGACAGGTAATCGAATCCAGGGAGGATCGGATGGCTATCGAGCTGGACGGCGCGGTCGTCCTCGTCACCGGCGGCGCCAACGGCATTGGCGCCGCCGCCGCGCGGCGGCTGGCCGCTCGCGGATCCCATGTCGTGGTCGCCGATGTCGACGAGCGAGGCGCGGAGGTGGCCGCCGAGGTCGGCGGGCTCTTCCCGCGCTGCGACGTCGCCGACCCCGCCGACAGCGAGGCGGCGGTATCCGCCGCGGTCGGGGCGTTCGGCGGCCTGGACGTCGCGTTCCTCAACGCCGGCGTGTCGACCACCAGCGTCAAGCTGGGCGCCGCGGACTGGGACCTCGGCGCGTACCGGCGGGCGTTTGCGATCAACGTTGACGGGGTCTTCTTCGGCGTGAACGCGGCCCTGCCGGCGCTGCGCGACCGCGGCGGCGGCGCTCTCGTCGTCACGTCCAGCCTGGCCGGCCTGACCGCCGTGCCCGCCGCCCCGGTCTACGCCGCCACCAAGCACGCCGTCGTCGGCCTGGCCCGCGCTCTCGGCCCCGCACTCGCGGCCGACCACGTAATCGTGAACGCGCTGTGCCCAGGCTTCGCCGACACCGCGATCAACGACCCGGTGCGGCACCTGATCAGCGCCGCGGGCATCCCGATGATGCGGCCGGACGACGTGGCCGACGCGCTGCTCACGATCCTCGCCAGCGACCACACCGGCCAGGCCTGGTACGTGCAGCCCGGCCGGCCCGCCGAGCCGTTCAGCTTCCGTAACGTGCCGGGCCCGCGCGCCCCGGACGGCTCGCGCGTCGGCGGGGTGCCCGGGCTGCCCTGACCGGCCGCCAAGCGGGCTGGCCGTCGGCAAGCGCCGACCCGGCGCGCTGATCGTCATGAGCCGGCCACCGTCTGGCCGGACGGCCCGGCCGCGGCGTGGTGCCGTAGCCGACGGCCCGGGTTACGGTCACCGGCGGCCGACCAGGACCCTCGTTCCGAACTTCGGGTCGCCTTACCCTGCGATTCGGGCTGCTCAAGAACCGCAATGATCTCCACCCGGGGGCCGGACAGCCGGTTCCCGGGTGATCAAAGTACCTGCAGGCACGCTATAGCGAGCCCAACGGTACTTTCATCCGGCATAAAGCGCCCGGGAGGCTGGCAGCCGCGGCAGATGCGAGTAGAAATCCCACACTGTCCTGCTCACCCCGGCAGGCTTGCTATCTGCGCGTCGACCGGTCTGGCCGGCATCGGCATGTCAGCGATCTGCATGCGGAGCGCCTTCAATGCCGCGTCGTAGATCCCCGAGAAGCTTGGGAAGGGCTGGATCGTGTCGCTCAGCACCTCGAGCGGGACGTGTGCGCGGATGGCAAGCGTCGCCTGCTGCAGCCACTCACCGGCTTCGGGCCCGAGCGCGTAGGCGCCGGTCAGTCGCTGGCCGTCGGACAGCAGCGTCAGGAACCCGCTGGACTTGGCGTAGGCGTGGGTGTAGGTGGCGGTCTTCGGCACCTCCGACAGGGGCGCGGTGGCGCTGTACTCGGCTTCGGCCGCGCCCACCGCCGCGGCCTGCGGGTCTGTGTAGGTGACTCGCGGAACGGCTTCGTAGTTCGCCGGGCGCGCATCGCCGGCGATGTTCGCCGCGACCACGTCGCCCTCGTACTCGCCGACGTGGGTAAGCGGCCAGATGCCGTTGACGTCGCCGATCGCCCACAGGCGCTCGCCCGCGCGCAGGTGCTCGTCAACCGGGATCCCGTGGGGGCCGGCCTCGACCCCGACCGTCTGGAGGCCGATCCCCTTGACGCGCGGGCGCCGGCCGGCTGCCACGAGCAGCCGGTCGCCCCGCAGGTCCCTACCGCCATCGAACTGCAGGACATACTCATCACCCTCGCGCCGCGCGGCGGCAGCGTGCATCCCGAGCATCAGCTCGATTTCATGCTCGTCGCCTCGCGGGTGCCCCACACGCCCTCGAGCCCAGCCAGGCCCGGGATCGCAGGCACGATCGGATCCGAGCCGGTCGCCACGACCACGTGCTCCGCGGTGTGGCGGACACCCTCGACCTCGATCACGCCGGCGCCGGCCAGCCGCCCCGTGCCGCGCAGCAGGTCGATACCCCGCTCCGCCAGCCAGCGCTCCTGCCCGGCGTCGGAATAGCCCGACACCATGAAGTCCCGCCAGGCCAGCGCCGCCGCAACGTCAACCTCCGCGCACGCGGCGGCCTCGCGCGCGCCCGCCACCGCCTCACCCGGGCGCAGCAGCGACTTCGACGGAATACAAGCCCAGTAGGAGCACTCGCCGCCCACCAGCTCTCGCTCAACGACGGCGACGCGCAGCCCGCGCGCCGCCAGCGCCGCGGCGCAATGCTCGCCGGGCGCCCCGGCGCCGAGAACGATCACGTCATAGTCACTGCTCGAGCTCATCGTTACCTCCGTCGGTTGCGAGGCGTACTCGTCGGCTCGCTCCTCCCACACGAATGCCCGCCGGCTCAGGATCCGAACCGGTCGCATCCCGCCCCGAGGAAGGCCCAGCACCGGCTGGCCGCCGAGGGGTTCCTGTACCTGGGCGACGGCATCGCCAATCTCGGGCTGCTGGCCCAGCTGGCCGCGTTGCGGTGGGTGCAGGCCAACATCGCCGCTCTACCTCCGTGCTGTGGCTAGCGCGGGCGCCTGCTGCGGGCTGGCTGATGGAGACCTGCGGCGGCCGCCGACGCCAAGCGCGGTCAGGGCGCCGACCACCGAGAGGCCGGCGGCTGCGGCGAGCGCGGGCCGGAACCCGGAGATAACCGCGGCCGAGGAGCCCAGGTGCCCGTTCGCACTGAACACGGCGGCGGCTACCGCCACGCCGAACACGGAGCCGAACCGCTGCAGGGTGTTCTGGACCCCCGAAGCCTTGCCCATATCGGCGGGCGGCACCGCGTTCAGCGCGCTGGCCGGCACTGTGGGTATGGCCATCGAGATCCCGACCCCGGCGATGATGAGCGGCAGCACGAACCGGCCGTAGCCTGCCGTGCTCGTCGCACCGAGCGCGAACCAGACCAGCCCGGCGCCCTGCAGGGCCAGGCCGAGGGACATCAGCGGCCGCGATCCGACCTTGTCCGCGAGCGCGCCGGCGGCCGGGGCGATCAGCAGCGGCGTGAGCGTCCACGGCAGGAAGCGCAGGCCCGTGCCCAGCGGCGAGTAGCCGAGCCCCAGCTGGAAGTACTGCGCCGTCATGAACGCGGCCGAGGTAATGCTGGCAAACATCAGGAAACCGGTCGCGTTGGCGGCCGCGAACACGGGGTTGCGCAGCAGGCGCAGCGGCAGCATGGGCTCGCTGGCCCGCCGTTCCCAGGCCACGAAGCCCGCCATCAGCACGGCGGCCAGGATCAGCGCGCCGATGACCTGCGCGCTGCCCCAGCCTACGTCCGCGGCCCGGACCAGGCCCCAGGCGAGCGCCACCGCGCCGATGGCCGCCGAGGCCACGCCCGGCAGGTCAATCCTCGCGGCCGACCCTCGGCTCTCCGGCAGCCGGGACATGGACAGGGCGGCGGCCACCAGGCCGATCGGCACGTTGAGCCAGAAGATCCAGTGCCAGTCCAGGCCTTGCACGACGGCACCGCCGACCAGCGGGCCGCCGGCTATGGCCAGGCCGCCGATCGCGCCCATTACTCCGACGACGGCGCCGCGCCGCTCCACCGAGAACGCAGAGGCCAGGATGGTCAGGCTCAGCGGCGTGATCAGCGCCGCCCCCAGGCCCTGGATGGCCCGCGCGCCGATCAGCAGGCCCGCGCTTGGCGCGAGCGCGCAGGCCGCGGACGCGACGGTGAACAGCAGCAACCCGGCGACGTACATGCGCCGCCGGCCGAACCGGTCGCCGAGGGCCGCGGCCGTGATGATTCCCGCGGCGAGGGTCAGCGTGTAGGCGTTGACCGTCCACTCCAGCGTCGAGATGCTGCCGCCCAGGCCGGCGTGGATGGCCGGCAGCGCGGTGATCACCACGAGCGCGTCGAGAGCGGTCATGAAGAAGGCCACCGATGTCAGGGCGAGCGCCCAGCCGGCGGACCTGGTGAGCCGCATGTCCCCACCTCCGTGGAATCGGGCAGCGGTGCCATCCGGCACCTGCTGACTGCCCGAGTCACCTGTCCTACGGCGGGGGCGGCCCCAAATCGACAGCAGCAGAAAAAGGCTTCGGGTCAAGCAGATCCGCATGGGCCGTGTGCAGCGGCCCGTAGCCGTCCAGCTCGCCAGAGGTCAGCACCGGGGCCAGGACCGCCAGCCCGGGCAGCGGGCCGTCGGCGAGCCCCACGGCCACCGCCCGGTTCACCTCGATCACCGGTGACGGCGAGCGACGTGCCACCTCGCCGTAGAGGGCAGCGATCTGCGGCCAGTCGGTCTGCTCGAAGGATGGCGCCTGCGCGTGCACCGCGGCGATGGCCGCCTGCAGCTGATAGGGACCGGGACACCGCCGCGACACGGCGGCGTCCAGCAGCGCCGTCCCCTCCGTTATGAGCTCGCGGCTCCACAGGGCCCTGTCCTGGTCGGCCAGCAGGACCGCCCTGCCCTCCGCGTCCACCCGCGCCGGAGCGTGCGAGTGCGTCAGCAGCATGAGCGCGAGCAGCCCCGCGCTCTCGGCGTCATCGGGCAGCAGTCGGTGCAGCACCCGGCCCAGCCAGATCGCCTCGGCGCACAGGTCGACCCGGACGAGGTCAGCACCGCCGGAGGCCGCGTAACCCTCGTTGAAGACCAGGTAGATCACGGCCTGCACGCCCGTCAGGCGGGCGGCGAGCGCGCCGGCGGACGGTACCTCGAACCTGATCCCGGCGCCGCGGATCTTGCGCTTGGCCCGGACGAGCCGCTGCGCGAGAGTGGGCTCGGGGGTCAGGAACGCCGCCGCTATCTCCCGGGTCGTTAGCCCGGCCACGTACCGCAGCGTCAGCGCCACCCTGACCTCGGGCGCCAGCGCGGGATGGCAGCACGCGAAGATCAGCCCGAGCCGGTCGTCCTCCATGGTGACCTCCTCCGGATCAGCGCCCTCGTTCTCCTGGTCAGCGGCGCTGATCTGCGGGGAAAGACCGGCCTTCGAGACATGCTGCTGAGCCCTCAGCTGATCGATGGCCTTCCGCCACGCGGTAACGGTCAGCCACGCGCCCGGCTTGGGCGGCACGCCGTCGGCCGGCCATGTCCTGGCGGCCGCGGTGAACGCCTCGGATACGGCGTCCTCGGCCGCCTGCAGGTCACCGAGCCGCCGCGCCAGCGTGGCCACGATGGCCGTCCACTCGTCCCGGTACGCGCGCTCCAGCGCGACCGTTGCTACTCCAGGGGTGCCCGCCACGCCTGGCCTTCCAGCACCGGCCGGACCTCTACCGTTCCGTAACGGACGACAGGCATCCTGGCCGCCCAGTCCAGCGCGGTGTCGAGGTCAGGCACGTCCAGCAGGTAGAACCCGAGCAGGTGCTCCTTCGTCTCCATGAACGGCCCGTCGATCAGCAGCCGCTCGCCGCCGCGGGCGGTGACGCTGGTGGCGGTGTCGACCTGAGCGAGCTGCTCGGCGGCGAGCAACGCCCCCGACTCCTTCATGGCGGCCGTGTAATCGATCCAGCTGTCGATCACGCCGTCGTCGGCTGGGGCTGCGGCAGGCTGCACGCCGTTGGCCGCGCCGGGAGCGCCGTAGATCAGCAGTGCGTACTTCATGCGGTCCTCCGATGGCTCACAGGGGCAGGCGTGCCCGGTGACTACTCCAGCCATACAACGGCCGCCCCGCATCGAGATCGACACCATGGCGGCAGATTTCTGGGCCCGCCCCTGCGCGGTTACTCCCCGGTCGGGCCGTCGGCGAGTTCGCTGACGATGTCGAGATGGCCGATATGACGGGCGTACTCCTGTAGCAGGTGGAACAAGATCCGCTCAAGCGCCGGCGGATCCGCCCCGTCCCACCGGGGTCCGGGCTGGCCGAACTCGGCCAGATCGTGGGATTCGACGATGGCCCGGGTGCGGGCGGCCTGAGCCTCCAGCGCCGCGGTCAGCCCGGCCAGCGTCTCATCGGGAGCGACATACCACCGGTCGTCGCGCCGGTCGGCCCACGGATCGCCGATGTCGCGGCGGCCCTCGAACCCCCATTCCAGCCAGCGCAGCTCGACGTAGGCGAGGTGCTTGAGCAGCTCGATGGGGGCCCAGCCGGACGGCAGCCGGCTGGCGCGCAGCTGGGCGCCGGGCAGGCCCTCAAGCCTGCTCACCAGGCAGGAGCGGAAGTAGTCGAGGTACCTGAGGAAGACCTCGGCCCGGGACGACGCGGGGCCGGTGGGTTCGGGGAACGGCAGGCTCACCAGGCAAGGCTCCCACAGCACCACGGACCCGGGCACCGACCGGCGGCCTGCCAGCGGCCGCGGTGCCCCGCAGCCTAGGCAGGCGGGACACGGCCGCTCAATCGCCGGGCCCGGAGGCCGCCGCGGGTGCTCGCCGTGCGGTGCGGTAGAGGTCGATCAGCTCGCCGGTGGTGGTGGCGTCCTGCGCGGACTTGTCGTCGCGCCATCGCCCGGTGAACCTGGGGAACCTCATCGCCAGCCCGGCCTGCTCCTTCACCTGCCCCCAGCCGGCCGTGTAGTTCGGCGAGAGGGTCAGCTCGGCACTGAGGATCTCCAGCACCAGCCCCGGCTCGAACCACACGTCGGCGTCCTGGCGTGCGTCGACCCGGGCGGGCCGCTCCGCGCGTTGCAGCGGCGCCAGCCTGGCGGGCAGCGCGGCCAGGTCGGCGTCGGAGAACCCGGTGCCGCACCTGGTCACCGCGCGGAAGACGTCCGCGGCCGCGTCATAGGCGGCCAGCAGCAGCGCCCCGTAGACGCCGCGGCGGCGGCCACGCCCGGCGAACGCGCCGACGACGACCAGGTCGACGGTGTCGGACAGCTCGGTCCGGTAGTCTCGCTTGAGCTTGATCCACAGCCAGCCGCGGGCGCCGGCCTGGTATCCGGCGGCCGGGCTCACCGACTTGCACACCAGCCCCTCGCAGCCGTCGGTGACCGCCTGCTCGAACGCCGCGTCCAGGGCGGCAGGCGCGGCGACCTCGGTGGCGGTGGTGAGCCGGAGCCGGGGCGACGGGGTAATCGCCTCGGCCAGCCTGGCCCGCCGCTCCGGATAGGACAGCCTGGTGAGGTCCTCGCCGTCGGCATAGAGCAGCTCGAAGCAGAACAGGCCCACCGGCACGTCGCGCACGGCTTCGGAGATGCCGTACTTGCGTCGCCGGAACATGACCTCCTGGAACGGGTGCAGCTCCTCGGCGGCCGGGTCGAAGGCGACGACCTCCCCCTCGACGATCGCCTCGCTGGGACCCAGCCCCGCCCGGAGGACCTCGACGACATCGGGGAACTGGGTGCTGACGCGCTCCAGCCGCCGGGTGAACAGCTCGATCGCCCCGTCGGCGGTCCGGTGCGCCTGGACCCGGACGCCGTCGTACTTGTACTCCGCCGCGCACTGCCCGCCCAGCTTGGCGAGGATCTCCGCGGCGTCGGACAGCCGCTGGGCGAGCATGGCCCGCACCGGGCTGCCCGGGCGGACCTGCAGCTGCTCGACCGCCGCCAGCCCGCCGTCGGCGAGAACGGAGGCGACCCGGCCGAGGTCGCAGCAGATGTTGTAGGCGCGTTCCAGCACCGGCCGGGCGGCCCGGCCGCCGGCGTGCACCTGCGCGAGCGCGTCGAGGATGGTGGGCGTGCCGATCCCCAGCCGCAGCGACCCGGTGACCAGGCGCAGCAGGTAGCGGGCTTCCAGCGGGGTGGCCTCCGCGAGCAGGCCGGCCAGCAGGTCGAGCTTGCGACCCTGTGAGCCCGCCCCCTCGGCGTCGGCGATCTGGTGCAGCGTATCGACCACGACCGTGACCTGCAGGCTGGCCGGCCGGCCGGCGGCGGTCGCGGTCAGCATCAGCTCGGCGGCCTGGCCGAGGTCGCCGGTTTCCCGCACCCTGGCGGCGACCTGCTCCGGGCCGGTGCCGGTGGCGGTGGCGACCGCGCGGACGGCGAGCTTCTCGGCCAGGCCGAGGTCGACGCCAGCGAACTCCGGCGCGATCAGGCCCTGGCACAGGTAGCAGACGGTGGGCAGCAGCTCGGTCGGGGTCCGCGCGAGCAGGGCGGCAAGGCGGTCGATCAGCGCCAGCCGGCCCCCGGCGTGCTCCAGGTCGCGGTAGGCATCCGCGATGTTCTCATACTTCACGGCGCTCTCCTCGCTGGCGTCGCTTCGCTCGATCATGACACGTCGCGTCGCGGAGCCCCGTCCGGCCGATGACATGACCGGCGTCTTGCGAGGCGCGGGCCGCGCTGATCACCGTCGGCGTGACCGGGGATGCGGCAACCGCAGAGTTCATGGGGTCCCGTCTGCTGCTGGCTACGGCCCCGGGGTTCGTCCGACTTGATACGCCTTGCTCATACTGGCACATGCTCGCCTACTCTTACATACTGCTGCTCATAACCATGTCTGTGGCAGATCTCGCGAGGGCGGGCTTGTTAGCGGCCGCGCTGGCGGCCAGGCGGAACGTGTGGGGGTTTGGCCGGGTAGACCCTCGGGTGGATTGTCGGGTGTGCAGGCCTAGGCCGGCGGGCCTTCGGGTGCTGCCGTGGCTATGCACGGCGCCACACGAAGACACCCTTCCCTGGCACCCGCCGCGCCAGGCCCTCCTCCTGGAGGATCTTCACCGCCCGTGCCGCCGTCCCCCTCGCCACCTTGTACGTCGCCACCAGCTCCTTCTGGCTCGGCACTTGGCGGTCGGGCGGCAGCACGCCATCGCGGATCTGCTTGCGCAGGATGGCCGCTAGCTGCTCGTACACCGGCACGGGCGAGCCGAAATCGATCGTTGGCCCCACACGGGAAACTCTAATGATCACTCGCCTTCCAGGCGGTTAGGTGCGATGGATTGGTCGACCGTGCGGATGAGCGGGTAAGCGTGTTTGACTGTGGGCATGGCCCAATGGCGTTAAGTTAAGCTTACATTGGTGTAAGATCGCCTGCGTGGCGAGGCCAGGGCAGCAGGTAGGGCGTCGATGGACCGTCGGCTGCCGTGGTTTCGCGCGATGTCGGCTGAGAACCGCTCCTGGCTCGGGCTGGTCGCCCAGGCCGCGCTGGCCACGTTCGTCGACTGGGTCAAGCACCCCGAGCGCGGCCGTCCCGCGGTCGCCGGGCAGGTGTTCGGCACCGCGCCGCGGGAACTGGCCCGCGCGGTGAGCATGCAGCAGGCCGTGGAGATGGCGCGCGTGATCACCGACGTGGTCGAGGCGCAGGTGGACGAGCTCGCCGAACCCGGCGGCGAGGCCGAGCTGCGGGAGGCCGTGCTCCGCTACACGCGGGAGATCGCCTTCGGCACGGCGCTGGTCTACGCGCGCACCGCCGAGGCCCGCGGCGCGTGGGATGCGCGCCTCGAGGCGCTCGTGGTGGACTCGCTGGTCCGCGGCGAGGTGGACGAGGCAATGCAGTCCTGGGCGTCGGCGCTGAACTGGTCGGCCGGGCCGGTGGCGGTGATCGCCGGCCACGCCGACGGCAGCGAGCCCGAGGGACTGATCGACGATCTGCGAATCATTGCCCGCCGCGCCCGGCTCGACCTGCTGGCCGGCGTGCACGGTCACCGGCTGGTCATCGTGCTGGGCGGCGTTGCCGACCCGGTGAAGGCGGCGGCGCAGTTCGCGGGGCGGTTCGGCGCCGGGCCCATCGTGGTCGGCCCGACCGTCGGCAGCCTCCAGTCAGCGACCCGGTCCGCCAGCGCGGCGGTGGCCGGCCTGCGCGCCGCGGCCGCCTGGCCGGAGGCGCCGCGTCCGGTCGAGGCCGACGACCTGCTCCCGGAACGCGCGCTCGACGGCGACCAGCAGGCCCGCGCGCAGCTTCTGGAGGAGGTGTACGAGCCGCTGGTGCGGGGCGGATCCGCGCTGCTCGATACCGTCATGACCTACCTGGAGCAGGGCAACTCGCTGGAGGCGACCCACCGGCTGCTGTTCGTGCACGCGAACACCGTGCGCTACCGGCTGCGCCGGGTGACCGAGCTCACCGGGCTGGTGCCGGGCGATGGCCGCGAGGGCTTCACGCTCTGGATCGCGGTCGCGCTCGGCCGGCTCGCACACAAGAGCACCTGATTGTAGGATTCATACAGAGCGAGGCGCTAGAACTTCGTGCGGTTCCGCATTCGTATGGTGGACTCCTACAGGGCAGGCTAGGGAGATGCTTCTCATCGCAGCGCCGGGCCAGGGTGCCCAGGCGCCCGGTTTCCTGCGGGAGTGGCTGGCGCTGCCCGGGTTCGCCGAGCGACTGGGGGCCTGGTCCGAGCTTCTGGAACGCGACCTGATCCGGTACGGGACCACCGCGGACGCCGACGAGATCCGGGACACGGCCATCGCGCAGCCGCTGCTGGTCGCGGCCGCGATCGCCGCGGCCGCCGAGCTGGGCGGCGGGCCCGGCCGTCTGCCACGGCTCGCCGACGCGGCCGGCGTGGACGCCGCGGCCGGGCACAGCGTAGGCGAGCTGGCGGCCGGGGCCATCGCCGGGACGCTGGCGCCCGACGACGCGATCCGCCTGGTCCGGGTGCGCGGCGAGGCCATGGCCCGCGCCGCCGCGGCGGAGGCCACGGGGATGACCGCGGTGCTCGGCGGCGACGAGCCGCAGGTCCTGGCCGCCATCGAGGCCAGCGGGCTCACGCCGGCCAACGTCAACGGCGCCGGCCAGATCGTCGCCGCCGGCACGGTGGAGCAGCTCGCCGCGTTCGCCGCCGATCCGCCGCCTCAGGCCAGGCTCCGCCCGCTCTCGGTCGCCGGGGCGTTCCACACCAGGCACATGGCACCGGCCGTCGACGCGCTACGCGAGGCGGCGGCGACCGTTGCGGTGCACCGTCCGGAGCTAGTGCTGCTGTCCAACCGCGACGGCAGCGTCGTGCGCAGCGGCCCGGACTGGCTGGAGCGGATCGTCACCCAGGTGAGCAGGCCGGTCCGGTGGGACCGGTGCATGCAGACCATGACCAGCCTCGGCGTCACCGCGCTGATCGAGCTCCCCCCGGCCGGCACCCTGACCGGCCTGGCCCGCCGGGCGCTGCCGGGGGTGCAGGCGCTCGCCCTGAAGAGTCCCGGCGACCTGGACGCGGCCCGCGAGCTGCTAGCCGCCCACGGCGCGTCTGCGGACGGCGGGCCGACGGCGAGCGCCAGGGCCGACGCGGGCGACGATACCCACCCCGACAGCCACGCGCCGGACTGGCGGCTGCTGGTCGCGCCGCTCGCCGGGACGTTCCGGGCCGACCCGGCCCGCGGCGCCCCCGCCCGGCCCGGCGCCTCGGTCAGCACCGGAGCCGAGCTCGGACACGTCGAGATGCGCGGCGGAAGCCGGGCCAGCGGCGACGGCCGGCCTTGATCGGCCCGGGCCGATGGCACGCGGGGGGTCCTGAGGGATCGCCCCCCGGCCAGCACAGTGCTAACAGAGAAGAGGACTCCCCGGATGCGACTCACCGAAGGCTCAGCGGGCGCGCGGATCCTGGCGTTCGGCGACTACCAGCCGGCCAGGGTCGTCACCAACGACGAGCTCGCCGCTACGGTGGACACCAGCGACGAGTGGATCCGCAGCCGGGTCGGCATTGCCAGCCGCCGCATCGCGGGCCCGGACGAGACCGTCGCCGACATGGCGGTCGCGGCCGGCGGCAAGGCGCTGGCGGCCAGCGGCCTGTCCCCCGGAGACATCGACCTGGTGATCGTCGCCACCTGCACCCCGGAGGCGCAGATCCCGAACACCGCGGCCACGGTGGCCCGCAGGCTCGGCATCTCCGCGCCCGGCGCCTACGACATGAACGCCGCCTGCGCCGGCTTCTGCTACGCGCTGGCCAGCGCCAGTGACGCGGTCAGGACCGGTACGGCCACCAACGTGCTGGTCATCGGCGCCGAGAAGCTGTCCCAGTGGATCGACTGGACCGATCGCTCCACCTGCATCATCTTCGCCGACGGCGCGGGCGCCGTGGTGGTCGGTCCGGTGACCGACCCGGCGGAGGCCGGGATCGGGCCGGTCGTGTGGGGCAGCGCCGGCGACATGGCGGACAAGATCTACATCCCGGACCGGAACGGGTTCATCATCCAGGAGGGCCAGGCCGTGTTCCGGTGGGCCACCACCGCACTGCACCCGGTCGCCAAAAAGGCCTGCGAGCGGGCCGGAGTGGACCCGACCGAGCTGGCCGCCTTCGTCCCGCACCAGGCTAACCTGCGGATCGTCGAGGCGATCGCGCGCCGGCTCGGCGCGCCGCAGGCACTGGTGGCCGACGACATCGTGACCGCGGGCAATACCTCGTCGGCCTCCATCCCGCTGGCCCTGTCCCGAATGCTGGAACGCGGCGAGATCTCCTCGGGCGCCCCCGTCCTGCTGCTGGGCTTCGGCGCCGGCATCTGCTACGCAGGCCAGGTGATCACGGTACCCTGACCGGGCTCCGGTTCCAGGAGACCGGACCGCTTGCCAGAGAAGAAGAGAACGGAAACCGACGAAGGAGTGCACAACCCATGGCCATGACCGATCAGGAGATCCTGGAAGGCCTCGGCGAGATCATCGATGAGGTCGCAGGCGTTCCCGCCGACCAGGTCACCCCCGACAAGACGTTCGTCGACGACCTGGACATCGACTCGCTGTCGATGGTCGAGATCGCGGTGGCGGCCCAGGACAAGTTCGGCGTCGAGATTCCCGACGACCAGCTCAAGGACCTGAAGACCGTCCAGGACGTGATCGATTACGTCCGGCGGTCGGCCGTATCGGCCTGAGCAGGAAGCCTAAGGCGCGGCGCTGTCGGCCAGCACTGGCGGACAGCGCCACCGGACCGGGCGCCACCTAACCGGAACTGAGGAGCACGATCACAGTGAGTACCGATCGGACGAACGTCGTCATCACCGGGCTCGGCGCGATCACGCCGGTGGGAGCCGACGTCGCCTCGACCTGGGACTCGCTGCTGGCCGGGCGCAGCGGCGTGACCAAGCTGACCGAGGCCTGGGCCGGCGAGCTGCCTGCCCGGATCGCCGCCTGGGCCGCTGCCGATCCGGCCACGCTCATCGACCGGGTCCAGGCCCGCCGCCTGGACCGTTGCGAGCAGTTCGCGCTCGTCGCGGCGCGCGAGGCGTGGGCCGACGCAGGAACCCCCGACGTCGAGTCCGAACGGCTCGGCGTTGTGGTCTCCAGCGGCATCGGCGGTGTGGCGTCCACCCTGGCCGCCTACGACACGCTGCGGGACAAGGGCTGGCAGCGGCTGTCGCCGTTCACCGTCCCGATGCTGATGCCGAACGGCGCCGCGGGGTGGATCGGCATCGAGCTCGGCGCCCGCGCAGGCGTGCACACGACGGTCAGCGCGTGCGCGTCCGGTGCCGAGGCGATCGGCTACGGGATGGAGATGATCAGGTCCGGCCGCGCCGACGTGGTGCTGGCCGGCGGGACCGAGGCCGCGATCATTCCCCTGAACATCGCCGCGTTCGCCGCAATGCGGGCCCTGTCGACCCGCAACGATGAGCCAGAGCGCGCGTCGCGCCCCTTCGACAAGGGCCGGGACGGTTTCGTGCTCGGCGAGGGCGCCGGCATGGTCGTGCTCGAGTCCGCCGAGCACGCGGCGCGCCGCGGCGCCACCATGTACGCGGTCGCCGCGGGCGTGGGGTACTCAGCCGACGCGCACCACATCGCCCAGCCCGAACCGGGCGGCACCGGGGTGGTGCTCGCCATGCGCCGCGTGCTGGCCGACGCACGCCTGAACGCGGACCAGGTGACGCACGTCAACGCGCATGCCACCTCGACCCCGGCGGGTGACGTCGTGGAGTGCCAGGCGATCGCCACGGCGCTCGGCCCGGCGGCGCCCGGGGTGGTGATCTCGGCCACCAAGTCGATGACCGGGCACCTGCTGGGCGGCGCGGGCGCCGTCGAGTCGGTGGCCGCGATCCTCGCCCTCCGCGAGAGGGTCGCCCCGCCCACCATCAACCTGGAGGACCCCGACGACAACGCTGGAATCCACATAGCGACCGAACCGACGAAGCTGCACCCGCACGGCACCGCCCCGATGGCAGTGCTGAACAACTCGTTCGGCTTCGGCGGCCACAATGTCGCGCTTGCGTTCACCGCAGCCTGACCCGGCCCCGGCCGCCGACCCGAGCCTGACCGAGGAGAACGATGTGACAGCCCTGGACAGCCGAAGCACAGCCGCCCCTCCACGATCATGGTCTAACGGCACTGGGCGACCGGCCGCCGACCCGGCGACGCCGGCCGAGCGCGCCGCGGGTGCAACCCGGGACCCGCGCGTGCGCCTGGAGTCCCTGTTCGACCCCGGGTCGCTGTCGCTGCTGACCCCCGAGGACGACAGTGGCGCGCTCGCGGCGACCGGGAGCATCGACGGCATGCCCGCCGTGGCGTTCGCCAGCGACCCCCGGGTCCAGGGCGGCGCGACGGGCAGCGCGGGCTGCGCCGCGATCGTCGCCGCCTACGACCGCGCGATCGAGGCCGGGGCGCCGATCATCGGGCTGTGGCACTCCGGCGGCGCGAGGCTGCGCGAGGGCGTCGAGAGCCTGCACGCGGTGGGCACGGTGTTCGCCGCCATGACCCGGGCGTCGGGCAAGATCCCGCAGATCTCGGTGGTGCTCGGCGCGGCCGCGGGCGGCGCCGCCTACGGCCCAGCCCTCACCGACCTGGTGATCCTCTCGAACCACGGCCGGATCTTCGTCACCGGCCCGGACGTGGTCCGCAGCGTGACCGGCGAGGACGTGGACATGGAGCGGCTCGGCGGCCCGGAGCCGCACAGCCGCCGCTCGGGTGTGGTGCACCTGGTGACCGAGTCCGACGCCGAGGCGCTAAGCCAGGCCCGGCGGCTCGCGCTGCTGCTCGGCAGGCAGGAATCGGAGCCGACCGCGTGGGCCGCCGCGGAAGACACCGACCTCGGGGCGCTGCTGCCGGAGTCGGCGCGCCGCGCCTACGACGTGCATCCGCTGATCGCCGGGCTGCTGGACGGGCCCGGGATCGAGCTGCACCCGCGGTGGGCCCCCAACATCGTCACCACCCTGGGCCAGCTGGCCGGGCGGACCGTGGGCGTGATCGCCAACAACCCGGTGCGGCTCGGCGGCTGCCTGGACTCGACATCGGCGGAGAAGGCCGCCAGGTTCGTCCGGATGTGCGACGCGTTCGGGGTGCCGCTGATCGTCATCGTGGACACCCCCGGGTACCTGCCGGGGGTAGGCCAGGAATGGGACGGGGTGGTCCGGCGCGGCGCCAAGCTGCTGCACGCGTTCGCCGAGGCCACGGTGCCGCGGGTGACGCTGGTCACCCGCAAGGCGTACGGCGGCGCCTACATCGCGATGAACTCGCGCTCGCTCGGCGCCACCCGGGTGTTCGCGTGGCCCAGCGCGGAGCTGGCCGTAATGGGCGCCGTGGCGGCGGTGCGGATCCTGCACCGGCGCACGCTCGCGGAGGTGCCGGCCGAGCAGCGGCATGAGGTCGAGGCCCAGCTCGCCGCCGAGCACGAGCGCGAGACCGGAGGGCTGCACCGGGCGATCGCGCTCGGCGTGGTTGACGAGATCATCGAGCCCGCGAAGACCCGGCAGACGCTCGCCCGCGCGATCGCCGAGGCCCCGGCCGGGCGCGGCGCGCACGGCAACATCCCGCTCTAACTCGCACGGGGCGGGCGCGCAGCTACCGCAGCGCGCCGATGACGGCCCCGCCGGAGCCGGCGATCACGATCCCGGCCATGGCGAGCTTCGCGGCGACGGAGCCTGGCGGTGGCACCTTGAACAGCCAGATGCCGATGCTGGCGTTGATGAGCAGGCTGAGCTGGGCGATGGTGAAGCCGACGCCGGTGCCCACGCGTGAGACCAGGCCGAGCAGGGCCAGGTTGCCGATGCCGAACAGCAGCCCGGCAGCGAGCTGGGCGGTCACGCCCCTCGCGTGCAGCCTGACCGGCGCCCCGTCCGACAGGACCAGCCCCAGGCCGCCGGCCAGCATGCCGACCGCCAGCGGGAAGTTGCTGACCTGCGGTGACACGCCCGCCCACTGCGCCGGCACGAAGTAACTGCCCCACAGCACCCCTGCGGCGCCTGCCCACATCAAGCCGCGCCGTTGCTGGCCGGCCTCGTGGTCGGCGGGCTGCGTGTCTTGCGACCTCACGATCACGAGCACCCCGGCCACCACCAGCAGGAGCGCACCGGCGAGCAGGGCCAGGCGGGCGCCGCTGACACGGTCCAGCTCGCCGAAGAGGGCGGCGCCCCAGGCGAAGGCGACCACGATGTTCAGCGGGGTCCACGAGCCGGCGGCCCGGGCGAGCCCGATGGCCTCGGCCGCCTGGAACGCGCAGTAATTCCCAAGCGTCCACACGACCCCACCGGCCAGCGGCAGCCAGAAGCCGCGCCAGCCGATGGTCAGGTGGCCGCCCGCGACGGCGAGAGCAGTCCCGGCGAACAGGAGGTTCCCGACCGTTGCGTAGAGCGTGCGCGTGCGCTGTGGCACACCGCGAACGGCCTGGGCCAGGGGTATCCATGTCCCCCACGACAGCACCGTGATCAGCGACAGGAGCGCGATCACGATAGCCCGCTACGCGCCCGCCTGCCCATGCTCCAAGATTATAGTCGGTTAACGAGTAAAATGCTGGCGTGACGGCGATGACGGACCGGCGGCGGGCCTCGGCGGCCGTGGCGGTCCTGCGGGTGGTGCACCATCAGCCCGGCATCGAGCGGGCGGTGGTCGCCCGCAAGCTCGCGATGACGAGCGGTCTGATCACCGAGACCGTGGCCCGGCTGAGCGGCCTCGACCTGCTCAGCGAGCATCCCGCGCCGCGCACCGGCGCCCGCGGCAGGCCCACGACGACGCTCAACCCGAACCCGCGCGGGCCGCTGGCCATCGGCGTCGCCATCGGGCACGAGACGTGGCAGATCGCCGTGGCCCAGCTCGGCGGAACGGAACTCGCCCGGACCGAGCGCCCGAACCGGCGGGACCCGGATGAGGTACTCGCGGCCCTGGCCGCCAGCCTGCGGTCGCTACGCCGGCGCCACGGGCTGCGCGTCCGGGCGGTGGCCGTATCCGTCCCCGGCACCGTGCGCGACAGCCGCCTGGCCCAGGCCGCCAACCTCGGCTGGAGAGACGTCGACCTGTCGGTGCTGTGGCCGCGGGACCGCAGCGCCCGGCCGTTCCTGCCCGGCAACGACGCGACGTTCGCCGCCGTCGCCGAGGCCCGGCGGGGCTCAGCAGCCAGCGCGGCGTCGATGGTGCACCTCTTCATGGGGGCCGGCCTCGGCGGCGCGGTCATCGAGGACGGCAGGCTCGTGCTCGGCGCCACGGGGACGGCCGGCGAGTTCGGGCACATGCCGTTCGGCGACCCGGCCCGGTCATGCCGCTGTGGCGCGAAGGGCTGCTGGAACACCGTGGTCGAGGGCGCCGCGATCGCGCGCTCGCTGCACCAGCCGGCGCCTGCTGACGAGGTCAGCTACAGCCGCCAGGTCTTCACCGCCGCCCAGGCGAGCCTGACCCCCGGCGCGCCCCGGCGAGCCGAGCTCGACGCGGTCCAGGCCGTCGCGCGCTCGATCGGGACCGGAGCCGCCGGTCTGGCCAACGCCCTCGACCCCAGCGTCATCACCCTGGGAGGACTCGGCCGCGACCTGCTGGACATCGCCGGCGACCAGGTCTACCCGGCGTACCTGGCGGGACTCATGCAGTTCCGGCGCGAGAGGCCCCCGCCGCTCCTGCCTGCCCGCTTCGGCGACGACGCGCCCCTCGTCGGCGCGATCGAGGAGGCATTCTCCGCCGTGCTCACCGACGAGGGCCTGCGCGCCTGGCAGCAATCTCGTGGGGTCGCGGTTTAACCCGCAGGATCGGCCGACCTCTCTGACCTCTGCCCGGCTGAGGCGTCACAGCGCCATCGCGCACGCTCGTTTCGCTTCCGGGAAGCAGCTTGCTATAGCCGGGGCGGGGCTGGGTTCAAGATCATCGGTCATAACGCGCTGTTCCCACAGCGCGTTCTGACCGAAGTGCCGAGTTCCGGACAGCCCGGCTGCCGGGCCGAGGATCCGGACATGCGGCGGCGGGCCCGCAGAGCGACCGAAACCGGCAGGACGTCGGCTCGGCGACCAAACCCGGCCGGTACCCGTGGCCCGGCGACCAACCGTTCTCTATATGACCGGCCCGCCGGGACGCGGTCAGCCTGGTGGTGTCCATCCGGGATCGCGGCCGAACCAGGCGGCCAGTCGCCGGTAGATCGGCGCGTCCGGCGGCACCGGCACCTCGGGCCCGAACGCCCGGCCTGGTCCCCGGAACTCGGGGCGGAGCATCTGCCGCGACCAGCTGAGCGCGTGACGGGCCAGGGCCGGGGCCAGCTCGGGCTGCTGGCCGGTGGCCAGGGCCAGGTCCCAGCCGTGCACGGTCAGCTCGGCGATCTGCTGGTCAGCCCGGCCGCGCAGCGGCGCATGGCCTCCCGCCGGGGTCGCGACCGGCTGGTCGAGGTCGGCGGCACGCCACACGTCCATCAGCCGCGCCGCGCGGGCCCGGAAGTCGGCGGCCCAGTCCTCGCCCAGCTTGTCGGCCGGCGCCTGCCAGTCCGCGGTCTCACCCCGGGCCGAGACGAGGAAGTTGCGCAGGTCCTGCCCGACCACGTGGCGCACGAGCGTTCGCACGTCCCAGACCGGGCATGGCGTGGCCAGCCCGGCCTGGCCGACCGGGATGGCCGCGATGATGGCGCCCGTCTGATCGAGGGCGCGCCCGACCAGCATCAGCACGTCTGCATCCGAGGTCACGAGCTTCATCCTTACCTGGAACCATCGCTCGGGACTGGCTCTAGGAGGAGCCCGGCCGTGGTGTCGTCTGGCCGACCTCGATCAGGTGGCCATCGGGGTCGCGGATATAGGCGCGGATTTCACGGCCGTGATCCTTGGGCTCGGTCAGGAACTCCGCGCCCCGCGCCGACCACTCGGCATAGCACGCGGCGATGTCCGCGACCCTGAGGTTGAGGAACGCGCTGGTCCGGTCCGGGTCGTCCGGCGGCGCGAGCGTCACCGCGGGCTTGTCATCGGTCGGGCCGCCGCCGACGTTGAGGATGAGCCAGCTGTTCGCTATTCGCATGATGACCGGGTCGCGTTCCAGAACGACCCTCGCCCCGAACACCGAGCTGTAGAAATCGCGCGACCGGTCCTGGTCGGAGACCACCAGGAAATGGGTGACCACGAACCCGCTCTCGGGAGCGGGGAAGTGTGCGCGGTGAGCGGGATGTTTCGTGGGCTGCCCCGGTAGACCTGGCCGTCGTAGATCGCGGTGACGTGTCCGCTGGCCGGCCCGACCTGGTTGGGTCGGCGCTGGTGGCGCTGCAGTTCCTGGTACGGGCCGCCATCGCGGGCTGGCCGGGGCTCGCGGAGGCCGTGTGCCGCTCGGTCGCGGGCGGAGCGTGCACCCCTTCGGTGTACCGGAGCGCGTTCTTCGAGTTCGCCCTTGGCGTCACCGCGATCGCCGCCACGCTGGCGGTGGCCGCGCTGGCCTGGCGATACGGGCGCAGCGTGCAGCGGGGCCAGCGGCGGACCCGCGCTCACGCCGAGGTCGCGCGCATCACCGGCCGCAGGCTGCCGGGGGTCAGCGCGGCCGTGGTGCTCGATGCCGCGCAACGGCTCGCGTACTGCGTGCCCGCCACGATCGTGCTCACCAGCGGGGCGCTGGCCGTGCTGGATCCCGCTCAGCTCACGGCGGTGCTCGCCCACGAGCGGGCCCACCTGGCCGGCCGCCACCACCTGCTGATCGCCCTCATCCGGGCCCTTGCCGCCAGCTTCCCCGCCGTGCCGCCCTTCACGCAGGGACATGCTGAGGTGGCCCGGCTCGCCGAGATGCGCGCTGACGACGCCGCGGCCCGCCGCAGCGGCCGCCCCGCGCTGGTCGCCGCGTTGCTCGCCATGGGGACCGGCGCCGCCGTGCCGGCGGCCGCCCTCGCCGCCGCATTCGCGGGTCCCCTCACCGCACACGGCATCGCCGTCGGCTGACCGCGCACGCTGCGCGGGAATGAAACGGCGCGTCCGCCAGGTTCAGGCGCGACAGGGGCGCCGATCCTGAGGAGCAGCCGTGACGACTTCGCTGACCAAGCCGCTCTACACCGCCAGGGCCACCGCGACCGGTGGCCGGGCCGGCCACGCCGTGTCTGACGACGGCATCCTGGACGTCGACCTACAGCCGCCGAAGGAGATGGGCGGGCCGGGCGGGGCGACCAACCCCGAGCAGCTCTTCGCCGCGGGCTACGCGGCATGCTTCCAGAGCGCCCTGGGCGTGGTCGGCCGCCGCCAGGGCACCGACACCGGCAACTCGACCGTCGAGGCCGATGTCACGATCGGCACGATCCCGGGTGGCGGCTACGGGCTCGCGGTCGCCCTCAGGGTCTCGATCCCCGGCGTCGAGCCCGAGAAGGTCCGCGCGCTGGCCGAGGCCGCGCACCAGGTATGCCCGTACTCCAACGCCACCCGGGGCAACATCGAGGTGACGATCACGGCCGGTTGATGCCCGCCGGGCCCATCATCGCCGCCACGCGCCGGTAAGCGTCCAGGACCAGGTCCCAGAAGCGCTCGGCGTCGATCGCCACCGCGACCCGGGCGTTGCAATCGCCCGCCCGCGCGCTGAAATCGGTGACGGTCATCCCTGACGTCCACCGGCCGGCCGTCTCGACCTCCACCCGGGCCGGCATGCAGGTGAGCAGGCCGGGTGCGGCGACCTCGGCCACGGCGCACACGTCATGCACGGCAGGCCCGTCCTCCGGCGCGGGCGGTGCCGCCCCGGGGGGCCAAGGCTGGCCGGCTGCCGGGCCCACCGCCCGGCTGGCGCGGCCGTAGCCGGACAGGCTGGGCAGCAGCAGCTCGTCGGCGAGCCGGCCGAGGCCGCGCATCCGGTCCCGCACCGTGGCGGTGGCCCGGGCCCGCAGGGTCACGTCCAGTCCGACCATCGTCACGGTCCAGCCGGCGCCGAAGACGATCGCCGCCGCCTCGGGATCGGCCGCGACGTTGAACTCGGCCGCCGGTGTGACGTTCCCCCGGCCGGCCGACCCGCCCATGATCACGAAGTCCCTGACCTGCGTGACCAGCCGCGGGTACCGCCGCACGGCGAGCGCGATGTTGGTCAGCGGCCCGACCGCGATCAGCGTGACCTGCCCGGGTTCCGCGGCGATCGCGGCGGCCAGGTAATCTACCGCGTGCCCGCCGGCGGGCCCGGACGACGAGGCCGGAAGGCTGGCCGCGCCCAGGCCCGAGGTCCCGTGCACGTCACGCGCGTCGAGCGCCGACCGCAACAGGGGGCCGGGGCTGCCGGCCACCACGGGCACGTCCCGCATGCCCACGTAGTCCCGCACCCGCAGCGCGTTCGCGGTGGTCTTGCCGAGATCGACGTTGCCGGCCACCGTCGTGATCCCGCGGACCTCGAGGTCCGGGTGACCGTGCGCGAACACCAGGGCGAGGGCGTCGTCGATGCCGGGATCGCAGTCGATGATGACCTTCTGGGCCGACATGCCGCGCGCTCCCGTCCGGCGGCCTGTGCCTAACGATCGGCCTGCGCCGCCTGCTGCCGCCCGTCCCGGATTCTCGCACCGGCGCCGGCCGGCCGCATCACGAGGCCTGCTGGCCGATCAGCGACACCCCGGTCAGGGCGGGCCGGGCGGACCTGACGCTGCGCCAGCGCGACGACAGTCCCGCACGGGACGAGGCGGCCGGACGGGGCAGGCCGGACGAGCGACCCTCGTCGTCCCGGCCCCTTGCGTGGGCCATCAGACGGGCACGGAGCTGCTGGCGCCCGCGGTGCAGGCGCGACATGACGGTGCCGATCGGAATCCCCATGATCTCGGCGATCTCCTTGTAGGGATAGCCCTCGATGTCGGCCAGGTAGATCGCGGCGCTGAATCCTTCCGGCAGGTCGCGCAGCGCCCGCAGGATGTCGGAGTCCGCCAGCCGGTTCATGGCCTCTTCCTCGGCCGACCGGGCCGTCTGGCCCATCAGGCTGTCGGGGACAGGCAGATCGCCGAGCTCGCCGAACAGGGACTGGGCCGGCTCGCGCCCCCGCTTCCGGCGGGTGTTGATGAACGTGTTGGCCAGGATCCGGTACAGCCAGGCGCTCAGGTTCGTGCCCGGGGTGAACTGGTGGAAGGCGGCGTACGCCCGGGCGAACGTCTCCTGGATCAGATCCTCGGCATCGCTAGGGTTGTGCGTCATGCGCAGCGCCGCGGGGTACAGCTTGCGCATGTAGGGGACCACGTCCTGCTCGAACGTCGCATGGTGGTCCTTGACGTGCTCGTTGACCAGCGTCATGGTTGGTCGACTCCTCGGTGGTTTGCCCCCTTCCGTGAACAGACGCAGCGCTGGCGTAACGCGCCACCCGGCTAGACGATTGCACCGGTCAGACGGCCGTGCGGAGGGCGCGGCCGAACCGTAAGGGGAGCGGGGGGGACGGCATGGTGGCCGGAGTATGTGCCGGCATGCTGGGCGTCAGCCAGCAGAGATCACCAGACTCCTGGACGCTAACACCCTCATATCTGCCCCCAAGTGTGAACGAGAGTGGCGTGTGCGACCGGTGAGCAACAAGTCGCGAGATGATGCAGTTAAACAACTAGCTTAGGGCCGTGTCAAGGTGCGTTGGACACCAAGTCCCGGCGGTCGCTGCGAACGTTTGCCGCAATCTATCCGCAGGTAGCGCGAATGATGCGGCGGATAGTGGGTATCTACTCTAGTTCCGCGCGGCAGCCGCGAGAAATGCGATCGTGGTCACACGTCGGCCGACGTCGGCGGCCAGTCCGAAATAGCCGTTATAGCCAGACAAGCCCAAATACCGAAGGCATAAGGACATAAGCTCCGGAGTCGATATCGCATTATCAGCCGGTGGCGTGCAGCCAGCGCACCGGAGCGCCCTCGGCCGCGTGCCGGAACGGCTCGAGCTCGTCGTCCCAGGGCTGGCCGAGCAGCAGCGCGAGCTCGGCCTCCAGTGAGCCACCGAGCGCGGGGTGCCTCATCCTCGCGGAGCTTGCTCCGTGGCGGGGGGTTGAAGGGGCGTCGTCCACCGGCGCAGGAGCCGATGCCGCTGCGAGCGTCAGGGCGGCGCGCAGCCTCCCCTCGGGGACCAGGATGTCCCCGTTCGCCGACGTAACGGCGGAGAAGGTTCCCAGCGACGGCGTATGGCTATAGCGGACGGCATCGCAGCCCGGGCTGGATTCCTCGGTCACCTCGAACCGCAGCCGGTTCCAGGCCGCCAGCGCGGAGGTGATGGCCGCGGACGCCCCGGGGCGGCCCTGCCAGTCCAGTTCGGCGCGCAGCATCCCGGGCGAGGCGGGCTGGTCAACCCAGGGCAGCCGGATAGGCACGCCAAGCACCCCGGCCACTGCCCACTCGATATGCGGGCTCAGCGCCGGGGGCGCGGAGTGGACCTGCAGCACGCCACGAACGGACACCAGACCTCCCTGCTGACGGACGAGGTGCGTCTTCCCCAACGACCTCATCCCGCAGACGACTGGCGACCGCGCGGTGCCGCGTGCTCCGGGCCTCCGCGTCACATTGTGCCGCACGGCGAGCCCCGGCACCAGCGCTCCCCGGTCGTGGCGGCCACATGTCTGTAACGGCCGGGGTGGCGTCCGGCGCCCGGCGTGATGTGATATGTGCGTGATCCCGGCAGAAAGGACATCCGCCGCCGGTCTGGTCTTCGTAGCGGAGATGTACGGCGTCCAGTTAGACCAGCTCGCCGCCGTCCTGGGTGTCAGCGAGCCGCAAGCGCGCGCGGTGGCCGCCAGGTGGCGGGCCCGGCGGCACGCGGAATCGGCCCGGCTGGGCCCCGGCGGACCGTGGACCTGGCTGACCAGGGCCGGCCTCGTGGCCTGCGGCCTGCCGTACGCTCCGACCCCGCCTGCATTAGCCAGGCTCGCGCACATCCGGGCGGTGATCGCGGTCCGCCTGGCGCTGGAGGCGGCGCCCCGGTACGCCGCGGCCGGCGGCTACTGGCGCAGCGAGCGGCGGCTGCGGGCCGGGATGCGCGGGAGGGTCGGGCTTCGCGAGCACGTCCCGGACGGCGAGGTGCACTGGCCCGACGAGGCCCCGGTGGCCTGGGCGGGCGAGTGCTGGGCGATCGAGGCCGAGCTGACACCGAAGACCGCGACCCGCACCGCGGCCATCATGCGGGAGCTGCTGACCAGGACCGGCGACTACGGCTGCCCGGCCGCCGAGGTCCGGGTCCCGGGGCAGCCGCCGCGGCACGCGCGCGTCATCTACCTCTGCACCCCGCCGGCCCGGGCTACCGTGGCCCGGGCCAGGGACGCGCTCGGCAGCGCGGGAGCGCGGATCGAGATCCGTTCCCTCCCGCCGGGGGCGGCGATGGCCCTGCCGTCCAGGCCGCGGGCCTCGCGGGCCGGGCCGCGGGCACCGCGGGCCGGACCGGAGCCATCGCGGTCCAGGCCGCGGGCAACGCCGTGACCAGGCGCCCGGCGGGCCGACCGGCGGCTCGCGCCGTCGGCCGCGCCGCGTTCCGGATCGCCCGGGTCCTCGCCGCCGCGGCGCTGATCATCGCGGCCGCGCCGGTCTCGCTGGTCGCGGGCGGGACCGCCGCTGTCGCCTGGCTGGCCGGATGGCCGCCGGGCCGGCTGTACCGGGCCGCGCTGTGGAGCGTGCCGATGCTCGTGGTGTGGCTGGCGGCCACCGCTATCGCCACCCGGTCGGCGTCGCAGGTGGCCGAGGCACCGTACCTGGCCTGGCTTGCCATGTGGCATCGCGGCGGCGCAGGGTCGTACCCGCAGGCGGCTGCGGTGATCGCGCCGGCCGCGATCACCGCAGGCCTGGCCGCGGGCGGCCTGTGCTGGGCCTACCGGATACGCTCCATGGAGACCGGAAGCGGAGGGCTCGCCCCGGACTCGGCGGTGTCCTTCGACCGGCGCCAGTGGCGGCATCAGGCGCGCAGCGCGCGGGCCCGGATCGCGGCGCCCGGTGCCGTGCCTCTGACCAGGCAGAACGATGATCTCGTCGCCGGTGCCGTGATCAGGGCGGTCGGTCACCCGGCGCGGCGGATCGCCAGCATCCCGTATGCGCGGATGCGCTCGCACCAGGTGGTCATCGGCACCAGCGGCACCGGGAAGACCACGCTGCTGCTCAGGCTGTGGGCCGGGTTCATGGCCACGGCACTGCGCAGGAACGCCACGGGGCGGGGCGGGGCCCCGCTGCTCGTGGTCCTGGACTGCAAGGGCGGGGCCGACGCGCGCCGGATCGCCGACCGGGTCCGGAGGGTGCTGCGCGTGGCCGGCGCCCGGTCAACCGCAATCTGGCCCGACGAGGCCAGCCTCTCGCTGTGGGCGCTGCCGCCGGCGCAGCTCACCACCACGCTGGTCGACCTGATCGAGCACGGAACGGGCGCCGCCGCCTACTACGCCGACGTCATGGAGGCGATGGTCGGGCTGGCCGTGGCGGCGCCCTGCGGGCCGCCGTGCACCACGGCGGACTTCCTGGCCCGGCTGGACCCCGGCTGGCTCACGGCCACCTACTCATCGGTATCCGGCGAGCACGAGGCCGACCTGGCGCTGGTCCGTTCGGCAGCCCGCCAGCTCGGCGACATCGGGCTGCGGTTCCGCACCCTGTTCCGCCGCCTGGGCGGCGGACTCGACGGGCCCGGCGGGTTCGGCGACGCCGATGCCTGGTACTGCATCCTGGAGGGCACCGCCGAGATCGCGGTGGCCGAGGCACAGGCCAGGGCGCTGGTTGACCTGCTGGCCAGCTACGCGGCCCATCCGCCGCCCGGGCCCGGCCAGGCCGGCGGCCGCCGGGAGATCCTGCTGGCCGTGGACGAGTTCAGCGCGGTCTCCCGCAGGCTGCCCGTCTGGCAGCTGTACGAGAGAGCCCGGTCGCTGGGCCTGGCGGTGCAGGTATCCGCCCAGTCCTGGACGGGCCTGGCTGCCGACGAGGACGAGCGCTACCGGATCGCCGCGTCCGCCGACGGCGGCATCTGGCTGCTCCGCACCCCCCACCCCGAGCCTGCCGCCGCCCTGGCCGGAACCCGGCAGGTCACCGACACCACCCGGCGCCTGCTCGGGGTCCCGGTCTGGGGTCATCAGGGCACCTCGCGGATGCGGCTGGCCCCGGTCGTCGACCCGGCCCTGATCCGCGCGCTCGACGTCGGCCAGGCCGCCTACATCTACCGCGGCGGCGTTACCTACGTCCAGGTAAAGCGGCTGGTGGCACCGCCCGCGGCGCTGTCGGCGCCGGGCGTCGCGCCAGCGCGCCCGGCCGCCGCCCCGGCGGCCGCGAAGCAGCCTTCCTCCGCTCCTTCGTCCGCCTTGCAGCAGCCGCCTGGCCTCCAGCCGGCCAGCCGGCCCGGCCCGCAGCCGCCGCCACCAGGGCCCCACCTCGGTACCCGGACCGTGCTTCCCGATGTGGGGGCGCTGCTCGACGAGGCGTTCGGGACGGAGCCATCCCCGTGATCGGGCGCCGACGGTCGGCAACAGCCGCTGACCCGTTCCGCGCCCTGGGCCTGACGCCGTCGCCGGACCTGACCGAACAGGACGTCCGCGCCGCGTGGCGCAGGGCTGCCAGCGACACGCACCCGGACCGCGAGGACGGGGGTGATCCAGAGAGATTCGCCGCTGCCGCCGCCGCGTACACCGCGCTGCGGACGCGGTCCGGCCGC